>SCPN01000040.1_pt1 | contig 156130 bp, 177 predicted proteins | sample 6106831 | NCBI WGS metagenome assembly SCPN01 (sample SAMN10720447, study PRJNA508395) | human gut metagenome | isolation source: Participant 1, 0 month | reverse complement strand
GACTTCAATTCGATATTCAAGTATTTCTATTCCCAAAATATCTACGGTTGACGTACCCCGCATCATATCTGGTAGACCTAGCTGCTCCTAAATCTGCTCAGAAGCTACTTTCTCTGTCCGGTCATAAGTAGTTGCTCTTGTAATTCCAGTGCAACTAAATCTCCGCTGTAGGTTGCAGGATCAAGCAAGTAGTCAATAAATTTTTCTGCTCATCTGCACTAAATTAGCTTCAAATTTCTGCAAATCCTCCGGAGATTCCTGCGCCAAAAATTCTTTATATTCATTCACGGTCAAAGCTGAATCCGGCGCTTTTTCAGCTGCAAACACTGAAACAGAAAAACTCATTACCAGAGCAAACGTCAACAGAACCGAAAATAACCTTTTAAGTTTTTTCATAAACTCACCTCATTTCTAAAGTAATAAATAATCCGTCTACTATTTATTCATTAGTATTTCACAAGGTAAGATTAAGTAATTCATGTCTTTATTATACCAGAATATTTTTGATATTTCAATTAGATTTTTTGCTTTTTTTCGGAATAATGGGCTGTTGTCTATCAAATTCTTTTGTGTTACTTTACCGCACATGAGCATTTGCACCGGGATTGTCATTCCCATATCCTTCCAGAAGGTTTACGACACCCCACACGCCAAGACCTGCGCCGATTGCGACTACAAGAGTTTTTAAAGTTGTAATTGCACTGCTAAAAAATGCCATATACATTCACCAAAACTGACTTCTTTCAGGTGTTTACGGGAATGAAAAACACCGGCTAAAAAGCCGGCGCACCTAATGTCAGTTATTCCTTTCCTCATTATTTTTCGTTCATTCCCAAGGTTACTCCGACAGATCTACATGAATTACTTCCACCTCTTCTTCAGATTTCGGTGTGTACTGCGGATTTAACTCTTTCTCAACTTTGTATCGGTTCTTCTCGTTTTCATCTGCGAGAAGCCGATAGTTTTTGTGTTTCGTGATATCATATTTGTCCCAGAGAAAAATGGTCTGGCACCACGGATCTGCAGGATACATTTCCCTCCATCCATAACTGCGATTTCATCTTCTGTCATCAACTGTTTGCCTGTTTTCTGGTAATTCAGTCCAAAGGATTTCTGATTACTCCTTGTCTCCGAAGTGTTATACAGGTCAATAGTTTCCTTACCCAGAAGCTCACTCATTTCCTTTAAGGTGGTCTTCTCTTTCCCACCAAGGAATAAAGTCGTATCACAGTTGCCCAGAATGGTATCTGCACTATCCTTATACATTGCCTTTAACTGATCTGTGACTGCAAAATAATAGAAGCAGAGATTTCCCTGCTTCGGATGGTTGCAATCAGCTTCGAACTGAGGAATTTGTCCGATGTTGGCAAACTCATCCGCGATGACACGCACATGCACCGGAAGTCTTCCACCATATTCATCATCTGCCTTATCGCAAAGCAGATTGAAAAGCTGTGACTGCAGCATCGCAATCCACAAAGTTGAATGTGGTATCCGTATCGGACATAATCAGGCTGTCTTCCTGTCTCCGATCTTATCCAGTTCCATTTCATCAGTAAGACATGATCTCACGAAGCACTGCGATATCAAATGGGGCAAGTCTGGCACCACAGGAAATCAAAATCGACTTCGCCGTTTTGCCGGCGGCCATTTTGTATTTTTTATACTGTCTGACTGCAAAGTGCTGCGGATCTCTTTCTTCCAGTTCCTGGAACATCATATCCACTGGATTCTGGTAAGTTTCATCCTCTTCACGGGTTTCGCTTTCATTCAAAAGATCCAGAAGGGTATTCAGATTCTTTTCCTCTTCATCTCCTTCATACCAGATAAAAGCAATCAATGCCGTGTACAACAGCTTCTCTGCTTTTACCCAAAATCTTCGGAAGCTTTTCCCCTTCGCCTTTGGTATTAACAATGATTGTTGTGACCAGCTTCAGGATATCTTTTTCAGACCGTATATAAGCAAATGGATTGTAATGAAGCGATTTGGAAAAGTTGATAGTATTCAGAACCTTAATCACATATGGTTCGTGTACCACTTTTCCTGATTTATCTTTCATAATATTTCCATTCTTATCTTTCTTAGGTGGTCCCTTTGCTAACATCTTCCCGCACTCCTCGATCAGAGTGCCTTTCGGATCTGTAATGACCATGGAACAGTTCATCTGCATGACTGACGGCTTAACGAAAAATCGAGTTTTTCCGGAACCACTGCCGCCAATGACCACTATATTTTTATTTCTTGCATACTTTGGCTGTTTAGGTCTACTTTCCATAGTCAATGCTTCTGTTGCTGTCAATGGAATGTTCATCCAGGATCTTCCGACATATAAGGCTTGATATCCTCTGCGGTTCCCCATCTGGCTGAACCATACTCGATGCCTTTCCGTAATTTCTTTGCGTCTGCCTGTTTCTGCCAGACCAACACTTTCAGAACGACTGCAACAACAATACCTGCTAGCAGATCTTTCCAGTTATTGCTTAACACAAAACCAGCAAAAATCCGGTCTGCGTGTTCCATTGCATATAATAGTTTGTTCCCCATATCTTCTCCCGGACTGTTCCGGTAAAGAAAAAATGCCCGGTCTGCATAGAAGCCAGAGCATAAGGAATATTTGTAAGAACCAGTTCCTTTTTATTCAGGGCGGACAGCTTACCCCCGATTTTATTCTTCCACTTCTGCATCAGAGTTTTGCCGCTTTTCTTTTTCATCGACTCTGCTCCTGATGCCGGTTCTTTACTTTGTCCTTCGTCTTCTTTGGCATCATTGCCCGGTAAGCTGCAAGACGCTTATGAATGGAAGGTTTATTCGCTTTTTGAATCTGTTTCTGGGAAAACTCACGGAAAGCAGCATTGAGGGCATCCTGATCACGTCCCTTGAAGAATACCAGATAAACCGGAGCTCTTTGCTCTTGTCTTTTTCAGAGCATAATTGATCCCGTATTTTCTGGCATACCGTTCAAAGGACTTGATATTCTTATTTGTGATCTCGATATTGACCATCCCGGCATTCTGTTTTGCCAGCTCTTTTACCGTGACCTTTCCCTGTTTCGGCTGATTTTTCTGTGCTTTCTTCTCTACTGATTTCTGCTTCTGATGACGCAGATACGCAACAAGAACCTTTCTTCAACAGGTCTGCCGTAATCTTAGTAGCCCGAATACAGAACGTGACCGTTTTCTGAGTTACCTCTTCCTGCATGCCTTTTCCCTCCTTTCAGCGATTCAACTGCTGTCCAGATCTGTAATCATGGCAATCACCCCCTTTAATGAAAAAAGACAGATTAACCGGTAATCAGGTTCTGTACCTGTACAAGTTTTTCTGTCCCTTCTTCTTTTCTCTTATCTTCTCCACCACAATAGATGGGAACACACATTTCAAGTATTCTACTGTAAATACGCTGATGGGCAGTATCCAAATCTGTGGATTTCATTTCATTCAGTCCCAGATTCGTTGTTACGATCAGCGGAAGCATTTTACAATAGCGGCTGTCTATCACATTATAGACCTGCTCCAGGGCAAACTCGGAATTTCGTTCTATTCCCAAGTCATCAATAATCAGCAGCGGATAATCCACAAGATTTTGTATAATCTGGTTCCTATCTGCCTGATAGCTGGTCATTTCATTTAAGATTCTGGAAAAATTTGTCATCATGACACGTTCTCCCTGTTCCAAAAGTGCATTTGCAATACAGCCTGCAAAGAAACTTTTCCGGTTCCAACTGGTCCCATCAAAAGCCAATCCTACATTTTTTCTCTTCATATCTGTCCAGTTTTCTACATACTGCCTGGCAATTAGTATCTTCTGGTTGCTTCCGTTGTCATTTTCAAATTTCCATTCCCAGAATCTTCTTTCCCGAAGTCCGACGGATTTTCTCTGATAAAGCTGCCGCTGTGCTTCTTCCCACTGCATCTTCTCATCTAGTTCCTGCCTGGCTTTTACCTCGCATTCGCACAAACAGGACACTACATGCTCAAATCCCATCAGACTGACTTTCATCTGTTTTCTTTTCCACAGGTGCCACAATGAAGACATCCCTCTTCGTCCAGATAATCTGCTGTTACTTTATTTTCCATCACAGGCTTTCTCCTTCCTGAAATTCATATTTATCCATTCCTGTCCTGGTTCCATCCCTTTCTGCCCAAAGACAGATTGTTGCAAAATGGTTCTGATACTCTTTTCCACTGGATTTCATATAAACAGAAGATGATCAATCCGTTTCTGGTAATCCCATGGAAATAGCGTCATCAGCTCCTGCAGTTCAGCTTCCGACAGAACAACATTTTAAATCTACCATACTGACTGAATTTTTCTTCAAAGTGGGAATATTGCCCTTACTCTTATCAGTATGATTCTTTTCAGTCTTATTTATCTTAGTATTACTTCCATCCAGATTCTTGCAGTCCGGACTTCTATTTTTTTGCGTTCCGGACTTCCAGTTCTTACAATCCGGATTTCCAATTCCTTGCAGTCCGGATTTCCAGTTTCTGCGTTCAGAAGCAAAGTATCTTACGGGCTTTCCTCTAATCCGTTTCACAAAATTTTTCACGTATATGACAGAGGGACGATTATTCCCCTGCCGATACCGTTCAATCAATCAATCCATGCACACTGTCAAGCTCATAAAACTTTGTCACTGTCGTATGCGACATTCGCAATAGTTCCTGCAATTCTGCGATCGTGTAAATGATATAGACATAACCATCACTATCAATCCATCCATTTTTCTTGGATAGGCTGATTCGATCAAGCAGAATTCCGTAAAGGAGCTTTGCGTCTGTGGACAGGCTTGCAAACTCTTTTTCTGTGAACAGAGCTTTTGGTATCCGAAAAAAAGAAAACTGGTCAGATTCTTCTGCTCTGAAATATTCAAAATCTGCCATAATATTTTCCTACTCTTCTACATCGAAATCACAATTTGCTGCACTGCCTGTACCATGGCACATCTCATCAAATACAAAATTGAATGATTGAATCATTTCGTCCAAATAATAATTTCTGGCCTTCTTGTTACAAGCATACATATCACCAATAAAGCCTTCATCATTCCCCATCGCATGAACAAGGGTTTCGGACCTTCATAAACTTCTTTTTGAACAGCTTTCTTACTGTCTGTTCACATATTTCTGGATATCTAACACACGAGCAGGATTATTTTCATTTTCCTCCAAATTCCAAACGCAAGATCCATATGAAACTCATATCCATCAGCCTGAATTTGATCAATATCCATCTCTCAAGCTCATCCTGGTATCCTCGCTTTTCCATTGCAGTTAAAGACGTTTCATATTGATCAATATATCCCATATCCGCAATAGTTTCAAAAATATCTCTGGATGCTTTCACCATCTTATCCATAATAATTTCTCTTTCAGCCAGCGGCATCTTTGCCATGATAGTATCTAATGTCATCATTGATTCTTCCTCCATCTCATTTTCATAAATATCATTGATATAAAAAGTGGTTCGCCTTTCCATTGTTTGGAATGATACGCACCAGATTACCAACCTGAACCAGTTCCTGTACTGCCTGATCTACGCCATATCTAGTCGTATTCAGGTCTTTCTTCATTTCACTTTTGGGATAGATAACATACAGATCTCCGTTATGATCTACCCAGCCATTCTGCACCGCAAATTTCAAACGATCCAGAAATAAGCTGTATAAAATCTTTGCTGTATTTGACAGATTTTTGTATTTTGCCATCTGAAACAGCACCTTCGGCACCTGCAGACACTCTACCGGCATATACTCCATCTTACTCATTCATTGTTTCCTCCTTCTGTTTGTACAGCACTTCGGCTGAATTAATATTAATTTCCAGCATCCCTACAAATACCTGATAGTACAGCAGGCATATCTGTTCATCCTCTCTTGCCAGATACAATCCTTCCAGTTCATTGGACGGATGTTTCATTCCGTATACTGCCTGACAGATATCATGGATTTTCTCACATTCCACACTTCTAAGATGCAGCTCCAAGGTGTGGTTAAATCTCTGCCAGTCCTCCAGTTTCTGATTTACTGACATCATGCACCGGAACAGTTCCGCTGCTTCACATGCTGCTGACAGCACTACATTTTTGTTATTGATACTTCCATCGGCATTTTTCATATGCCCTACCATATACGCCTGATCTACTGAAACCATCTTTATCCTCCTCTATCTAAACGGCATTTCTTCTTCCATGCCCTCTAGGATTTCTAAGAACCCTTCCGCATCTTCTGGAAACGGTGGTCTGTCAACCATTTTGCACCTGCAAATTCGATCCGTTTGCATACACTTCGGTGGTATAGATCTTTTTCCCGGTATCCTTATCTTCATAATTACCTGTGACAATCTCGCCTTCCACCATGACCTTCGTTCCCTGCATCAGATAATCTCTGGCAAATTCTGCTTTCTTTGCAAAAGCCTTTACCGGAATGAAACTGACTTCATCGGAATAATTTCTTCTGACTGCTAGAACGAACTTGGCAATCTTATGAAGTCCTTTTCATTCTCCACTTCGTTGTATCCAGGATTTCTTACTAATCGCCCGGAAATAACTGTTGTATTCATTGGCTTACCCCTCCTATGCTTTCATTGATTTGTAACAGATACCGATACATGGTCCACATTTTCCATAGGCACATCCGTAACATTCATCTTTTTCCAACTCTTCTTGCTTCATTTCATCGGCAAACATTCCTAACAGTGTTGTGTAAATCTTTTCATTGCCAGGAATTTTTCTTCTGCTTTTCCATCTCTTTGTAAAATGGGATCAGTTCACGAAGAACTGGATGGAAACGTTCATTTTCATCATCCCAGGCACAGGTTTTCATCATACAGCGTGGCTGTTTCTCATAATTGCCCAGATAATATGGGCAGAACGTACAGCCTCTTTCTTTAACAATTGCCACCGGAATCACTGGCATCTGACTTTTGATTTCCTTTGTTACATGCTTACTTTCAATTCGCTCTCTCATCTTAAAAATCCTCCAAGAATATATATTTGCAAAAGGGAATTCCCCTGAATTGCCTGTTTTTAAGCACAAAAAAAGAGGCAGACTTACGATTTTTATTTTCGCAAGCCTGCCTCTTATCAATCTAATATTCTATTTTCCAATGACATACCGTATAAACACGTATATCGCTCTAATCACATACACTGGAATCATGATACTTCCAATCAAAGCTCCAATGATGACACTTAATGCAGCCATCCCAAGTGTTGCTGTTATATCCATTCCTTTTGGAATCAGGACCAGCCGCATTTTATGTATTCCAAATGGAAGTCCGGAAATAAATATCCACCAGAACCAATCTGTCTGACCACTGACTTTCATAATTGTTTTTGTCATCCAAAACCAGAATACCATAAATGCCAGTGGCAGTATTGATTTTTTAATTACATCTTCAATCGTCACCTTTTTTTTTTTTTTGTCTGATTCCTTCCGCTACCTCCCGATTAAGGTTTGCCAATATTTCTCTAACCACAGGAGAATCCAATTGAAAGGTTTCCAGATCTTTCTCGTAAGCTCCTTCCGTTCGCATCATATCTTCGTACAATTTTTAAAGCCATACTTTCACTTCCTTCCTGCTGATAATCCTAATGTTTTCAACAAATGTTCAAACTCTCTTTTATCCGTTTAACACGTATCTTTTCTATCTTTTCAGATAGACTTGTATTCTACACCGTATCTTCATTGCTCATTCGTTACCCTCTCTTTCTGCCCACGATGCTAGAAGCTTAAATATAATTTCTTCCATCTGAGTCTTTGTATATGTCTCTGGAAAATATTGTTTCAATTTCTTCGCCGGAATCTGCACCTGAACTTTTTCAATACTTTCATTCATGCAAATCTGGTCAATCTCTGAATACGTCAACATCCGTTCTTTTGAAATCTGTTTCAATTCCTTTGCCTGCTTCATGGACGGTACTATATTGTGATTATGCATATACTGAAGTAATATCTGCTGCTCTTCAGTTCTCAAATAGGAAACTTCAACAGCTGTATTAAAGGGAAGCTTCTTCTCGTCTGCCAATTCTAAAAACTCTGCGATCAACTCTGTCAGATGAATATATCGAAGAATCTGTCTGGAACTATCTCCTGTATTCTGACTGACTTCTTCCGCCGCTAACTTCTTGCCAACTTGGCAAGAAGTTAAATCAGACCGTTTTCCCTGACGCTTTAACGCCTCATATTTCATTTTATAAGCGAATGCCTTTTCGCTGATCAGTAGCTTCTTCTCGATGAATGTTGGAATCTACCATGATCACCGTCGCTTCATCATCTGTAATATCTTTGATGATAACCGGCATTTTCTCTAATCCTGCAAGTTCACATGCTCGTTTTCGCCGATGACCAGCTACAAGCTCATAACCACCAGACTCTCTCAACCGCACAATACCGGGAACCAACACGCCATATTGTGTAATGCTTTCAGACAATTCCTCCATTTTCTTATCATCTTTTACTTGAAATGGGTGATTTGGAAACGGATGAAGGCTTCCTATTGCTATCTCACTGATTCCATTGGTTGTCTCTTCGCTTGTTCCAAACAACGCATCAAGCGGCTGTAAGGAAATGGGTGTTGCTTTTTAGATGGCATCTTTCAGCACCTCCTCCGTCACTCCGATAAGCTTCTGTAGCTTTGCCTTTCGGATCATAAGAGAAAATACTCTGTCCTTCTCTGACTGCCTCCTTCATTCTTACGGAAAATGGAATATAATTATCAAAGATATTAATTTGACTTCCATATACATTTCTGAGAAGTTCCATATTATTTCTTGCATCATTCGTATGAGCATCTACCATCGTGAACAGAATCCCACCGACTTGCAGCTTCGGATTAATCTGCTTACGGACCTTACCGATTGTTTTTAACAACTGCTGCAATCCTTTGATTGGCAGGTAGGATGCTTCAACTGGAATGAGGACTTCATCTGATGCAGCCAGCGCATTAATCGTAATCATTCCCAATGATGGCATACAATCAATGATGACCGCATCATATTGATCTTTGATACCATATAATATCTGTTTCAATACATATTCCCTGCTCATTGCATTTACCAACTGTACTTCTGTACCTGCCAGTCCAATGTTAGAACAGATAATGTCTATTCCCTCTGCCTGATGTCTGATATAATAGTCGGAAGGAATATCTTCATCTTTCATTACTGCATCCAGCTGTAAATTACGTCATCCAATCACGATATCCAAATCCTGCGGATACATCAGACTGTGGATCTGCATCTACAATCAACACTTTCATATTCTTTTGTGCCAATCCTACTGCTAAATTAGCTGTACATGCGGATTTTCCCGTTCCCCCTTTTTGGTTTACAATAGAAATAATTCTAGCCATTTTTTCAACACCTTTCAATCAATAAAAATGACCGAATCAGCTAAACAGATTTTCATCCATTACGAGCTAATTCGGTCCTGTTTTTCGCTATTAAATTGTAATATCACCACTTTCGTGATACAGTAAAAGCATCTCAGATAAAAGCGGAAATTTTCTTTCATCTGAATAAGTTTTTTATAAAAGGTAGGCCTTTCCTTCATAAATTTGTTGATTCGTTGCAAGTTTTTTTCAGGACCAAACCGACTCAACCCCTTGTATTTACTGGGTTTCCGTTGATTTAGTCTTATTTTATCATCATCATCCCCTTCACGGATTCCGCACCGGTAGAGCATTTCAAAGGCATAAAAGGAAACTGGCTTGTCCATCATTTCATCCGCAAACTTCTTATATTCCTCTTTTGTCCAGAACAGCATTTCCTTGTGTTCCTCGCTCCCCATGTTCCCCGCCTTTGCCGCAGGGTTGGAGCGGAGGTCATAATACCGCACCGCATGGTTGAAGATTGCAGAAAGCTAGTTATGGACTGTTTTCAGATACGTCTGCGAATAAGGATTCCTCTTTTCATCACGGTATGCTTGTTGGTTTTCCCGAACGGAGCGCAGACGTGCGTCTGGCTCAATATGAAACAGGCTCACGCAAACCCAAAGCAGAACTTACCGCCGCACTGGCACAGGCTCTTGACGTTGCGCCGCAGGCTCTTGACATCCCCGATATTGACAGCCAAATCGGACTTATGCACACCTTATTTGCCCTTGAAGACATTTACGGTCTTACCATCAGTGAAACAGACGGAGAGGTCTGTTTGAAAATCAGCAAGGACAAGGGCAAAGCCGCTGAAGAACTACTACAAATGCTCACCGCTTGGCAGGAACAGGCTGCAAAACTCACCACCGAAGAAATCAGCAGGGAAGAGTACAACCAGTGGCGGTACAATTACCCGAAGTTTGACACTACGCAGCAGTGGGCGAATGTCCCCTCTAAGGAATTAAGCGATGCCTTAGTCAAAACATTCAAAGACAAACTAAAAACCGATTGACTAAGAACGCAAACCTTAGCCATGAGTTACTACCCACAGCTAAGGGCGTTTCTAATATGGATTTATCACAGTCACACAAACCGCTTTAAAATCATTCCTCGACCTGCAAACCACTTATCCGTAAGAATAATCGCACTTGCGTAACCGTTATCAATTTGTTATCAAAAGACCTTTTGTAATGCCGCAAACCCGCATAAACGCTGGATTTGCTAAGCATTTTTGTTTATTCAAACTCAATGCTGCAAAATCCTGTTTGCCAATACTGATCTCTCTTCGCATACCCTTCCCCGCTTTCTGAATATAGAAATATCTGTGTTTATTATAGCCTATGGAATGGCAGTGATGCAAAACATTTCTGTTTTTCGTTAAAAACTCCAGTTAAACATTTTTGATTTTCGTGTTTTCTGACTTTTTCACATTTCACAGAAAGTTCACAAAAAAATTAGCACTCACCTCTTGACAGCGCTAATAGCATGTGTTATAGTACGGATAGAACAAAGGAAGAGGGATACAAGAAAGAACTTAGATCCCGAACCTGAAAGGAGATATGACTTATGTTGATGCCTAGCATTTTTAATAATACTTATTTTGATGATTTCTTTGAGGATCCGTTTAAAGGATTTGATTACAACACCTCAGGTCTGATGACCACAGATGTGAAGGATACCAAGGATGGTTACGAGATGACCATGAATCTGCCGGGAGTGAAGAAAGAAGACATTCAGGCAGAGCTGAAAGATGGTTACCTTACCATCAATGCAGTGTCCAATTCCAACAAGGATGAGAAAGACAAAGATGGCAAGTACATCCGTAAGGAACGTTACAGTGGCTCCTGCACCAGAACTTTCTACGTAGGCGACAGTGTAAAACAAGAGGACATTAAAGCCAAATTCGAAGATGGTACTCGAAGCTTACCATTCCGAAAGAGACTGCGAAACCTGCCGTTGAAGAAAAGAAATACAGCATTGAAGGCTGACATCTGTGCCTGATGGCACACCAGAACAGTTGACCCGTAGCGGTGTCGAAAGGCACCTCCACCCTAAATAAATTATTGAAATAATTTTAATTCCCAAGGAGGAATGACTTATGTTGATGCCGAGTATTTTTAATGATAACTTATTTGATAACTTTTTTGATTTTCCGTTCTATGATGACAGAGCAGAGCGTCAGGCTGAGAAGAAACTGTATGGACATCGTGCAGCAAATCTGATGAAGACTGATATCAAAGAGAAAAAAGATGGCTATGATCTGGAGATGGATCTGCCGGGATTCAAGAAAGACGAAGTTAAGGTTGAACTGAACAATGGTTATCTGACCGTCAGTGCAGCTAAAGGTCTTGATGAAGATGACAAGGACAAAGAGACTGGTAAATACATCCGTCGTGAGCGTTACACCGGTTCCTGCCAGAGAAGCTTCTATGTTGGCGATGATATTACCGAAGAGGATATCAAGGGCGAGTTCAAGCATGGTATCCTGAAACTGTTCGTGCCGAAGAAAGAAGCAAAACCGGCTGTTGAACAGAAGAAATACATTACCATTGAAGGTTAATGACAATATCCCGAAGTAATTTACATTACTTTTCCCTATAGCATCATTCCATACAAAATACCGGAGGGCTTGCCCCTCCGGTATTTTGCATATATTATTCTATTTTCAGCATCCGATAACCGATACCAATATGCGTCTGTATATATTGAACTTCCTTTTTATCCGCTTCCAGTTTCTTCCTGAGTGTTGCCATGAACACGCGAAGAGATGCAACATCATTTTCTGAGCTTCTTCCCCACACTTGTTGCGTGATGTAAGTGTGAGTCAGCACCTTTCCCATATTACGTGATAAAAGGCACAAAAGTTTGTACTCAATAGGAGTCAGATGAAGTTCTTCTCCTCTTAAGAAAACACAGCCTGCTGTATAGTCAATTTTCAACTCTCCATTGGTAAAAACTGCACTTTCCTGCCCATCAATCCCCTGGTTGACAGACAACCTACGTTGTGCTACTCGTATCCGCGCAAGCAACTCTTCTACAGAAAATGGCTTGGTAATATAATCATCCGCCCCGGCATCCAATGCCTCTATTTTGTCTGTATCTTCACTTCTGGCGCTGACTACAATAATAGGAAGATTCGACCATGTCCGAATCTTTTTTATTACTTCAACCCCCTCCATATCTGGAAGTCCAAGGTCAAGCAACACAATATCCGGATTGTGAGAAGACGCCTCCATAATCGCTGATGCGCCGTTTTCTGCGGTTAAATATTTATAGTCATGAGTTTTCAACGTAGTTACGATCAGATTTCTGATCGGGCGGTCATCTTCTACCACAAGAATAAGAGCTTTATTCATTCAATATCACCTCACTTAATGGTAATGCAAACGAGAAAATGCAGCCATGTGGATCGTTGTCTTCTAATTCCATTTTTCCCCCGTGTGCTTCCACAATGGACTGACACAATGCAAGTCCCAATCCAAGACTTCGTTGACTGTCCGCAATATTGTTCCTTCCTGTAAAAAACATTTCGAAGATATGCGGTTTTATCTCATCTAAAATTCCAGGTCCATTATCTTCCACACTGATCCACGCTTTTTCATTTTTCTTCAGAGCTCTTATTGTAATTGTCGAACCAGAAGGGGTATATTTTATTGCATTGTCCACCAGATTAACAAGAACCTGAATAATAAGTCTTACATCCATTCTCGTAAGAAGCAGGTCTTCACATTCTGTGATGATCTTGTAATCATCATGCTTCCGGCTGATATGACGCAAAGCTTCCGCAATCACTTCGTCCATAAGCTGATCCGTAAATTTAAACTTTAATCTCCCGTCATTCAATCTTGTAATAGACAACAGATTCTCAACTACACCTGTGAGCCATTCTGCGTCATCATAAATATCTGTATAGATCTGCCGTCTTGTTCCTTCATCCAGATATTTTCCATTACTGAGCAGCATATCCGCATTCCCTGATATTGAGCACAACGGTGTTCGTAGATCATGTGATATGGCACGCAGCAGATCAGCTCTAAGCTGTTCATTTTTTGCGATCACTGCATTTTTTTCTTTTTCTTCTGCGTTTCTGGCATTATCCATGGCAAGAGCGCATTCGTTAACCACAGACAACAAAATACTGTATTCAAACGAATCCAATACATCTTTCTGAGCAGGAACACCAATGACTCCATATACTTGGTCTCCAATACGAATCGCCAGATACAGGCATTTCGAATTTTTATAATAATGCGTTGTTGCTCCTGCCCGCTTTTTGTTCGTATATACCCATCTGGCAACCTGCTGCTCATCCAATGTCAGATAGGACTGGTCTTCCGCTTTTTCTTTTTCGGAAAACAGATGTCCTTCTGCCAGTCTCCCATTTACTGCAGCATACGCTACAATGCTGCGGTCAAACAGACGTGCCAGCTGTGTACATGTGATCTCAAGTATCTCCTTCTGGCTCCTCGCCTTTTGCAGCAGACGATCCGTGTCAAACAGAATCTGCGTGCGAAATGCCAGCTGTGCTGATAGTCTGGCATGCGTTTTCAGTTTTGCAGCCAGTGTCCCCGTCAGCACAGATGATATCAGCATGATCACAAATGTCACCGGATATCCCACTGCGTATGTCTGAAATGACATTCTTGGCTCAGTGAGAAAAAAGCAAAAAAGAAAGACACTCATGACAGAACCCGCAACACTGCATAGATATCCATCTGTCAAAATTGAGGTAAGCAATACCCCAAGAATATAAATGGTCACAACATTGGCTTCTGAAAAATGAAATTTCTGAAACACAAGTCCTATCAATGTACAGATGACAAAGATAAGAGCTGTCAGAAAACACTCTTTTACCGATGGCTTCTCCACATGCAGGGGCAAATGTCCTTTTCTGTAATTTTCTGCTTTCACCGTATCAGGTATAATATGAATATCAATATCAGGGACAATATCGATCAGCTTTTCTGTCAATGTTTTTCTACTGAAAAAATAATTCCTCTTCATACTGCTTTGCCCGATCACAATTTCAGTAACATTGGACAGCTGTGCATACTCTGATATCTGCAATGGAACATTTTCTCCATGTGTCATTATAATCTCTGCTCCTAGTTCCTCTGCAAAACGAATATTCTCATCCAGCCTTTCTTTATCTTCCAACTGGATCCTTGCTCCTGTCTGCACATATAAAGCAGTAAATTGTGCCTGCAATGCATTTGCCATTTTAGAAGCGGTAAAGATAATATTCTTATTTGATGGAGAGGATGACAAACATACCAGAATATGTTCATTCTCTGTATTTACATTCATGTTCTCTGCCGCCTTTTCCGGATATTGAACAAATTATAACATGTTATAAAATTCTCTTCAAATATGAAAATACTTACGGATCGCTTTATATTCACCAAGAACCAGCAACGTGATATGCTCCGTGAACATCGTGTCTGCGGATATATTGATGCTTATTTTCCCATTGCTTTTCATAGCAAATATATTAATGTTATACTTCTTCCTGATATCAAGCTCGCCGATCGTTTTTCCCACCCATTGCTCCGGAACTTCCACTTCAAAGATGGCATGTGATGCGTCTACCTCCATATAATCCAGGATATAATCGTCAGCATATCGGATAGATGCCCATTTTGCCACCTGCTTTTCTGGATAGATCACACTGTCGGCTCCATTTCTCAGAAGGAATTTTTCCTGAACATCGCGTTCTGCTCTTGCGATTACCAGCTTCGCACCAAGTTCTTTTAATAAAGAGGTCGTTTCAAGTGAATTCTGGAAGCTTCCACCAATTGCTACAAAGCAGATATCATAATTTCTGATTCCCAGTGATTTCAGATAGTCTGCATCTGTACAGTCACCAATCTGAGCGTTTGTGACAAATGGCAAGACCTTTTCTACCCGTTCTTCATTCAGATCCACTGCCATGATTTCATGTCCCATCTGGTTCAGTTGTTCTGCCATATGTCTCCCGAAACGTCCAAGTCCAATCAACAAAATATTTTTCATAATCTTATTCCTCATCTTTCTATCCTACTGTTATCTTTTCTATCGGCAATTTCGCATTTTTTCTGTTTTTGTCCGAAAACATTGCATAAATTAATGTAAGACCTCCTACCCGACCAAGGTACATGAGCAGGATTAAAATACTTTGGGATATTATATGCAGATTCGGTGTGATCCCAAGTGTCAGTCCAACTGTGCCAACCGCAGATGCCGCTTCAAAGAGGCAGTTTAAAAGAGGCTGGTTTTCACAGATACTGATGGCAATTCCCCCACAGAGGAATAGCAAAACATACATCATAGCTACCGTTGACGCATTTTTTATTGTCTGGCATTCAATTCTGCGGCCATAGACTCCAGCCTCTTCTTTATTACGGAATGTAGCAAATGCGTTAAATACTAATACTGCAAATGTTGTCGTCTTCATGCCTCCTGCTGTTGATCCCGGAGACCCTCCGATCAGCATCAGTAATATCATAATTGCTTTCGAAGGCTCTGTCATAGCAGCCAGATCTGCCGTATTAAATCCGGCTGTTCTCGGAGTAACTGACTGAAAGACAGACATCAGAAGTCGTTTTTCCATCGGTAATCCGCTAAAATCCTGAAAGAAAAAGAAGATTGCAGGAAGAAGGATCAGCCAGACAGTCGTAGTAAGAATGACTTTACTTTGCATCCGATAACGCTTCAGCTTCCATTTGTTTATATAAATATCATCCCAGGTCACGAAACCGATTCCTCCCACTATGATCAACAGCATAATTACTATATTGATCAATGGGTCTCCCATATACCCTGTCAGAGATACAAATGTGTGATCCTTGGTTCCCAATATATCAAATCCTGCATTGCAAAACGCAGATATTGAATGAAATATAGCCATCCAGATTCCTTTGAAACCAAATGTTTTACAAAAATCCGGTAGTAAAAGCATCGCACCTGTCGCCTCAGACAACAATGTTCCCAGTAAAATGAATCTGGTGAGCCTGACAATTCCTCCCACTTTGGGAGCTGAAATCGCATCCTGCATAGTGCTTCGCTGCATAAGGGAGATTTTTCTTCCCGATAAAATGACAACGGCAGCTGCAACTGTCACAACTCCAAGACCACCAATCTGAATCAGCGCAAGAATGACTGTCTGTCCGAAAAATGACCAATAACTGCCCGTATCCTGTACAACGAGTCCTGTAACACATACTGCTGATGTTGATGTAAACAATGCCTCATGAAAGGATGTTGCCACTCCTTCTGCAGATGCGACCGGAAGCATCAGCAGAAACGCCCCCAGCAGAATCACTCCTGCAAATCCCAGAATAATCACCTGAGATGATGTCAGGTGTTTTTTTCTATATATACCTTCTGTCATAATGAGTGTTATCTCCTGTACCTGTAATTCTCCTCATTATAACGATTACAGTTCAAAGATTGTGTTAGTATCTTTCCTGTCGTATTAAGATTGTATAAAGAAAAAATGCTGAAGGAGCTCACTCCTTCAGCATTCTTATATCCCTATCTCTTATCCCACTGCAAATGTCATCTCAGCAGTCACAGCCACTTTTCCATCTACGGTTGCTTTCGCAGTTCCCATACCGATGGGGCCTTTCTGCTTGATGATCTCAAGTTCGAGAGTCAGTACATCGCCCGGAACTACTTTCCGTTTGAATTTTGCTTTATCGATGCCACCAAAGTAGACGGTCTTTCCTTTGTTTTCCGGCTGGCTTAAGATGGCCACTGCACCAGTCTGTGCCAGTGCTTCCAGGATCAGAACACCCGGCATTACCGGTTCCTGCGGAAAATGTCCATTAAAAAATGGCTCATTGTAGGAGACACATTTTTTACCTACAGCACGTTTTCCCGGCTCCAGTTCCTCGATCCGGTCGATCAGCAGAAACGGCTGACGATGAGGGATCGTCTCCATGATTTCTTTAATATCCATTACCATATGTATCTATACTTCCTTTCAGATCGCATTCTGTCCGTCACTACCTGCCGTCTACTCTGCGTACTTCTTGATCAGAATACTTGCATTGTGTCCGCCGAAGCCAAGAGAGTTGGACAGCGCATACTCAAGCTCCATCTCTACACCATGACCCTGTACATAATCCAGATCCAGTTCTTCATCCGGGTTTTCCAGACCTCTGGTCACATGGACGAAGCTCTCCTCCATCTCTTTCACACAGGTAATAAATTCCACTGCTCCTGCTGCTCCAAGCAGATGACCGATCATAGACTTGGTGGAGTTGATCTTCATATCCTTTGCATGCTCACCAAATGCCAGCTTGATAGCACGTGTCTCGAACAGATCATTGTGATGGGTACTGGTTCCGTGTGCATTGATGTACATAATGTCTTCCATAGCTGCACCTGATTCCTGAACTGCCCACTTCATGGCATTGGCCGCACCCATACCATCTTCCGCCGGGGAAGTGATGTGATAAGCATCGCTGGTAGCACCATAACCAACCACTTCGGCCAGGATCTTGGCACCTCTTGCCTGAGCATGCTCAAGTGTTTCCAGAACAACCACGCCTGCACCTTCACCCATGACAAATCCGTCACGGTCTTTATCGAACGGAATGGAACAACGCTCCGGGTCTTCACTTCCGGACAGAGCTGTCAATGCTGCAAAGCCAGCTACGCCGATCGGACAGATACAACTCTCGGTTCCGCCTGCCAGCATCACATCAGCATCTCCCACCTGAATGCTTCTGTAAGCTTCTCCGATCGAATGGGTTCCGGTCGCACATGCAGTCACCACATTGAGACTCTTACCTTTCAGACCATAAGCGATGGACACATTTCCTGCTGCCATATTAGAGATCATCATAGGAACCATCAGCGGATTCACACGATTAGGTCCTTTTTCCACCAGTTTGGTGTACTCTTTTTCCACTACCTGAAGACTTCCGATACCTGAACCGATAGAACAGCCCACACGATAAGGATCTTCTTTGCTCATATCAAGACCGCTCTGCTCCATAGCCTCTTTTGCTGCGGCTACGGCATACTGAGAAAATGTTTCCATTCTCTTGGCTGCCTTGAAATCCATAAACTCCTTTGCTACAAATCCTTTTACTTCTGCAGCCACGTGTGCTTTGTATTCTGCAGCATCAAACTTGGAAATAATTCCAAATCCATGATTTCCAGCTTTAATATTATCAAAATACTCTTTTACATTCAATCCTAAGGGGGTGATCGCACCCATACCGGTAACTACTACTCTTCTCATCCGATTGCCATGCCTCCGTCTACGCTAATGATCTGTCCTGTAATATAGGACGCTTTTTCTGATGCCAGATAAACTGCCATGTTTGCAATATCCTCCGGCTGGCCGAAACGCCCCAGCGGGATCTGTGCAGTCGCTGCCTCACGCACCTGCTCCGGCAGTACCTTTGTCATATCGGTATCTACAAAACCCGGGGCAATTCCATTGACCGTGATTCCACGGCTGGCAAGCTCACGGGCCATAGTTCTGGTAAGACCGATGATTCCTGCTTTGGATGCAGAATAATTGGCCTGTCCTGCATTTCCAAGGATACCGGATACAGAAGTAATATTGATGATCCGGCCGGAACGCTGTCTGAGCATCTGACGGCTCACTGCCTTGATGGTATTAAAGCAGCCTTTCAGGTTTGCGTTGATGACTGCATCAAAATCTTCTTCCGACATCTTCATGATCAGATTGTCTCTGGTGATTCCGGCGTTATTTACCAGAATATCCAGATGTCCGTAAGTCTTGATGATCTCTTTGATCATGGCATCCGTATCTGCAGTGTCTGCTACATTACACTGATACACGCAGCCGTCTGCTCCCAGTGCTTTTACCTCTTCCAGAACCTGCTCAGCCCGTTCTTTCGAGCCATTATAGTTGATCACAACAGTCGCTTTCTCTGCTGCCATTGCCAGTGCGATGGCGCGACCGATTCCTTTTGCCGCACCGGTGATCAGTGCAACCTTTCCTTCCAGCATCCTTATTCTCCCTTCACTGCAGCCACAACTTTTTCAAAGTCAGCCATATTTTCAATATTGTACATGGTTACATTGCGGCTGATCTTTCTCATAAATCCAGAAAGTGTTTTTCCAGGTCCCATCTCAATAAATGTATCCACTCCGTCTGCGATCATTTTCTCCACAGACTGCTGCCAGCAAACACTGGAGGATACCTGTCTGGCAAGCAGTTCTTTGATGTTCTCTGTGGATGTCACATAGTCAGCAGTTACATTTGTAAGATAAGGAACCTTCACATCATGAAGCTCCACATTTTTTAATTCTTCTGCCAGTTTCTCACCGGCTCCGGCAAGCATCTTTGAATGGAAGGGACCGCTCACATTCAGTTTGACAGTACGTTTTGCACCTGCTTCTTTCAACTTTTCTGCCGCAGCATCTACTGCCTTCTCTTCTCCGGTGATCACAATCTGCCCCGGGCAGTTGTAGTTGGCAACAGACACGATTCCTTCTACTTCCTCGCAGGCTTTCTCGATGATCTTGGCATCAAGACCGAGAACTGCTGTCATAGCTCCACCTGCAGGAACTGCTTCCTGCATATAGATACCTCTCTGTCTGACTACCCGAAATGCATCTTCCAGACTCATCACACCGGAGGCGATTACAGCACCATACTCCCCAAGGCTTAAACCTGCATTCACATCAGACTGAATCCCCTGTGTCTCCACTGCTTTCAGGATCGCAGCCTCCACAGCCAGCATACAGATCTGGGTATACTCTGTCTGGTTCAGTTTATCATTTTCTTCAAAGCAAAGTGCCGGGATGTCAAGGCCGGATGCCTTGGAAGCTTCCTCAAACACTTCACGGCATACCGGAAATGCCTCATAAAAATCTTTTCCCATGCCAACATACTGAGCACCCTGTCCCGGAAATAAAAAAGCAATTTTACTCATATCCTACCATCCTATATTTTGAATTTCAAACTATTATTCTTTGAGAAAGGCCGCAGCGCATACTCTGGTGCACAGCGGCCCTTGTCTCGGCAGCTGTCTGAATCCTGTTTATGATCTGACAGCTCTTATTTTATTTTCAGCAGTCTTTCTGCCTGATCCATCACTTCATCCACGATCTCCTGACAGCTCTGTCTCTTTGTGATCATTCCGGCGATCTGTCCGGCAAGTACAGAACCATTATCTGTATCACCTTCCACAACTGCCTTGCGAAGACCTCCAAGAGTCAGATTTTCCAGCTGCTCAAAAGATGCTCCCTCTGCTTCCAGTTTCAGATACTCGCGGGTCATCTTATTTCTTAATCCCCGAACTGGATGTCCATGACTTCTTCCAGTTACCTCAGAATCGATATCCTTTGCTTTCAGGATACGATCCTTGTACTTGTCATGGATCACACACTCATCAGCCACACAAAAACGTGTACCCATCTGAACGGCCTCTGCACCCAACATGAATGCAGCCGCCATTCCACGGCCATCCCCAATACCTCCGGCTGCGATCACCGGAATCTGTACTGCATCAACCACCTGCGGAACCAACGTCATGGTTGTTGCCTGACCGATGTGTCCACCGGATTCAGTTCCCTCTGCAACAACTGCGTCTGCGCCCACACGCTCCATCCGTTTTGCGAGAGCTACAGATGCAATTACCGGAATCACCTTGATACCTGCAGCTTTCCACTGCGCCATATATTTCTCCGGGTTTCCTGCTCCGGTCGTAACCGCTGCGACCTTCTCCTCTGTCACAAGCTGTGCGATATCTTCTGCAAACGGACTCATCAGCATGATATTTACACCAAAAGGCTTGTCCGTCAGTTCTCTTGCCTCGTGGATGTAATTTCTGACCACATCTGCCGGTGCATTGGCTGCTCCGATGAGACCGAACCCGCCTGCGTTGGATACTGCAGCTGCCAGGTGAGATTCAGCAACCCAGGCCATACCACCCTGGATGATCGGTTTTTCAATTCCCAGAAGTTCTGTTACTCTCGTCTTCATATCTGTTTCGCTCCGCCTGTTCTTACTCTTCTACACCTTTGGATTTCAGATAATCCATAACTGCACCTACAGTTGTCAGTTTCTCAAGATCCTCAGACGGGATCTCTACATTGTACTCTTCCTCAAGAGCCATTACCAGCTCGAACAGATCCAGGGAATCAGCTCCCAGATCATCTTTGAAGGAAGTCTCTGCAGTAATCTCTGCTGCATCTACATTTAACTGATCTGCTACCATTTCTTTCATCTTCTCTAACATGTTCGTATTCTCCTTAATCTTTCATTTTCATTTTAATCATCTTAAAGGCATTCCTGAGGATCGCCTTATTTATTTTGATATTCAAAGTATATGTTCCACATCTACATTTGTCAAGCATATTTTTTGATTATCAAAGTATTTTTATATTACAGTTCACTCGTGTGTTCTGACGGGCAGATTTCATGCTTGCATGAGAATCTGTTCGCGGGAACACACGAAGAGAGCGCCAGCTTATGAGCAAAAAGCAGCTGCGCAGCAGCGGAAAGCGCTGCAAGCGCGATTTTGCGAATGGCGCGAGTGAACTGAACTGCACTACACTTCCTTACCACTTAATCACACAAGCGCCCCAGGTAAGACCTGCTCCAAAACCAGACAGTACCAGTGTATCGCCTCTGTTCAGTTTTCCCTGCTCATCAAGCTGTGCCATCAGAATCGGCAGACTGGCGGCGGATGTATTTCCGCACTCATTCAGGTTCATCGGAAATTTTTCTTCCGGCTGTCCAAGTCGCTTCGCCACCGACTGAATAATACGGCAGTTCGCCTGATGCAGCAGATACAGATCCACTTCCTCCGGCTTCAGTGCTGCTTTTTCGAGTGCTGCGTCAATGCACTGCGGAACTTTCCGTACCGCAAACTTAAATACTTCCTGACCGTTCATCTGCAAAAGCCTTCCTGACCTTCTGCCTTGCAGACTGGATTGCCGTTAGGTCTTCCCTCACAGGAAAGTACTTCCCATCTGGATCCATCACTGCCAACCTCATGTGCCAGAATTCCGGCTTCTTCCGTAGCTTCCACGAATGCCGCACCTGCCCCATCTCCAAATAAGATGCAAGTTCCACGATCATTCCAGTCAACCAGTTTGGACAAGGTCTCCGCTCCGATCAGTAATGCATTCTTATACATGCCGCTTTTACACATGCATCTGCCATATGAAGAGCATATAAGAATCCTGAGCAGGCCGCATTGATGTCAAATGCCACTGCCTTGTCTGCTCCGATCAGTGCCTGTACCCGGCATGCCGTACTTGGTGTTACTGTATCGCCGCTGATAGTTGCCACGATCAGAAGTTCTACTTCTGAGGGGTCTGCACCTGCCCGCTTCAAAGCTTTCTCTGCAGCAGCCGCTGCCATGGATACGGTCGTTTCTTCTCCTGCCAGATGACGGGCACGGATTCCGGTTCTCTCCGTGATCCATTCGTCACTGGTCTCTACCAGTGTTGCAAGATAATCATTGTCCGCCCGAAAAGCAGGCAGACTGTATCCTGTTCCTGTTATTCTTGTATTCATGTTGTTCCTCACAAATTTATTTTGATTATCAAACTATTTGACTAGAGTATAGATGGAGAAACAAGATTTGTCAATGAGAAAAATATTAAAACTTGCTGAACTCTACTGAGAAATAATATATATAATCATTGTCCGAAATATATTCCTCATTTGTAACATCATCTATGGCGAATCCACTGATGCCATCTTTTCCATAGATAAATGCCACCACGCCCTGTTCCGTATCATACTGAACTGGTGTCAACTCTTCGATCTGCGTTGCTGAACGTCCATAATATTCCCGCTCTGGCACATTTTCCAGAATCGGCACATAGGCTGTACATTTTGAATCAGAATCCGTCAGAACCGTCTTGATCTCAAAATTGTCAAAATCCGGTATGAGTGCTATGATTCCTTCCGGCGAAGTCTCCATCTCATCGCAAGTGATCCCAAAAATCTCTTCTTTGGATACCAGTTTTCCGAACTGATATTCTGACACATATATGGTCAGTTTCCTGCATTTATCTTTTGTTGAGTACCGAAACAGATAAGCTCCGTCCACACCTGATAAAATCTCAGCTGTCTTCATCTCTGTGCTGTTCCGGTCAACTGGCATCATATAATTTCGCGGCTGACTTAAGCGCCGGAATATCATGCTTCCAAGAACAGACACCGTAAGGACTGTGATCAGAAGCATCACAGCAATAATCACCTTCAGATTTTTCTGCTTCGCCTTACTGTCCTTCGCCACCTGAATCAGATTGTCCTCTGCTATTTTTACAATATTTTCTTCGCTGATATCTTCTCCTGCAAGAAATTCATTCATGCTGATTCCCAGTATCCCACACAGTTCCATATAGACAGATACATCCGGCAGACAGATCCCTCTCTCCCATTTGGAGACAGACTTATCACTCATTCCCAGCTGTTCCGCAAGCTGCTTCTGAGTCAGTCCCAACGCTTTTTTTTTCCGCGATATATTTCCCAATTTTTATAAGATCCATAGAATTACCTCCCTTGTCTAAGGTAAGTATATCCGTTCAAGGCTATAAAGAACACCTCCCGAGAGTAGAATATAGGAAATTTATCCTTCAAATACAGGATATTTCTTCTTATCCTCCTCTGTGATCTTCCGCATGACTTTGCAGGGATTTCCAACAGCGATGACACCCTCCGGAATATCTTTGTTTACCACACTTCCTGCACCGATGATCGTATTACTTCCGATTGTCACACCTGGCAGCACAGATACATTGGCTCCGATCCATACATCATCACCCACTGTAATCGGCAGTGCGATCTCCAGCCCCCGACTTCTCTGTTCACTGTCGATGGCATGACCTGCAGTGGAAAACACACAGTTTGGTGCAATAAAAACATTATCTCCAAACGTCACTTTCGCGCAGTCCAGGATCGTTACGTTATGATTGGTATAGAAATTCCTTCCTATAGAAATATTTATGCCATAATCACAATAAAATGGTGCCGTAACCACCGGCATTCCTTCCATCTTTCCAAGTATCTTCTTCAAGAGTTCCTGCTGCTTTTCGGTATCCGATGGTCTCAGGTTATTGAATTCATAGCATAGATCCGCACAGCGTGTTCTCGCTTCTATGATCTCCTTGTCATAATTTGCATCATACAAATACCCTTTTTGTGCCTTTTCCCATTCTGTCATAATACCATTCCTCCGTACATTTTATCTTCCACAAGTTTTCGCTCCTTCTGATATTCTACCGGTTCTTTTATTGACTTTTCTGAAATCATCTTCTCATATATATCGCATTTCTTCAAGCTTTGGAGAATTTGCGGTCTGATTCCGCGGTGATTGCCCAATCTCCGACAGATTTCTTTCTCAACTCGCCTGTTTTTGAGCATTTTCATGGCCATAATGTCTTCTGCTGCCCAATTCCCTCTTAAATAACTTCTCGCGAGGAAGATTTTGGGCAGCCGACATCTTCTCCGTGCTTGAGCTACCCAATCTATGACAGACATCTTCCACAACTCGCCTGTTTTTGGGCATTTTCATGGCCATAATGTCTTCTGCTGCCCAATTCCCTCTTAAATAACTTCACGCGTGGAAGATTTTGGGCAGCCGACATCTTCTCCGCGCCTGAGCTGCCCAATCTCCAACAGATTTCTTTCTCAACTCGCCTGTTTTTGGGCATTTTCATGGCCATAATGTCTTCTGCTGCCCAAAGTCCCCATAAATAGCTTCACGCGTAGAAGATTTTGGACAGCCAGTTTCTTCTCCGCGCTTGAGCTGCCCAATCTCCGACAGATTTCTTTCTCACGCGAAGAAGATTTTGGGCAGCCGACATCTTCTCCGCGCCTGAGCTGCCCAAAGCCCTCCTGACAGACATGCACAAGAAGAAAAGGCTGCCCGCTCATTTGAGCGGACAGCCTCTAATGAATAACACTTGAAGCCATGTACATGGCTCCAAAGTGTTACTGCAAATATTTCAGTGGATTCACCTGAGTTCCATTCACAAGGATCTCAAAATGTACATGAGGTCCGGTGCTTCGACCGGTGTTTCCACTCAATGCGATCTTCTGATTCTGATCGACTTTCTGACCTACGGATACCAGAATCTTGCTCAGATGGCCATAACGGGTCATCTTACCATCCGGGTGACGGATGGTGATACAGTTACCGTAGCCTCCAGACCAGCCGGCACTGACAACGGTACCTCCGCAGGAGGCACGGACTGCAGTTCCCTTCGGCACAGCCCAGTCGATTCCTTTATGCATACGTCCCCAACGCCACTTGAAAGTGGAGGTCATAGTTCCTCCCGTGATCGGCTTAATATAAGTCGGAGGTGTCTGTGTACCTCTCTCCACAATCTTCGGCACTGGATCCACCATGACATTTTCTGCGATCATTTCCTGATCCGTCTGCGCATCGTTCTTGTATGTGGTCAGCATGGTCACCTCATGATGTCCTGCCACCTCTTCCTGCAGGACTTGTGTCTGTGTGGTGTACCAGCTGTCATTATCTACATACTGAGTCTCTGCATAATAATCTTCCTCATAGGTTGTCTGCACCTGTCTCATCACAGACAGCTCTGGCTCCGGCACGCTGATAATAATCTCATCGCCCAGATGCAAAGTTGCGTCTCTGGTAAGTCCCGGGTTCAGCGCCAGCACTTCATCCACATAATAGCCGCGGCTGTTGGCGATCACAGAAAGCGTATCTCCAGACTGTACCTCATAAGTCTGATTCTTCTCTTTTTCCTTGGTCACTTCATCAATAGCCACATCCAGAGAGGTCAGCTGCTCCGCATCAATATAAGCTTCCGAAATCTCAACTTTTTCAGCAAAATCCAGTGCCTTCAGGCCATCACCCTCCGCAATCTCTTCCTTCGGTGTTACCTGCACTGTAAATGCATTTAACTCGCGGCTGGTATCCGATACCACCTGTGCCTGAAACAATCCATCTGGATCATTTGCCGTCAGTGCTGCTTCCAGAAGCTGCTGTACCTCGTCCATGCTCGCCAGATTGATGGTAAATTCGTTGACCTTCACCATGTAATATTTCTGTTTTGCAGTCTTTACTTTTTCCTGCAGCAGATCATAGATCACCTGCTCCAGCTGCTCTTCCTTCAGAGTGCTTCCGAACAGCTTCGATACCCGCTGAAAGCTGCACTCCACATTGGCCAGTACCAGTCCCTCAGTCTCCCTGGCGATCTTTGCTCTGGCATTCAAGAATGCCTGATCCACTTCCTCCGGATCAGCCACTGCACCAATGACCTCACCATCCAGCAATACCTCACTATAGGTGGTCTCATTTCCCAGCGTATTCCCCAGGATCGGTACACAGAATAACATCAGAATACAGCATCCGATGCCCCAGCCTGCCAGATTTATCTCGAATTTCCTTCCGAATAATTTTTTGTATTTTTTCCTTTTCCGCATGTACTTCTTTTCTTTCCCTTGTTCTTTTGGCCGGAAGACTTCTTCCGGACAGAATATCCAAAACTTCCTGCTTTTTCTCCTAATATAAAATATTCTCCATGAGAATAAGTGATAAGCCCTGCCTGATTCAGCTCAAATTTGCCCTGTTCGTTCAGATACTTATCTTCAATCGTCACATTGGTCACTTCTGCCAGGAACAGGTCATGACTTCCCAGTTCTTTGATCTCTGTCACTTTACATTCAATGTTTACCGGACTCTCAGCGATTCCAGGTGTTGCAATGGTTCTGGATGGAAATGGAGTCAGATGCATCTCTGCAAATTTGTCCACATCTCTTCCAGAACGAACACCGCAGTAGTCTGCCGCACGCACCAGATCCTTCGTAACCAGATTGATCACAAACTCACCGGATTCTTTTAAAATATGATGAGAGTATCTTTCTTTTCTCACAGAGATAGATACCATGGCCGGTGAAGAACAGACGGTTCCTGCCCACGCGATCGTAATGATATTAGGTTTTTCATCCGGAAGTCCGCAGCTTACCATTACTGCCGGTACCGGATACAGCATATTCCCTGGTCTCCAATACTGTTTTGCCATGTTTTGATACTCCTGTTCTGATTCTGTCCTGATTTTTTGACAACATTTTTATTTTAAGCACTGAAAGCCCATTTGACAAGGAAAATCACGGTTTTTTTACACTTTTTTCATAAAAAAATCCCCCATCTGGAAATCTTTCATTCCAGACGGGAGATTTCTTATGCTAAAGGATTCTTTGTGGCCTTAAGCAACATACTCTTTCAGAATATTTTCCAGTGCAGATCCGCTGCTTGTGTGACAGCGTACCACCTGCACATTATTCTTCTTCGCCTCATCCACTGCCGTTTTCACCATTTTGTGAGATACAGTGTTGGTAAAGAGGATGAACAGATCCGGTGATCCCATCTGTTTATCCATGCTGGCTGACATCTGCGTGAATACTTTTGCCTTACATTTATAGTTTTTACAGATTTTCATATACTGACATACCATACGGTCATGTCCACCCACGATAACAACACTCATGAAACGGTTCCTCCTATTCTACTAGCACGCGGCTAATTGCTTTCCAAGTTCAATTAATTTTGCTTCTGTTTCATCATCCGGTGCATCTGCACAGATGGCATCCTCGCCTCCGATCACATCAGCGCCTGCATTTTTCATCTGGTCAACCCAGTTACGCATCCACTCACCGTCACCCCAGCCGTAGGAGCCAAACAGTGCAATCTTCTTGCCGGATGCGAATTTCTCTACTTCAGCAACAAATGGTTCCATGGTGCCCTCTTCCAGCACTTCGTCACCCATTGCCGGACAACCAAGTGCAAATGCGCTCTCACCTTTGAGCTCCTCTGCGTTGAAACCGTCAACCGGAACAACCTTTGCAGTGGCACCTGCTGCCTCTACTCCTTTTGTACCATGTTTGCCATTGCCTCAGTATTACCTGTCTCGCTGTAATAAACAATTACGATCTGTCCCATTTTAAGAATCCTCCTGTCTTTAATATGCCTGGCAACTGATCTCACACAGACTGCTGCCTGCGCTCAGCATCTGCAGTACCATGTTCCGAACTGCCTGATAGAGCTGAAATGTCTTTTTGGCTCCTGTCTCATCACTGTATACCTTCCAGTAGCCAGAGCAGAGGAAATCTTTTCCTTCATGCTCAATGAATCCTTTCACATCACTTAACGGATATCCAAGAAATGCACCCATCTCATGAGGAAATTCAGCTCTTCCTTCTTTGTATTCCGTAAACCGTTCCGCCAGCCTTGCAAGCATCTGGTCAAGTGTACATTCTTCTGTCTGATACCCATAGGATTTCAGAAATTCTGCTGTCCCCGGCCAGAGAAGCAATGCTTCCAGTCTGTCCTTCCGTACAGAAGCCAGATACTTTCTGTTCTCCCCGATGGAGACAGATCCCCATATTCCAGGAATGTCTTCCATCTCCAGAAACCGCTCTTCTTCCTCTCTTGTAAGAATCAGAAGATTGGATGGCTTCACATCCATAAGAACCGGCGAACACTGATTCGCAATACTGTTTCCAATCATTGTCTCTATCATCTCTTCCTCCGATCCCTTTGGTTAGTTTATTCTAATTAGTTGCCGCTAACTTATAGTATCAGATTCCATTAAAAAAAGCAACCATGCAGCTGATAGATTTTATCAACTACATAGCTGCCATGATTTAGTTTCCCAGATTTTCACAGATATATGCAAGAAATTTCTCTGCTTCTGCTGTTAATTCATCCCTTTTTCGCTTCACATATCCAAGTACAATCCGATCCTTCTCTCCTTTGATAGGAATCTGCCGGATTCGTCTGCCCGTCTCCTGCAGGCTGTCTCCACAGGCGGAAATGCTGCACAGATCAGTTTTGCTGACTAACTCAAGCAGCACATCCCTGCTATTGGTCATTAATGTCTTTCCATGAGCTCTGTGATACTGATAGTCTTCCTTCCCATGCACCAGTTGAATCGAAAACATATCCTGGTCCGCATCCATCTGAATCAGTTTGATCTCCCGCAGTTCTTTGTTGCTCACCGACTCTGCCCCATATAACGGACTCTCTGGTCCTGCCAGTAATACAGGCGAACGTTTCCCAATCTCCGTAAATTCCAGCCGCTTATGAGTCAGCATCTGCAGAAGCGCTGTCTTCTGGTTCTGATCCACCAAAAGGAATCCGATGTCCACCCGATGATGATGAACCATGCGCAGAAGTTCTTCCGCATTTCGCTCCATATATTCCACATGAAGCCCTTCTTTCACTTTCTGTGTATAAAATGACCGGAACACCTGATTCAGCTCATCATCCGGCGTCACCGCGATCTTCAGCATCCGGATATCCTTCTCTTCACGCACATGCTGGATCTTGCCGGAATCTACCAGAATCCTGCAGGCATATTCGTATACCTTGCGTCCCTCTTCTGTAGCTTCCACACCTCTTGCGTTTCGCTTGAGAAGCTGCATGCCAAGCTCTACCTCCAGAGATTTGATCGTTTTGCTGATATGCGGCTGCGTTGTATATAAGAGCTCTGACGCCTTCTTGAAACTTCCATTGTCAATGCTGACAACCAGATACTGAAGCTGCTTAATATCCATATTTCTCCCCCGTTCTCCACGTTATACAATAAAAAACCTGCGCATACGCGCAGGTCTGATCTCTTTTCTATACACGGACAAAGACGAGATGCAGGATGGCTGCTCTCGTTTATTGATATGTCTATGTAAGAGTTCTTATCTGCCGTAAGAAGCACTTATTCCCTGCAAGCAGTTCTCCTGACTCCAGTTCACAACCATTACAGTCCTTCCCAGACCTCTCCAGTCCAGTGGATCATCTATAACGGCTCCCTGTCACAGTGGCGGACCGCACCGGATTCACACCGGTTTCTCTATAAATCCTTTCGGAACTTGCAGTACCCGGAATCTATCATGAATTCCGTCGTTTTCTTTATTTCAACTATATAGAAGTTTCTCCGGATTGTCCACCTTTTTTCCTGTCTTTGTAAAAGAGACCATGGATCACCCATAGTCTCTCTTTGCGCATTATTTATTTCAGAATCACCTGGTCTATGTCCTGTACATTATGATAGCCCTTCTGTCGTAATGCATAAGTCAGTACCCGGTTCCATTCCTCAGCATCAAAATCTACTTCATGATGATTTTTCAGAATCACACGGCAGCCATTGATCGGATTCTGCGCAGATCGCCCAGTCAGACGATATGGAACATTCGTCTGAAATACACCAAGCTCTGTCAGAGCATTTACCATCCGGTATACCGTTGCAATTCCAATATTCTTATCACGTTTAGAAGCCTGATAATAGATTTCTTTGCAGCTGGTGCAGTCCTGTTCAAATACAATGTCAAGAATCAGTCTGCGCTGCTTCGTGATCCGCATGCCACGGTTCCGAAATTTCTCCAGGATCATATCCTTTTCACGTGTAGTCCGAATCAGTTTTTCGTCTTGCACTTGGAGCATCCTCCGCATCCTCCTCCGCAGCTTCCACAGCTCTTTCCATTTTTCTTATCTTTCCAGATACTGCGTGCAGCTGCTACAACTATTGCCAATACAACAAGTCCTACAACCAGTGTTCCCATTTTTTATGCCTTTGCCTTTACTTTTACATTGAGAGTTGTTGCTTCTTTATACGGACGAACCAGCAGCCAGATGAACAGTACGATCAATGCAATTGCAACGATCAGCCATGGAGTGTATACACCATAGAAGATAGCGCTTCCAACCTGATTGATCACCAGAGATACGCAGTAAGCAAGCAGACACTGATATCCAATTGCAAACCAGGTCCATTTTGCATTGTTCATCTCTCTCTTGATAGCTCCGATCGCTGCGAAGCATGGTGCACACAGCAGATTAAATATCAGGTATGCATATGCTGCAACTGCGGTATAATCCTTGGCAATACTGCCCCAGAACTCTGCACCATCCTCAGCAACTTCCTCTAATCCATACAGAATGCCGAAGGTACCTACTACGTTCTCTTTTGCTACCAGACCGGTAATTGCTGCTACAGTAGCTTTTGCATTGCCGAATCCCTGCGGAATGAAGATCCAGGAGATCGCATTACCAATCGTTCCAAGGAAGCTGTCTGCAAAATCTTCTACTGCACAGTAAGTGCCGTTCTCAAATCCATAAGTAGAAGTATACCAGATAAAGATGGTGGATAAAAGAATAACCGTACCAGCTTTCTTAATAAAGGACCATCCACGCTCCCACATACTTCTCAATACATTGAGAACTGTCGGCATATGATAAGCCGGAAGCTCCATAACGAACGGAGCCGGATCACCAGCAAACATCTTGGTTTTCTTCAGGATGATACCGGAGCAGATAATTGCTGCGATACCAACAAAATATGCACTTGGTGCAACCCACGGAGCACCGTTGAAAATAGCACCTGCGAACAGAGCGATGATCGGAAGCTTAGCTCCACAAGGAATAAATGTTGTCGTCATGATGGTCATACGACGGTCACGCTCGTTCTCGATGGTTCTGGAAGCCATAACACCAGGAACGCCGCATCCTGTACCGATCAGCATCGGAATGAAGGATTTACCGGACAGACCGAATTTACGGAAGATACGGTCCATGATAAATGCAACACGAGCCATGTATCCACAGTCCTCAAGGATAGCCAGGAAGATGAACAGTACCAGCATCTGCGGTACGAATCCAAGGACAGCTCCGACACCGGCAACAATACCATCAAGGATCAGACTCTGCAGCCATCCAGCACAACCAACGCTGGTCAGGAATCCTTCTACTGCAGGAGGTACGATCTCTCCAAACAGCACATCATTGGTCCAATCTGTTACAAAAGTACCAACCGTCGTTACAGACACATAATATACCAGCCACATGATCACTGCAAAAATCGGAAGAGCAAAGATACGATTGGTAACGATCCGATCAATCTTATCAGATGTGGTCATCTGTCCTGCTTTTGCTTTCTTGCAGCATTTTCCAATAATAGAAGAAATGTATACATAACGCTCATTGGTAATAATACTCTCTGCGTCATCATCCATTGCTTTCTCTACGCCATCTACAATACTGTCAACATCTGGAGCACTCTTCATCTGCTCTTTGATCTTGTCATCGCGTTCAAACAGTTTGATAGCGAAGAAACGCTTCTGCTCTTCTGTAACCTCGCTGCCGATCTTAGCCTCGATTGCAGTCAGAGCTTCTTCGACTTTTTTATCAAAGGTATGTACGATCTGCTGTGCTTTGTTAGCCTGTGCAGCCTGAACTGCCGCTTCAGCAGCCTCTTTTACTCCGGTACCTTTCAGTGCAGAGATCTCAACAACCTTGCATCCAAGTACTTCGCTGAGTTTGTCAATAAAGATCTGGTCACCGTTTTTCTTAACAACGTCCATCATGTTGATCGCCATGACAACCGGGATTCCAAGCTCCAGCAGCTGTGTGGACAGATACAGGTTTCTCTCAAGGTTAGTTCCGTCTATAATGTTCAGGATCGCATCCGGACGCTCAGATACCAGATATCCTCTGGCTACAACCTCCTCCAAAGTATATGGAGACAGGGAGTAGATTCCTGGAAGGTCCATGATCACTACATCAGAATGTCCCTTTAATTTTCCTTCTTTTTTCTCAACCGTAACACCAGGCCAGTTACCAACGAACTGATTTGCGCCGGTCAGTGCATTGAACAGAGTGGTTTTACCACAGTTCGGATTACCGGCAAGTGCAATCTTTAAAGCCATTTTTTCCTCCTTATGGTTAGCAGATTCTAACCTATATTTTTAAAAATAAGCTGCTTTACGCAGCCTTCATTTGCAATTTTTTCCTTACTGTACTTCGATCATCTGAGCGTCAGCTTTTCTTAAAGACAGCTCATATCCGCGGACAGTTACTTCAACCGGATCTCCAAGCGGTGCTACTTTACGGACAAACACCTGAGTTCCTTTGGTAATTCCCATATCCATGATCCGACGTTTCACAGCGCCTTCTCCATGAAGTTTGACAACGGAAACAGTTTTTCCAACCGCCACATCTTTTAATGTCTGCATCTTGTTTCTCCTTCCTTCTGCCGTTCTCGTCAGGCAACCATGATCTTGGACGCAAGTCCTCTGTCCAATGCGATACGAACACCCTTGACGATCAGAATCATTCCACCAGGTGTGTCTCCGACACATTCAACTTCTGCGCCCGGGGCAAATCCCAGATCCTGCAGATGACGAAGTGTTTCATCTTTTCCGTGAAGACTCTGCACGGTGCGCTTTTCACCGATACTCATAAGTGCTAATGCCATCATGCTCCCTCTTTTCTTCATTTTAGTATGTGTATTGAAAACGACTTATCATTTACGTTTCCATATTATATAGTTATACCTAATTATTGTCAACTAACTTTTGAAAATTTTTCTCATTTTATTGATATTTTTTCTCAACACATGGAAAACATAAGAAAAACAGGCTATCCAGAGGATAGCCTGTTTTGAAATTTTCTTATTTACATCTGTTGAAGTACAGTTACAATGCTTGGAATTAGCTGTTTCTTACGGGACACAAGACCCTTCAGAACGATATCTTCCATATCCGAAGGAAGCTGGAATGCACTCAGGATCACTTCTCTTGCTTTCTCGCCAAAGCAAAGCAGTTCTGTGTCTTCCTTTACAATATTGGTCAGCATGACGTAGCACATCTCCACGCCAAGACCATCGAACTTTTCTTCCAGATATGGGATGAGCTTCTCCTTGATCTCCTCCAGCTCGATAGCATTCATGCTGTTGATCTGAGATACCATGAACCCGTGGTCACCCACCTGGAATTTCTTCTTATCCTGGTTGAAGATCTCCTTCGGTGTACGGGAACTCATATCACTGCCTGCGCTGAACATGTCGATGGCAAACTCTTCAATCTCCACACCGCAGATCTCTGACAGCTTCTCTGCAGCCGCCCGGTCAATAGATGTACAGGTCGGGGAACGGAACATCAACGTATCGGAAATGATCGCTGCCATCAGAAGACCTGCAATATTCTTCGGAATCTGCACTCTGTTTTCCTGATACATCTGATATACGATTGTTGCCGTACAGCCTACCGGCTGATTTCGGAAATAAACCGGTTCCAATGTCTCCAGCGTTCCGATCCGGTGATGATCGATGATCTCCAGAATATCTGCATAAGCAATACCGTCAACCGTCTGGCTTGCCTCGTTGTGATCTACCAGGATCACCCGTTTTTTACGCAGATTCAACAGGTTCCGGCGGGAGATCATACCGATATAATTGCCATCCTGATCCAGGATTGGGAAATCGCGGTACCGTTTCTGTCCCATGATGCCGCGGATATCTTCTGTCTTCTCTGTTACCTTAAACGTAACCAGTCCATCTTTTTTCATGAAATGAGAGATCGGCATACTCTGATTGATCATACGTGCAATAGTAAATGTATCATGCGGTGTCACAATGATACTACAGTTATGCTCCTGCGCCAGCTTCTGGATCGTCTTAGATACCTTTGCTCCCATGCAGACAATGATGCAGGCAGCATTCATCTCGATGGCACAAAGCTGGGATTCGTAACGGTTTCCAAGAATGACCATATCTCCTTGATGGATGTAATCCTCCATTACGTCCGGGTTGGCTGCTGCAATGACCACTTCGCCCTTATCAAATACTGCATCCGATTCACCGATCAGTAACTCTGCATCCAGTGTCTCCAGAATGTTTTTGTACGGAGTCTTCGCTACAGAAAGAATACAGTTGTCGTACACATCCATGTACGCATTTGCAATATCACCGATGGTGATCAATCCCTGCAATCTCTGATTATCTGTGATCGGCAGGGTAACAACTCCCAGTGCCCGCATCATATTCCATGCTTTTTTCAGGGAAATCTGACCGGACACACCCTGCGTCTTACGAATCTCAATATCGCTGACATCCGTCATCACATCCGATACATAGATAGGTGGCTGTGTCTGAAAGAAGTTCATGACATACTGAGTTTCCTGGTTGATCTGACCTGCACGGGCCGCCACATATCCACCCCCATGCAGCAAATTTTTCAGTTCTGCATACGCGATCGCAGAACAGATGGAATCCGTATCCGGATTCTTATGGCCAATCACATAGATTGGTGCTGTGTCTGTTGACATAATCCACTATTCTCCTATTATATTTATCCTATACCAAATATACTGACTTTATTTTAGCACGTTCCTGTTTTATTTACAACCAAGCGACATATGCATTATGTATTTTGCACATTTGTCATCTTTGATTCCGTAATTTTTTATGCAGTTTCACATAATATTAAAATTTTATTCATAATTTATTCATAATTGATTGGTATACTTTAGATAAATCAAAGGAAACAAACAATTAACAAACGACATACAGATAATTTTTTTCATAATAGCCCCGGCATCCGTATTGCCGGGGCACTCCTCATTTTTACAGTATATTTTAACAGGGTTTATACATGGGTGGGAATACAAAAGACAGCGCTGTCAGTTTTACCTGATCTGCGCTGTCTTTTGATCTACAGCCCCGGATCTCCTTCGATCCGCTTCATTGCTTCATTCAATGTCATCATCTTGGCATCCAGCCGGGAGATGATCGATGAGCACTCCTGCAGCTCCCGTTCAAAATAATCCGGTGCATTTCCTTCATATTTGTAGTAGATCTTATGCTCCAGACTTGCCCAGAAATCCATGGCCATGGTTCGGATCTGAAGTTCTACTTTGGTTGGAACCTTGGCGTCTCCTAACGCTACCGGAATGGACAAAAGCATATGATAACTCTTGTAGCCGCTTTCCTTTGGCTGGCTGATATAATCCTTAATGCTGATCACTTCCAGATTATCCTGCCGTGCGATCATATCTGCCACAAAATAGATTTCTGAGAAAAACGAACAGGTAATGCGGATTCCTGCAATATCATTGACATACTCGATCATATCCTCAATATTCAGATTATGTCCGTTTTTCCGCAGCTTTTTCATAATGCTTTCCGGCGTCTTCAGGCGGCTCTTCACATACTCAATCGGATTGTATGAGTGCATATGGTTCAGTTCGCTGTTCAGCACCTCAATCCGGCTTCCCATCTGCGTCAATGCTGACTGGTAGATAAACATGGCTGTCTCGAACCCATCTCTGTCCGAGCGTTGTCTTATGTATTCCTGAATACTCATTTCTACTGCCATATTATGATTTCTCCCCTGATATTATTTTCCTTCTCTTACCGTCTCACAATACTTTATTATATCATATGTTATCTGCTTTTTTTGTCACTTTTTGTAAGTTATTCATAAATTTTTCATTTTATCAATGGAATTTTATTAGTTGTTCTTATGAAAATCATTTCTTTACTTTCCAGCCAGAAACCCTTATACTGAAAAACAAAAACGCCAACGACAGCACGCAGGAGGACAAATATGTTTCGCGTATGGGGAAAAATTTTCAAAGATAATCATATGTTAAGAGATACTGTTGTCTGTGATGACAGTGATGATACAAGAACTCATAAGGTTATGCGGGCATTGGAAGAGATGTGTTACACCTTTGACCTTGGAAAGCCTATCTGGCTGGAATCCAACATCCGGGATTTTCAACGTCACGCCAAGACCCGATTTCACCAGGACAGCTTTGTGGAAGAGATTGATTTCGACTATCTGGAATTTCAGGTAATTGAAGAAAATTAACCTGAGCCCTGTCAAGAAAAGGACTGCAATGCAGTCCTTTTCTTATACATTCATTTACCTATTGATTCAAAAAGCTCTGGATCAGTTCCCAGATGGAAGATACGAAGTTCGTAATGAAGTTTCCTACTTTTTCCTTATCCACAGTGATTCCCAGAGATTCCAGCTTATTATAAAGCTCCTTTGCCTGCTTCGCCAGCTTGTCCGGATCAATATCCAGCTTGCTCAGCTTCAAAAGCAGATCTACGATCTGGGATACCTGCTCATCTGTCAGAGTAATTCCCATCTCCTCAGCTGCCTGACGCACCAGGTCTGCCAGCTTGTCCGGGTCATCCAGATGGTTCTCTGCAATCTGCTGCTTCAGATATGCGATCAGATCAGAGATCTTCTCGGAATCCAGATCCTCACTAAGCTGACCAGTCAACACCAGCTCATCAGCCGCAGTCTCCAGCACAGAATCGCTGACGGTTGTACCGCTGTAAGTCTCATACGCTTTTACCGCACCAACAAGTGCTGCCGTACCACTCATAGGACTTGGTGCTGCCACGATCACCTTGGCATCTTCCACACCTGCAGTCAGCAACGCATTCCGATACATGGAGATCGTGCAGTAGTTAATGTTATGCGTTTCTACGTTGAGTCCTGCACCACTCTCCTGCGGGATCAGCAGTACAGAAGACAGAGAATGAGTTCCAACCACCGATGCTCCCAGAGATGCATCCAGATACTGATGCTCCATATCATTGGTTATATAGATCGTCTGATAAGAAGCAGCCTGTTCTGCCGTGATCCCCATCTGTGCATAGACTTCTGCTTTCTGTGAATCTGACAGATTCGCCCCCAGTGCCAGCACACCACTCTCAGCTGCGGACACCTGCATACATCCTGCTATCAGAAGCATGGACATCAGCAGCATTCCAAACCATTTTCTCATGTTTACCTCCTGTTTCTTCGTTCAATGGTATCACACCAATGTTCGATATCATGTAAGACCTGTTCCTTATCAAGGTCATTGAGCAGTTCATGTCTTGCATGCGGGTAAAGCATGCAGGTGACATTCTTCATACCTGCTCTTTTTAACATTTTTTCAAAACGACGGACACCTTTTCCATTGCCACCTACCGGATCTTCATCTCCTGACAGGATCAGAATCGGCAGATCCCGCGGCATCTTCACCACCCGTCTTGAATCCGTTGCCTCTTCGATCGTACGCAGAAGCGCCTCGTAAGCATTCAATGTAAATCCAAAATTCATCAGCGGATCCTGAAGTGTGTGGATCAGCACCTGCGGATCCCGGCTGACCCAGCTTCCTGTCTTCCGGTTATCCGGGAATTTCCGGACAAACCCTGAACAGGTCATCTGATCCAGAAACTTGCTATGCCCTTTGGGACCGATCCGCATCATATCAAGATATGTGACAAGAAGCCCTGTCTTCACCAGCAGCGGATTCTGCTGGCCAGTCCCCATAATCACTGCTCCATCTACCCGGTTGCCATGATAGATCAGATATCTGCGCACCAAATAAGATCCCATGCTGTGTCCCAGCATAATATAAGGAACCTTCGGTGCATAGGAGACTGCCATACGACGGATCTGTTCCATATCCCGAAGCCACAGAACTGCTCCCTGTTCTCCTACATACCCAAGTTCTTCGGAATCTTTCACGGAATCTCCATGTCCAAGATGATCGTGTCCGATCACAAAGTAACCATTCTCTGCCATGGCCCTGGCAAACTCATCATATCTCTCAATATATTCCAGCATTCCGTGTACAACCTGGATCACACCCTTGTAAGCCTTATCTGTATTGTACCAGCGGAAACCGTGTATCATATGAATTTCATCTACTGAATCAACATAAAATTCTTCCCTTGTTACCATTCTCTTCCCTTCATTTCTGCATGTTTTACCTAAAAAGTATATCACACATTTTCCGTGAAAAGACGGACTTCACAGAATTTTAAGGATTCTTTAGCTTTTTATAACTGTGTGGTTACAAAAATATCGTAAATAGCCTTGATCGCTTTTTCAAAATCTTCGTTACGTACACCGACAATAACGTTCCACTCACTGGATCCCTGGTCGATCATCTTTACGTTCACATTGGCATGTGCCAGCGCTGCGAAGATACGTGCAGCCGTTCCACGATTGGATTTCATGGCACGTCCTACAACTGCTACCAGTGCCAGATCACCTTCTACTTCCAACACATCCGGATGAACAGCTCTCTGAATGCCAGCCAGCACTTTCTGCTCATGCTCTTCGAACTCGTCCTGGTGAACAATAATACTCATAGTATCGATACCTGACGGCATATGTTCAAAGGAAATGCCCTGTTTTTCAAACTCTTCCAGAACTTTGCGGCCAAAACCAATCTCGGAGTTCATCATGTCTTTTTCAATATTGACAGCTACAAAGCCTTTTTTACCTGCAATACCAGTAATGGTATAGACCGGTTTGTGGCAGGTGCTTGCCACGATCATTGTTCCTTTATCTTCCGGCTTGTTGGTATTACGGATATTGATCGGAATACCCGCTTTGCGTACCGGGAAGATCGCATCCTCATGAAGAACAGTAGCTCCCATATAGGAAAGCTCACGAAGCTCACGGTATGTAATTACATCAATGGTCTCCGGGTTCTCGATCAGACGCGGGTCAGTCACCAGAAATCCTGATACATCTGTCCAGTTCTCATAGAGATCTGCTTTTACTGCTTTTGCAACGATGGAACCGGTAATATCAGATCCACCTCTGGAAAATGTCTTGATCTTGCCATCTGCATAAGCACCATAGAATCCCGGAATAACTGCCTTTTCCAGCTCTGCAAGCTTTTTCTCCATCAGCTCGTTAGTGGTGTCTGCGTCAAATTCACCGTGTTTATCAAAGCGGATCACCTCTGCGGAATCCACAAACGGGAATCCCAGATAATTTGCCATAATAATGCCATTCAAGTACTCACCACGGGATGCTGCATAATCACTTCCTGCTTTTTCCTCAAACTGCTTTGCGATCACTTCAAATTCATGATCCAGTGAAAGTTTCAGATTCAAACCGCCGATGATCTCATTGTAGCGAGCCTTAATCTGCTTGAGCTGGCCGCTGAAATCCTCGCCGTTTGCTGCAGAATAATAACAGCGATACAGCATATCCGTCACCTTCGTGTCTCCGTTGAAACGTTTTCCAGGCGCGGACGGTACCACATAGCGACGAGTCTCATCTGCACGGATAATATCGCCAACCTTCTGGAACTGACCTGCGCTTGCCAGAGAGCTTCCTCCAAATTTTACAACTTTTTTCATCACTCTATCTCCTCGTTTGTTTATCAATTTACGCACGACTATCTTTTGATTATACGTGCAATATCATTGGAAAACAACTGTTTTTTGCAAAAAACGCCCTGTTTTCCATGATTTTCTACACTTTGACAGTACCTTTTCTTCGCAGCACAGGCGCACATTGCCGGATACAAGATCCTCCAGTTCAATGCAGTCGTAAAATCCAATATTCATGCCAGACATCTGTATGAGCGCATCGGCTTCCATCTTCTGGGAACTGTTCCAGGCGGCTTCCGTCTGAAGAGTGGGGAATATGATGATATTTGTCTGTATTATATAGAAGTGTAAAGCAAAAACTTATTTTAACCAAAAGGGATGCTGTCTGGATTTTTCCTGGTAGCATCCCTTTATTTCTATCATAATCTTATCTCTTTGTCATCTGCAAGAACTTACCAACTGCTTTACAAACTCCGTGGCCGGATTCTGCAGAATCTCTTCAGGAGCTGCATACTGTTCAATCTTTCCCTGATCAAGAATCAACACACGGCTTCCAAGCTTCAATGCCTCTTCAATATCATGAGTGACAAAGAGGATTGTGATTCCACGGTCTTCATGAATCCGACGGATCTCCTGCTGAAGCTGTCCGCGGGTGATCTCATCCACAGCCCCAAAAGGTTCATCCATCAGAAGGATCTCCGGTCTCGCTGCCAGTGCTCTGGCAATTCCGACACGCTGACGCTGTCCACCGGACAACGTTCTTGGATAACGACCTGCAAGTGTTGGATCCAGTCCCACCTGCACCAGCAGTTCTTCCGCCAGCTTCCGACAATTCTTCCCCTTCCATTGGTCCATACCGGAAATAGACGGCACATAGGCAATATTTTTCTCTACGGTCATATGCGGAAACAATCCCACACTTTGAATAGCATATCCGATCCGACGCCGCAGGGCAATGGGATCTGTCTGCGCCACGTCCTGTCCCTGAACCATCACACACCCCTGATCCGGCGTGATCAGACGATTGATCAGACGGAAGTGTGGTTTTGCACAGCCGGAGCGACCGATGACAGTCACAAACTCTCCCGCCTCAATACTCAACGAAGATCCCGAAGAACCGGCTGACCGGCAAATGCTTTTGAAATATGCTCAAACTGAATGATCGGCTGTCCCATCATTCTTCCTCCAGTAATCCTTTCTCTGTCAGGTACGCACGGGCTACATCCTGCTCATCTTTTCCTTCTACTTCTACCTGATAGTTAAGCTGTGCCATCTCAGTATCACTCAAGATACCATCCATCTGCATAAGTACCTCTGCCAGTCCCGGAAAACGCTCCAGCGCATCATTTCTTACAACGGTAGAGCAAAAATAGTTTACCTGAAGATGTTTATCATCCTCCAGTGTCACTACGTTGTTGTCCGGATTGGCAAGCTGTGCATCTGTAGTAAATGCATTGGTCACATCGATATCTCCGCTGGAAAGCGCCTGATATTTCAGTCCGATATCAATGTCCATAACCTTCTTGAAGTTCAGTCCATAAGTCTCGCAAAGAATCGGGAATCCATCCTGTCTCTCGATATAATCCGGGTTTCCGCCAAAGGTCAGATCCCCTGCCACTGCTGCCAGATCGCTGGTAGTCTTCAAATTGTATTTGTCAGCCACATCACCACGGACAGCCACGGTAAAGGTATTGTTAAATCCATATTTTCCGATCCAGGTCATATCGAAGTTCTCTTCGTATTCTTTCTTAAGATCTTCAAACATTGCATCATCATCCACACCTTCTGCCTCGTGATTCAGTACCAGCACCCATCCGCTGGAAGTGTACTCCGGATAAAGATCAAGCTCACCGCCTCCATGGCAGGCTGAATATTATTGGTTCCACCACCCACGCCTTTGTGATCTCAGTCTTGTATCCTTCCTGCTCGATAAGCATGGAAAGCATCTCTCCTAAGATAAACTGTCAGTCATCGGGCTTAGTCGCAATATGAACGATTCCTGCATCCGCAGTTCCGGTTGTAGATGCATCTGTAGTCTCAGTTACGGACTCTATATTCTCGGCTACCGTCTCATCGGTTTTATTGTTGGTTGCACAGCCAGTCAGTGAAGCAATCATAACCACCATCAGTCCTGCTGCAAGTAAACGTTTATACTGTTTCATTTTTTCAGCTTCCTTTCTTCTTTTCATATTGTTCCAATGCCCCAAGGGCAAGATCACAGATGATCGCCAGCAATGCGATCAGAATACTTCCAGCTGCTGTCATAGCTGGATTATAGATCGTGATTCCGCGGTAGATCGCCACACCAAGACCTCCTGCTCCCACAAAAGAAGCAATTCCGGCCACAGAGATGGTCATGACTACCGTATTTCTCACACCTGCCACAATCACGCCTGCCGCCATAGGCAATTTCACTCGCAGAAGCGTCTGCAATTTTGTACTTCCCATTCCCACAGCCGCCTCGATGATATCAGGATCCAACGAGGTCAATCCGGCATAGGTATTTCGCACCATCGGCATGATGCCATAAAGCACCAGTGCAATGACTGCAGTTCGGTTTCCGATTCCTGTAAATGGAATCAGGATTCCCAGCAGGGAAATAGACGGGATCGTGTAGAGCACATTGCAGACTCCCATGATCGGCGATGCGATCCGCTGATGTTCCGAGATCAGAACACCGACCAGCAGCCCGATGGTCCCGGACAACACAATAGCCGTCAGTGCCAGTACGATATGTCCCAGCAGAAGTTCCGCGAACCAGTCTGCCCGCTCCACATATAAAGTTAAGATTTCTTTGATCACACTCATGGCATCACTTATGCAGGCGTTTTACCGCATCTGCCGGGCAAACCTTTGCGCACAGACCACATTGCAGGCAGTGATTCCATGCGATCGTATATGGCTGACCTTCTGTAATGCACTTCTGCCAGCATCACATTAATGATACGGGCCTGTGGGTGTCCCTTTTCATCTACTGTCGCTGCGGTCGCAATCTTTACTTTCCGGAATAAATCAATATATTTACGTGCTTTCTCATTCATTTTGCTTTTCCTTTCTCAGCTCTTCCAGGCTGTTTTCATAGACATCTGCCAGTGTCCATTTACTAAGTTCTACTTCAAAGTTCTTCTGAATCTCTTCCAGTGCTCCATCAAGGCTCTTGTGAATCGTTCTGCCGATTGGACAGAGAGGATTTGGATTCTCATGGAAACGGAACAGCACTTCCTCGCTGTTGGACTCCACTGCTTTATAAATATCCAGAAACGAAATATCTGTGAGCTTTTTCTCCAACGTGACACCGCCCGGTCCACGCTTAATATCAATCAGCCCTGCTTCCTTTAACTGTCCCATAATATTACGGATGATCACCGGGTTACTTCCGATACTTCCAGCAAGGAAATCGCTGGTCACCTTCTGGCTCTCTGAAAAATACGCCACTGCAGTCAGCAGATGAACGGCAATGGTAAATTTTGTTGAAATCTGCACAAAAACCTCCTTCGCATAATATTCATGAATGCATTCTTGTTCTCTTCATGTTGTAATATATCACATTACAATTATAGTTGTCAACAGTTTTATTACATCTAAAGATGAACGCATAAAAAAATAACCGCCCTGTGTCCAAACAAAGCAGTTATTTTTAATAATTGAATTATAGGGGACAGACCGTCTATCGGTAGGTAGCACCCTTTCTAATTGTTATATTGGCACACAGTTCTCAATCTGTCAATTTTCCCATGAGCCCTATGTTTTGAACCTTCTAGCATATTCCTTTTCTTTAAAAGCAAAAAAAGACCGCTGTTCTTATTAACTCAAGAACAACGGCGCCCCTGCCAAGGAGTCGGTGCGACAGGATTTGAACCTGCGACCTCTGCGTCCCGAACGCAATTCTTGCATGGGTACCTAAGAATACCAGTAACTCTCATTGTTGCTGGAATGCCCTGAATTTCAAGGGTTTTTTAGGGCTTATTAAAAATTCCTTAAAACCACGCTATTACTAACATTGGCGCATTTTACGTAACATTTTACGTAACGCCCGCCATAGTCACACAAGCAGCCATAACCAATATGTTAATTAGACGCTCCTAATGTGGGCGTCTTTTTTATCACCAAAAGGAGACCAGACAATATGCCAATTATAAGAACCGTTAAAGATAAAAACAATCCATATACAATATCTGATAATAGATTCCGGCGCGACTTACGATTGTCCTTGCAGGGGCGTGGATTACTTGGGACAATCCTCTCTCTACCTCCTAACTGGACATTTAGTGTACGCGGGTTAACCAGCATCTGTCGTGAAGGCGAGTCCTGCATCAGATCAACATTAAAAGAGCTTGAACAGCTCGGTTACTTAAACCGCAAACGCACTCGTGGAAAAGACGGAAAATACGGAACCGTAGAATACACTTTTTATGAAAGGTCTCTCTATATTGATGATAACCCACATGTCGGAAATCCAGATGTGGATCTCCCAGTAGAGGATAATACCCCTCAATTAATTAATAATATATTAATTAACTAGAGAGTTAAAAGTTCTCAATATATTTAAGATGTATTTTTTACTTTGTAATAAAGATTTAACTAAGCAAATCAGAACTCATGGTTTGCTTTTAAAATGTAAAAAAATACTTGACATCAAGTCAAAAATATGCGGCCGCTCTCGCTATCGACGGTTTTTAGAGGTAGCGAGAGCGGCCCTTTGATTTAGAAGTATATTTTCATTCTAATTCAAAGGAGATGCATACCATGCTGAAATTTATTGAAGAAAAACTCTCTGCTTTCAAAACCTGCTTTACCAGAACTGCCACTTACCGTTGGTTTGTTGTTGTCATTGTCGGACTTATGACACGTACTGACTTTCTTGGTGTAACATCCTTAATCCGCTGTCTGGGTATTCATCCGGGCAGATACGAATCTCTTCTCTATTTCTTTCGTTCTGATGCATTTTCTACAAAACACTAAAGAATACGTGGTTTCAGGCTGTTCTTCATGACCATCGGCTATATAAGATTAACTCCAGAACCCTTCTTCTTGGCGATGGCACAAAGCAGCCAAAGGAAGGACATTATATGCCCGGTGTCAAAAAACAATTTCAGGAATCAGAAAATTCTTCTAAACCCCCATACTTCTTTGGACATATGTATGGTGGCATTGGTGCTGTTATAAATCAGGGTTCCAGTTTCTTCTGTATTCCCCTTGATATGAATATCCAGGACGGATTAAAAGAAACAGATTCCTGGAAACAAGGCAGCTGCCATGATGCGGCCTCCCATGTTGTACAGATGATCCGTAATGGATATGAAGCAGCCGATACCTTCGGTTCTTCTTATCTGGTTCTAGACCGCTACTTTCTGACTGTTCCTGCATTAACTGAACTGAATCAGCTGAACCAATCCGCACATCTTCTTGATGTCATCACAAGGGCTAAATCCTCCTGCATTGCTTATGAAATCCCAAAAGCTGACAGAACCCCTCGACGTGGCAGACCACGGAAAAAGGGAACCAATCAAACTCAATACTCTTTTCGAGGACAGGGCTTCTGATTTCATCCGCCGAGATTATGATGTATGGGAAAAGGAGACGGTTCAGTACCTATGCCTCGATCTCCTTTGGGGCACAAAATTGTACAAAAAACTTCGTTTTGTCTTGGTAAAATATGCAAAAAGCAGTGCTATTCTGGTCAGTACTGATCTTTCACTGAATCCAGTTCTCATCATTGAAGCTTATGCCCACCGCTTTAAAATCGAATGTACTTTCCGTGAATTTAAGCAGCAAATTGGCGGTTTCTGCTATCATTTTTGGACAAAGGCAATGCCTAAACTGAATAAGAACAAAAAGAAAACAGATGCGTCTGAATTGCCCGGTGTCGTAGAGGAAGATAAACGCTCACGAATTTTGAAAACGGTAGAAGCAACTGAACGATTTATTCTTTGTTCTTGCATCGCTATGGGTCTTGTACAGATGATGGCTCTCACACCTTCAATGGCTAAAACCGTGCGGAGGCACCGATACCTGAGAACGTCATCCGAGCATAAGGTTTCCGAAGCATCAGTTCTGGAATATTTGAGAAAAAACTTTTTCAGGCTTTTATGTCTGAACCCCAACTCAGAGATAAGCCGTTTTATTCTCACACTCCAGCCACTAGAATATAGCGGAAATGACGATTTTATGTCTGCATAGTGAATCAGACCACAAGTATCGAGCCTTTATCCACAGGTTTCTTAAAGAACATTGATTCCTACAAGCACATTTAAGAAATGGGCTTTTTTGTGATGTAATTAGAACAATATAGGAATCTATTCCTAGCATACTTTATTTTTCTACTTTTCTCAATATCGTCATTATCTATTTGCAAGAATTTTTGACTGTCTAGTTAATTAATAAAGATATTAATAATCCATCCATCTATCCAGACGGAGTGATGGACAGAGATACATGTATAGATATGGTGCGCGCTAATATAGATTATCCATCCTTAATTATCAGAAATACCCCCAGGGCAGATCAAATCGACGAGATGGTGGCGATTATGGCAGATGTGATGGTGATGCCAGATAATGCCAAGATTACTGTAAGGGGTAATCAATTGTCAGCAGAGACGGTAAAGTCCCAGTTGCGGAGGCTCAAAAGTAACCATATAGAGTATGTGTTGGACAGTATGTCTGGATCGACAGTGCCTATCCACAATATACACGGTTACCTGTTGACGGCACTGTATCGTGCACCGCTCACGCTACATAATCATTATGCAGCACAGGTGGCATGTGATGATATGACGGCTGCAGAGGGAGATATTACGTCATGATTGCAAAGATCCGTAGGTTGTGCAACGCAATCGCCTACACCGGAATCTGGATCCAGCCGATCATGATGGTGGCATTACACCGCGTCCTGCGCCTGATCTACTGGCGCAGGGGCATTAGCTGGCAGGCATGGCTGGTTGCATTGGGGATATCTTGTATCCCAAGCATCTATGTATGGTCGGGAAATGAGGTTGCACGAAGAAATGGAAAGAAAAAATATGGGTTGATGGACGTGATCCTGAACAAAGCAACCCCATATTACGATACCGGCAAAGCAGAAGTTATGTATCCGGATGTTGCACCGGAACTGTTGTATCAGGAGCCAACTGGTATTGTTCTGGGACGGTGGAAACGCAAATATGTCTGCCACAGCCTCGATAATGATGGTCATGTCTTGGTGATTGGTGGATCTGGAACCGGAAAAAGCTCTGCTTTGGCAATCCCCACATTGCTGTGTAACCCGGATATCCCGATTTTAGCACTGGACATTAAGGGGGAGCTGCACCGGAAGACAGCAAAATTAGGTGATCCTCATATCCGGATTATGGATCCGGGAGACCGAAATAGCTACGGATATGATCCCCTCTATGGCATAGACCAGAACAGCTCAAGCCAGGAAATATTGGAGGCGGTGTTATTGATTGTCCACTCTCTCATTCCGCTTCCGGCGAACACAAAAGATCCCTTTTGGATTAATTCCGCTCGGAACTTATTAACAGGTCTTTTGCTCTATCACGTGAAGCAGGGTAAAAATTTTATAGACTGCATGGATGAAATCTTGGGAAAACCGATTAAAAGCAGTATTGACGAAGCTGTTCAAAAATTATGTTCAATAAATGCGGAATATCGCTATCTGGTTCAATTTTCGGATATGTCAGAGATTACCTTAAGTGGCATTTTTTCCGAGCTGGCAAACCACATTACCGTTTTTGCTAATGATGCTGACATCCGCTATTGTTTCCGGGAAAACCGATATAAAGTCTCACCGGCAGATCTGGAGGCAGGAAACAGTATCTATCTAGCTATCCGTGAGGACAAGCTGAGTGCCTACTATGACGTATTGCAACTGATTATTAATCAGACGCTGGCTTACCTTGAAAAACGCTCGGAGGATTCTAAACGAATTTTAATCTTGATTGATGAGCTGCCACGTATCTTGTCATCTGGGAAGCTGGAAAAATTACTGGATGGAATTAAAACACTGCGGAGCCGGAACGTAACCTTGTTATTGGTGACACAGTCGTTGGAAGCTCTGATGAGCGCATACAAAGAAAATGAGGTGGCAGATTTGGTAAGTAACTGTCAGTACATATCCGTTTTGTCAGCAACATCGACCAAGACCCAGAAAGCTATATGCGATTGGTGCGGAAAATTCAGGGAGCGAAAAAATAATTATAACGAAGGTGCGCCTAAAAGAATGTCCATATCGTATGACTATCACAACATTGTGGAGCCAGCGGATCTTATGACATTAGCACAAACTGGCGAGTCCATACTGATAAGCCCTTATGGATACGCCCGGATTGAGAAGACTCCTTATTACAAAGACTCAAAGATCAAAAAAATGTATGAAAAAGTACAAACTTACAATAAAACCATTGAAGAAACGGAGGATTAAATTATGGAATATGAAAAATTTGTGGATTATCTGAAGAGCCAGTTAGAGCTGGATATGTGTGATCAGAATGTAACAGCAGAAAGGACGATGATTAATAAGCTCAATCAGGATCGGGATGTGCTGGCACTTCGCAATCCGGACTCCTGTATCACACCGGTTGTATATCTGGACGATGCCTACTACTGCTATCAGCATGGAGACTCTGTGGTAGCAATCTCGCGGGATATTGCAGAAGGCATCAGGCAGACAACTCCGGATGTACCTGATTTTACAGCGGCAGAAGCCAAAGAACACTTGTATTGTATGGTAATCAATGCGGAGGATAATGCCGAATGGTTAAGTCACTCTCCGCATGAGCAGATGCAGGATCTGGCAGTGATTGCCTATTATCGTCTGGATGATTCTGCAACGATCCGGGTTACAAATGAAATGTGTCCGTATCTGCAGATGACCGGTGAGGAAGTGTTAGAAGCAGCACATAAGAATACCAACAAGCAGGAATACCGGTTGGAAACATTGGAAGATGTGCTGGATCGGATGATCCCTTATAACATTCAGGAACCAAACGAGATGGAAGAAAAGGCTTATGTCCTGACCAATTCTAATAATGCATTTGGGGCTGCACTGATTACCAATCCGGATGTCATGGATTATGTGCGAGAAGTTATTGGCGAGGATTACTATATTGCGCCCAGCAGTATTCATGAGACGATCCTTGTGCCGAAAAGCATGGTCGATGATCCAAAAGAGCTGGAAGATATTATCAAAGAAGTGAATAGAAGTGCTGTCCGTAGAGAGGAACAGTTGTCAGATCATGCTTATTACTACAATAGCCAGGACAGAAAGATTGAGTTGGCAACAAAGCCCGAACAGGAAAAAAGCGAATATCAGAGACAGAGTAATGACCGTAACAGATGAAAGGAGATAAAAAACATGGCTAACAGCAGAGAATTAACAGATCAGTATCTTTCCTATATGAGATATCGGGAGATGCATTTTCAGACGGAGTACATCTTTACCACATGTAAGGAGATTAAAAAAGAACCGCCAGAAGAGAAAGAAAAGAAATTATATATTCGGATCAGATAGTAATGATACATAGTGAGGGCTTGTTTTCCTCTTAAGGGCAAAAATATTTTTGAATCTGTCAAGGACACTGCCGCTATGCGGTGCGAATGCATCCTTGACAGATACCGGAAATCATATAAGATGCGCCCGGAGGAAAACACCCGTGAAAGGAGTCAATGCATGGAAACGAAAAATTTAACACCTGAGCAGTTAAGGAATCAGCAGAAATTAAAGGAAAACAGAGATAAATTAAAGGAGCGTAAAAACCGTACACACAAACTGATTGTCCGTGGAGCAATTGCAGAAGCAGCCATTCCGGGAGCAACCGACATGACGGACGAAGAATTTCAAAGGGCACTTTTTGACGCAATCGGCAGATGCGGCGATACAGTGCCATGCTCTCCGCAGGAGTCCCGCGGAAGCGACCCTCGGTAGAGCGCACCACCACGGCGAAGCGTGGTGTATAAGTACGCCCTTACTGATAAACAGACGGGATCTTAGAACAAACAAAACTACATAAAAGAAAAAGAAGGTGGCAGCATGGCAATCTATCATGCATCCGTAAAAATGATTTCCAGAAGTGCCGGAAGATCTTCCGTAGCTGCTGCGGCATACAGAAGTGGAACCTGTCTTGAAAATGACTACGATGGAAGAAAACATGATTTTCAGAAAAAGCAATGGGTTTCCTACACAAAAATTATCTTGCCAGAACATGCTCCGTCAGAATATCAGGATCGAGCTGTACTATGGAATGCCGTAGAGAAATCTGAAAAAGCATCCAACGCACAATTGGCCAGAGAGGTAGAACTGGCTCTGCCGAAAGAACTGACATTGAATCAGCAGATCCAGATGGTACAGGATTATGTACAGAGAAATTTTGTCAATCAGGGAATGTGTGCGGACATTGTAATCCATAGTCCGCCAAGGACTAACGACCGACACCAGCCGATTGACAGTACCGGGCATCGGACAAGCGATAAAGAAAAAATGATTTTTGAAAATCCACATGCCCATATTATGCTGACTGTCCGCCCGATGGATGAATCCGGAAAATGGGAAGCAAAATCACAGAAGGTTTACCTTTGCAAAAAAGGAGACGCTGAAAAAGGGTTTACAGCCAGCGAATATGTGGAGGCAAATAAAAACGGCTGGGAAAAGCAATATCAATTTCAATGTAGCAAAACCAAAGTCTGGTGTACCATGCAGGAAGGACAGGAAAAGAATCTTGAACGGATCAACAGATCACCGAAAACCGAACGATTTGGACGGAAAAATCCGGTCACAGAATATTGGAACAGCAAAGACCGGATCATAGAATGGCGCAAAGACTGGGAAATAACGGTAAATAAAGAGCTTGAACGGATCGGATCAGATGAGAGAATTGACAGCCGTTCCTTCATGGATCAGGGCAGAGAACAGGAATTGCCTACGATCCATATGGGTGTTGCTGCTTCCAACATCGAAAAGAGAGCTGCGAGGGAAGCACTGGAAGGAATCCCATCTGAGAAAATCAAGCATTCTGATATTGGTACTTACAATTCTGAGGTGAAAAATTATAATTCCAGATTCCGCCAGTGGAAAGAAAAGATTGCGGAGGCATGGGAAAATGCAAAGTCAGGCTTCCGGAAACTTGCAGAAGAATTGGAAGAATTGCGCGGACAGTTCCTGAAATCTTCTTATGAACTTGCCGAATACCAGCAGCATCATAGCCACAAAGAACTGGAATATCAACAACGACAGGCAGAATTTTCTAAAATGGATCACTTGCTGGAAGCTACACATCAAAAAAACGCAGAATCCAGACAGCGAATCTCTGAAGCAGAGCAACGGCTTAAAGAATGCTCTATCTGGGATTTCAGGGAAAAACATGTCCTCCATACTGCGATAGATACGGAAAAAGCAGCCATATCTACCAGAAAGGAATATGTAAGTCATGAATTACATCGTCTGGGATACCAGAATCCAGATCAATACCAGAAATCCAGACAAGCCTATGCAACAGGGGAATCTGACCATAAAAAATATGTGGACACAGTAGTAGCCATGCAGAAAAGACAGAAAAGTTTGCGTTCGGAAATTCGAGAGAAGCTGCAAAATTTTCCGCCGGAAGAACAAAAAGAGCTTGCAAAAGTAAATGCTGAACTTGGCAGCAGCAAAGAGAAATCTATCCGAGAAAAACTAAGAAATGCAAGAAATCAAATTGACGAACGGATATATCAGGATGCATCAAAGCTGGCGGATGCTGAAATGGGTGAATTTGCAGTGAAAAGCACAGATAAACAGAAAAAACAAAGCAAAGAACAGGAGAGACAATAATGAGAAAAAATAAAGTGATGTTACAGGTAATCGGCGGTCTTATACTGATAATTTTCACACCGGCAATAATTTTAACAGTACATACAAATGCGTTCCGATACAATGAATTATCCGGATCCGCACAGAATATAGCCAATGAGATGTTAAAAATCAACGGGTATAGTCTTCTGCTGGCAATGGGCTTGCTGGTATTACTCATGATTCAAGCCAAGACAAAGTTTCATAGAAAAAATCGGGTGTCTGAAAATATCGGAGAAATTTATTTCCCACAGATTGGGCTGACCTGCAAGACCATTTTGCAGATTGGACTGGTGGTAAGTATTTATATTTTACAGTATCACGCATATCTGTATCCTTTTTTATCCTACATTGAAAAGGGACAGATTACACTGGCAATGACTTATTACAACATATCATTAGTGTATAAGATTGCGGTATTTGCATGGGTTGAAGTATCTATTGGAAAAAATCTTTTGCGGGAGAACTACAGAAAAAACCGGTATGCTCTAAAATAAAAAAAGCGCGCCATCCCACGAAAATAAACTGGGCTGGCGCGATAAAGTTTCTTATAGGTGCGGTTCTGGAAATGCTACCACATCATTTGGTGTGCAATCAAGAATAGAACACAGCTTTTCAAGGGTAAGCAGGGTAATATTTTGATTTTTCTTTAATGTATCCAGTGTTTTGTTATCAATTCCGCTTTTAAGAAGCCGATACTGGGAAATATTTTTCTCTTTCATGGTTGCCCATAAGGGACTGTAATCTATGATTGGAATCACCACCTTATGGGTTCATTATATTTTGAATATTTGAAACACAATATTGTGGGTAACTCCACAATGTTGTATAATCGAAAGAAAGAGAAAACCAAAACAAATGAAAATTTGGGGAGGAAATGCTTATGAAAAAGAAACAGATTTATGCACTGCTTACGGCAACGGTGCTGATGGCAACTTCCATCACCGGTTGCTCCGGCAAGACCACCGAGGAAACTGCAGTTGAGGAAACTGCTGAAGCCGAGGAAGCTCCGGAAGAGGAAGCAGTCGAGGAACCGGTCTACGAGACCAGACAGTACACTGTTGAGGTGGCAACTGCCAACGAGGATGGCACTTTCACAGCTTACGACACTGACGGAAAGCAGTACATTTTGACTCTCGCAACTGAGCTGAGTGATGATGAAAAAGCACTGGTCGTTCCGGAAGCTTGCTTAATTGTGAGTACCGAGGTGCAGGTTGGCACGAAACTGGTCGTAAATGGCGAGGAAGTTTCCACAACTGAGGAAGATGCGGAAGAAAATGCCGATGCAGAAGTCGCAACTGAGGAAAACACCGAAGAATCTGCTGATTCTGCAGACGAAAACCTCGCAACTGAGGAAGGTTCGGAGGAAAATGCTGATGCAGAAGTCGCAACTGGGGAAGATGCAGAGAAATCTGAGGGCGAAGAAGTCGCAACTGAGGAACCGATCACGATCACGGTGACTGCAGTTGAAGCACTGGATGATGAAGTACAGGCCGCAACTCTTGCCACCGTAACGTTCAAAGCCATCAATGGATTCAGTGTCGAAGACCTTGGTGACACCACCATGTATGCAAAACAGAGTGTAAATGTCAGAAAAGGACCGAGTTCTGACTACGAACAGCTTGGATCCCTTTCTTCCGGACAGGAAGTTACCGTGACTGGTATTGCAGATTCCGGTTGGTATCGCATCAAATACAATGACGAAGATGGCTACTGCTCAAACAATTATCTGCAGACCGAGAAGCCGGCCCCGAAAGCTGCAGCATCTTCCAACAGCGGAAGTGCAAGCTCTGCCGGAACTCAGGTAGCACAGGCTGATACGGGTGCATCTGCACCGGCGGCAGCTTCCGGAAGAGATTTCAAAGCTGAGTACGATGCAGCAATGAGAGCTGGTGACATTGACAGAGCAGCCCAGATTATGCAGGAAATTGACGGAATTTCTGTAGGTGGTGGTATTTCCGGAGGCGGAAGTAGCTCTGGTTCTTCCTCTTCTGGTGGAAGCAGTTCATCTTCCAGTTCCGAGAGAAGCGTATCTACCTCTGCTGATTTTGTAAATTACCTGAATCAGAAGAGAGCAGAAGCAGGTCTTGGAGAACTTAGTTGGAGTGATAGCATGGCAAGTACCGCAACTGAGAGAGCTTCTGAAATCGTGGATAACTTCTCACATAGCGGAATGAGAAATTGTAATGCAGAGATTATTCTGCAGAGTGGAAGTGGAAGTGCTTCTTCTTGGTATAATCAGTTCTACAACTCTTCGGGACATAGAGCGAATATGATGGACGATCTATGGGGATCTGCAGCAGCCGCTTATTGTAAAGTTGGAGGAAACTATTATTTAGTTGTAATGTTCGATTTATAAGTAATAATAAGAAGGCTTTGGAAGGGAAATACTCTCCCAGAGCCTTTTTGTCTGTTCTGACTTTGATAATGATGGTTGAAGTGAACTAAATGTTTTGTTATAATACACATATGGGTGCTACCAGAAACGGTAGGCGGTTTGTCCCTCGCTTCAGAGGGCATTGTGTCCCTCTGAGTATACATAGACCTTATATCAAGGATCACGTACAAAGGAGGGGATGCCAATGAGTATTTCTGACTTACTGAGCGTGCTAAGTTTTGGCTTGGCTTGCTTCAGTGCCGGATATGCATTCGGCAAAGATGAACGCACAAAAAAATAACCGCCCCGCGTCCAAACAAAGCAGTTATTTTTAGTAATTGACTTATAGGGGACAGACCGTCTATCGGTAGCACCCTTTCTAATTGTTATATTAGCACACGGTTCTCAATCTGTCAATTTTTCTATGAATCCATTTTTATATAAATTCTAATATAACAAGAACCTTTTTCAAACATCTTTTTTGCACAAATGCATCATAGTGCGTAGCAGTGCATTGTAGTGCATTATTGTGCATTGTGACTTTGGAAAAATACGAAAAAACCTTGAAAAATCAAGGAAAACTGGTTGCATCATATGTCCAGATGTGGTACTATATGTATAGATCGCAAAGCGGTCTCAAGGAAGTAGGATTAGCCCTAGAGAGGCAATAGCAGATGCATCGCTAGCAGGCAATAACGAAAATTATCAAAGGGGATATTATGCCCCTCTATATGACGTAGGGCTACGAGAGATATACACCACGAGCGTATATCTCTCGTTATTTTTTGCCCCGCAGCATAGTGGCAACAGAAGGATTATATAGCATTATCTATATTTTGTAGGATTATCACGGACAATCGTCCACATTACCCATATGTCAACTCATACACCAACATTATCTGCTGCAATAATGTTACTTCCCCTAATAGGAGTAGGGGCGCAGCATCACTGTAACACGCTCGTATAGCTGATCTGCGGAACATGACAGCATGTCAAAATATACTGATAATGATTTCAGCCATTTTTTAAAAAATGGACGAAAAAGTCAAAATTACACACAAGCACTATTAGCTAACCTCTTAGGGTATTCTGAGACTGCTATTAGCAAAATCGAAAACGGAAAACAGTCCATTAGTATTCCAAGTTTTTTTAGTTATTTGATGCCTTGAATTGCAAAGCACAGTTAACTGTTGCCACTCCTGTTATTTCTCTCTTCTGGGAATCACTGAATATAATTATACGTCTGTTGGATCATTGCCTTGTAAAAATAACCTTTCCAAATTGGAAAGTTTTAATAGAAAACTTTCTGATCATGACCGAAAGGTACTCTTAGAATGCCTTACAATATTATTAAGATCAATCGATACACATTGATCATGGCACATACGCGTATGCACTAGGTGTGTCGCAGATACACCATTATGTAGCATGAGGCACACCGCCTACATTGCCAATTATCCATATACGGATACACAGATTATATTGCACCTTGACAACTACATATATACGTCTAATTATAGCAGGCACGCCAATGTGCCTGCTGTCTAAGGAGGATTATTCATGCTCGATAACTATCAGGACGTGCTGACACTAGATGAGGTCTGCCAGATCCTGCGGATTAATCGTAAGACTCTGCGATACTTAATCAATAGCGGTCAGCTTCCCTACCGCAGAATTGGCAGAATATACAGGATCAGCAAAGATGCTGTACGCCAGTATATTGCTACATCGCTTATTAACTCATAACTCACATAAGACATTCTTAACTCATTATGTTATAATATTATTATACATATTGGTTATGACTGTCCCTAGAAAGGAGTTACTAATTAAATGACAGTCACAATAAGAGAAAAAAGAACAAAAGCCGGAAAAACATATTTGTATTTACAAATAGCCTTTAAAGATCCCTTAACTGGAAAATGGAGGCACACAGACAAAGCCACTGGATTATTAGCCAAAGGCAACCGGCGTGAGGCGGAAAAAATGCGAAAGGAGGCAGAGGAAAAATATAAATACCTCGAAGAATCTTTCTATGTAACCGATCAATTATACCCAGATATGTCAGTATCGGATTATTTTAACCATTGCCTCGAAAAAAAGAGAGGCTCCATTACCGAAAACACATATGACACATATAGAGGTAGACTTAACAGTATCAACAAATATTTTGATGACAAAAATTATCTTTTACGAGATATTACTCCTAAAATTCTTAATGATTTTTGGGCTTATGCTCTTTTATATGGAAAAGTTAGTCAAAAAGACGGCAGCCGCGGACCTTTATCCGCAAGGAGCGTCCAGAGTTACAAAAGCCTCCTATACCCGATGTTTAAGGATGCTGTTGTCAACGGACTTATTTCCGCTAATCCTAGTATAGATACTACTGTTACCAACGTGTCAAAAGATGAGCTTAAAGAACAGATGTTATTTTTGACGGAAGACGAAATCGTCGAAATGTTGACATTTCTTCAAGACAATGAACCTTTTCTCGTCCCGTTTGCATTTTTTGGCGCTTATTATGGCATGCGACGCGGCGAAGTCTGCGGTCTTAAATGGTCTGCCATCGACTTCATAACAGGCGACTTACCATCCGTCATACTGTAACTGGTAGCGGCAAATTATACAAAAAAGATCGGACAAAGACATATTCCGGATATCGCACACTCAATCTTTTTTCTACTGTGGAAAAATGCTTGAAGAAAATGCAGGCTGATCAGACCACAGATAAGCTGTATTACAAGAGTAACTATCAAAATGCAGATAACTATATATTTGTGCAGCCTGATGGTCAACTGTATAACCCTGACCATGTCACAAAAACATTTTCAAAAGCGATGGACAATTGGGGGCGACCAGAAATCACTTTCCATAAATTGCGTTATACTTGTGTTTCGCTTCTTATCGATAAAGGTTGGGATCTCAAAAAAATCCAGTACTGGATTGGTGATAAAGATGCGGCTACTGTACTTAACATCTATGCTCAGTACATTAAGCATAAATCTAATATCGCTGAAAATGATCTGGAACGGATGTCTCAGGCTTCCGCATTTTTATTCTAACCCATTTTACGTAACATTTTACGTCACACGCCAAAATATCTGTTTCAACATTTTACTTTTCTAAGGGCAAAAAAAGACCGGAACCCTTATTATCTCAAGGATTCCGGCGCCCCTGCCAAGGAGTCGATGCGACAGGATTTGAACCTGCGACCTCTGCGTCCCGAACGCAGCGCTCTACCAAGCTGAGCCACGCATCGATGTGTTTTGTTTTTGTATCGTTCGCATCGAACTCGTTTAGTATATCGCACCTTTTCACTTTTGTCAACAATAAATTTCAAAATTTTCTAATTTTTTTGAGAGCGCAAAATATATTATTTTACGCCCTCAAAATCTTCTGTTTATGCCTTGATAATTTCTGTATCTTCTCCATTGGAGGCAATCAGTTTCTTATACCAGTAGAAAGATTGTTTCCTATACCGTTTCATCGTGCCTTCACCGGCATCATTTCTGTCCACATAGATAAAACCATATCTCTTCGACATCTGACCGGAACCATTAGACACCAGATCTATCGGTCCCCACCATGCATAACCAAACAATTTCACTCCATTTCTGATTGCATTTCTCATGGCAGTCACATGTTCTTTCAAATACTCCATTCTATAAGTATCATTTACCGTTCCGTTTACCAGTTCTTCTTTTAAGCCCAGTCCATTTTCTGCGATAAAAATAGGAACCTGATAGCGCTCATACAGATCCACCAATGCCAGATACAATCCATCCGGATCAATCGACCATCCTGACGGTGTGAGCTTTAAGTATGGATTTGTTTTCCCAGTATTTACAATATTAGAATCTCCACGGTAGGACTGATCTCCTTCTACTTCCTTATCAGATGTATTCGTCTCTTTCTGAACAGATTCAATATAATCCTTGGAAGCAATTCTTGAACGATAATAAGTAAAGCTCAGGAAATCAACCGGATATTTTTTGATGATCTCCATATCTTCATCGGTATATTCGATTTCGATGTCATTGTCCTTGAAGTATTCCCATGCATAACCCGGATATTCGCCTCGCACCTGAACATCAGAGAAGAAATAACCACGCTGTTTTTCCTTATAGACAACCAATGAATCTTTTGGATCACAGCTCATCGGATAAATGGTTTTGTACTCAATAACCGATCCTATCTTAGCCTCCGGATCAATTTCATGCACCAGTTTTACTGCCAGTGAGCTTGCTACAAACTGATGATGGGAGGCCTGGTAGATTTCCCGCAAAGTATCTGTCTTCGGATCCATTCCTGCAGTCATCCACTCCATTTTGTGAATATTATTTCCAATCTCATTAAAGGTCAGCCAGTACTTAACGATGCCTTTCCAGCGGGTCACCATTGTTTTTACAAATTTTGTGTAAAAATCAATCATTCTCCGGTCTTTCCATCCACCATACTTATCAGCAAGATGAAGGGGCATCTCATAATGAGAAATGGTTACCATAACTTCCATTCCGTGTTTTCTGCACTCTTCAAATACTTTATCGTAAAATTCCAGTCCTTTCTCATTTGGCTCTGTCTCTTCACCTGTCGGATAGATTCTTGTCCAGGCAACACTTGTACGATATACCTTGAATCCCATTTCTCCGAATTCTGCAATATCTTCTTTATAATGATGGTAAAAATCAATCCCCTCATGTGTCGGATAGTATTTGGCATTTCTATCCGGATATCCGAATACTCCATGAGGCTGTACATCTGCTACGGACGGAAGTTTTCCATCCTCCATATAAGCCCCTTCATACTGATTGGCGGCTGTTGCTCCTCCCCACAGAAATCCTTCCGGGAATCCTTCCGGAACCTTTACATTTTTACTGCTTTTCATGTCTGTTCTCCTCCAATTATAAAGTTTTACTGATACGTCGCTATGGGATCTTTTCCCCGTCTTACATAACCGCTCTGTATAATATTCATTTCTCGATCCAACCCCGGAAACAATACCATAATCGTCAGATCAAGATCTTCATCATGCAGATATCGCGGATCAAAGCTGATAATCTTATCCCCTGGTCTCACATGGCTTCCCTGCTCCACATATTTTGTGAATCCTTTTCCTTTCAGTCGGACAGTATCAATTCCGATATGTACAAGAATCTCAACTCCATCTGTGTTGGTAATTCCAAATGCATGCAGAGTCGGATACATCATCGTAATTGTTCCTTCACACGGAGCGACAATAAGTTCATTCTGCGGATCTATTGCCGCCCCATCACCCAGCATTTTCTGTGCAAATGCCGGGTCTGCTACCTTTTCTAATTTTTTCAATCTTCCATCAACCACTGAATATATTTCATTTCCCTTCCATTCAGTTTTTTTCTTGAAAAAATTTAACATTACAGTTCCTCACCATCTTTATACAAAATAAATGTTGCTACAAACGAAACTATCAGTGATGCTGCAACACCTGCAAGGATCGCGCCGATCGTCTGTTCAAATATTACAACTCCCAGAATACTTGAATATCCCATGGAAAATGCTTTTGCACCCATAACACCGGCTACGCCACCTCCCACAAGGCCGCCTGCTACAACACCTACCATCGGGGTTTTATATCTCAGGTTTACACCATACAGTGCAGGCTCGGATACACCAGAAAGAAGTGCACCGATTCCAGCAGAGATTGCAGTAGTTCTAAGATCCCCATTCTTCGTTTTCAGTGCCACTGCAAAGCAGGAGCCACCTTCAGAAATATTGTGAAGAATCCATCCAGGTCTGAACACATTATCGTAACCAGTTGCAGTGAAAAGTTCTGTCATAGGTGCTACCATCAACATGTTTACACCAAGCATAACAAGGAACGGATGAGCTGCTGCAATAATTCCAGGTGCAAGACCGCCAACATGTGCTTCGATCCAGGTAACGCCAACAACAATCCAGCTTCCTACTACCACACCTGCAGGTCCTAAGATCAGAATTGTAATCGGATATCCAATCAGGAACACACACAGTGGAGCAAATACAGATCTGAGTACACCCGGAATTACTTTATAGAAAAATCTCTCCAGATATGCACAGAGAATTGCACAGAATATCGCCGGAAGCAGGAATTGGAGTAACTGATCAATTTTACCGGAAGTCCAGCATCGTCACCGCTTCCAGCCGATACCATGGCTGTAAAATCAGGATACAAAAGTGCTGCTGAAATAGTGATTGCAAATACCGGATTCGACTTCAATACTCTCGATGCTCCATAAGCAATCAAAATCGGCATGAAATAAAATGGAGCCTGAGATACAAAGTTAAACAACTGATATGTGGTAGATGCGCTTGCATCCGCATTAAAATAAGAGATCAACGACAGCACAACTCTAAGCATACCAGCTCCATACAGAACGGTAATAAATGGTGTCAATGATGCGGACATGAACTGAATACATTTGTCAAAATAATATTTCATATTCTTTTTCTCATCACTATTTTTCAATTCTAAATCTTCTACATGATTTTCCTGGACTTCTTCTCCTTCGTCCAGATTGTAATTCTTCAGGATTGCATCATATACCGGAAACAGGTTTTCTCCAAGAATTACCTGAAACTGTCCAGAGCCATAGACAGATCCCAGAACCCCCTGCAGCTGTCTTAGTTCCTTTTCGTTTGCAAGTGAGCGGTCTTTTAACACAAATCTAAGCCTCGTAGCACAATGAGATACTGTGTGAATGTTCTCTGTCCCGCCAACTTTACCGATAATTTCTGCTGCCAATTTTTCATAATCAATCTTTGCCATAACAATCTCCTTTCTGGCTGGTTTTCTTTTGTTCCACAGTTCGCAAGACATGAACCAATAAATATAGCTTTTCATCTTCTGTTGGAACATAATCATAAGTTTCCGAAACATACTCTGCTATTTTTTCAACACATTGGCTTGCTGCTTCATTTTGATTCTGAAGACTTTTGTAAATGGAATCCGGAATATTATCTGTCCGGGTTTTCCTGTCAAATAAAATACCTCTCATAAAGAATTTCAAATGAATAATGAACCTTCCGTAATCCATGGATTCCTCATCTAATTTCAGCCCCAAAGTCTTTTCTACAATAGAAATGATCTGCCCGACTCCTTTCATAATCTGTAAAGAATCGTGATTATTTCTGTTTTCTGTTGCTGAGATCAGGTGAAATGCAATAGATGCTGCTTCTTCTTTTGCAAGTTCCACATGGAGAGTTTCATTGATCAGTTTAATTGCCTTTTTTCCTACCGCATACTCTTCCCGGTAAAATCTTCTCACTTCTTCATTTACCAGAACCGGAAGGGAAAATCCAACCTTATACTGATTGATACTAAAATTAATATGATCAGCCAAAGCTACTACAAGATTCACATTATACTTGCTGTTTAGATCTTCCTGTGCCACATCAATAATCTTCTGCGTCAGTTCAATGATCTCATATGGAATCTCCTCCAATGTATGAAACAGGTAATTTGAACTGTTCATAAGAAGATATGTCTTTGCAACTTCATGAGGAAGAATATTATCGTCCTGGCATTTTCGATATCCCAGACCTTTTCCAATAGCAACTATTTCCTGTCCTTTTCCGTTCTCAGCAATCACAATGTTGTTATTAATGACTCGCTTCACAGTTAAATTCTTTTCAAACATAGCACTGCTAATCTACACCTCCCTTCTGAACACAAAAAAAGCAAATTCCAAATAATCAACTGTTTCTCACAATTGCATTTAGAATTTGCCTTAATAACTCTGATTAAGTAACAAGCCTAGTATGTTTTAATATGGATAAAGTATATATTATTTTGCCTAATCCGTCAATACTTTTTTTGATTTTTCCGTCAAAATATACAACTATTCCTCTTTACTATAGCTGGTCCAGTAGTAATAGAAGATATGATCTTTAATAATATAATATGGCACGCCGCCTGCTTCCAGATTGGTGATCAGGGACGGCACAGGAGCCCAGGTACGGAAGAACAGGCAATCGCCGACGTTGCTGGTTCCGTTTACAACAGCCTGTGCTGCATTCCAGCAGGATTCGGTGACAATATTCGGGATATCATCATCCTGCTCCGCCTGCAGGACCAGATCAAATCTTCCGGAGCCTGCCGGTTCAAACTGTCTGGACTGACGCAGTACTCTCCAGAGAATTGGGATACAATGCACTTCGTACACGGTTCATAATCACATAGCCAACAGCCAGCTGACCTTCGCTTCCCTGGTTGCCTGCCTCACAGTAGATCATGGTCGCAAGAAGAAGCATCTCATAATCACTTAATGAAATCTCTCCACGGGAGATCTTCGGGTCACCGGCAATGATGGTCACCCCTTCCATATCAGCCGCCGCTTCCTGAGCTGCCTTGATCCGGGCCGCTTTCTCCTCCGCTGCTGCTTTCGCGATCAATTCATTCAAAAGCTGTGTCTTTTCCTTCACCAGCTCATTCATATCACTGATCTCGCCCTCTTTCTGCGCGATCATATCATTGTAACTGCTGAGCTTGGAACCCGCTGCTTTCTGCTGAGAAGCTACTTGCTGCTTCTTCTTTTCCGTCTCCTGCTTCATCAGATCTAGAGCCTCTTTTTCATCGGACAGCTGGGCATACTGTTCCTCCAGCGCAGCCTTACTCTCCTGAAAATCCTGCAGGCGCTGTCTGTCATAGCTCATCACATCTGCCGAGAATTCCATCTGGTTCAGCATTTCTGACATACCGCCAGACAGTGCTGCCGTCAGATACAATGTCACGGAAGCTGCCATAGAATCCTGTCCATTCTCGTACATGTACTGAATTCTCTTCTTCATATCTTCATATTGCTTATCAAGCTCCGCCTGAGCCGCTTCTACTTCCGCCTGCTTATTTTCAACCTCAGCTTCTTTATCTTTAATATCATTATTCAACACAGAAATCTGTTCATTCAGGCTTCCTGTCTGCTTTTCCAGATTCTTAAGATAACTCTGTGTCTCCGCCTTTGCATTGTTCAGGTCATTCTTTGCCTTCTCTGCATCACTCTTCGCTTTTTCGGCGTCTTCCTTTTCCTTTTTGGTCTGATCGATCTGATTCTGCGTCTCCTCGCTGACTGCGTAAGCAATGCAGGTCGAAGAGCCCACGACCAGCGCAAGCAGCATACACACTATTCTTTTGCTCATGGTTGGCAGCAGCCTCTTCTTCATCGTAACATTTCCTCTTCTACTTAATCCCAGTCGTAATTTCTCAGATGTCCGGTCAGTTCCATATTGGAAAATCCGTTCTGACGCAGTGCCTCATAAACTACGATTGCCACAGAGTTTGACAGGTTCAGCGAACGGGTTCCCGGAAGCATGGGAATTCTCATGGAAGTTTCCTTATTGTCATGCAGGATCTCCTCCGGGATTCCAGCACTCTCTTTTCCAAACATCAGATAACAATCCGGTTCAAAATGAACTTCCGTATAAGCTCTCGGTCCTTTGGTCGTTGCCATATAGATCTTTGCTCCAGGATTCTTCTCCAGAAACTCTTCATAATCAGCATATCTGGTCACATCCAGCTGATCCCAGTAATCCATTCCGGCACGTCGTAATTCTTTTTCGCCAAGGCGAAATCCCAGCGGTTCAATCAGATGGAGTCTTGTACCTGTTGCCATACAGGTACGACCAATATTTCCTGTATTTGCCGGAATCTCCGGCTCATAAAGCACTACATTCAAAGCCATGTTATTTATCCTTTTGTTCTTCTCTCAGACGGTCAATAAATTTCTGCATTCTTCCCAGTGCCTCTTTCAGATTCTCCAGGGAGTATGCATAGGCAAGAACCCTTCTCCGCAATCTCCAAATGCAGTTCCTGGAACCACTGCCACCTTCTCTTCCATCAGAAAACGAGAAGCGAATTCTTCAGAAGTCATCCCAAACTCTTTGATACACGGGAAAATATAAAATGCGCCATAAGGCTCAAAGCACTCCAGTCCCATCTCTTTGAAGGCATGTACCAGATACCGTCTTCTCTGGTTGTAAGCTTCTCTCATCATTGCCACATCGTCGTCACCGTTCCGAAGTGCTTCTACTGCCGCATACTGGCTGGTGGTCGGCGCACACATGATTGCATACTGATGAAGCTTCGTCATCTGCTCAATGATCTTTCTCGGACCACAGGCATAACCAAGTCTCCAGCCAGTCATGGCATAAGCCTTGGAAAATCCATTGATCAGGATGGTGCGTTCCTGCATGTCAGGAATGGATGCAATACTGACATGGTCTTCTTTATAGGTTAACTCACTGTAGATCTCATCAGACAATACATACAGGTCTTTCTCAATAATCACCTTTGCAATCGCTTCCAGATCTTTCTGCTCCATGATTGCGCCGGTAGGATTGTTCGGGAACGGCAATACCAGCAGTTTTGTCTTGTCTGTAATATGTTCCAGCAGCTCTTCCGGTGTCAGACGGAACTCATTTTCCGCTTTCAGTTCAATGATCACCGGTTTACCGCCTGCCATAATGGTACACGGTTCATAGGACACATAACTCGGCTGCGGGATCAGGACTTCCTCGCCTGGATTCAGCATCACACGCATAGCCATATCGATGGCTTCACTGCCGCCTACAGTCACCAGAATCTCATGTCTGTCATCATAGTCCACATGAACTCTGCGTCGGAGATAATTGGCGATCTCCTCTTTTAACTCCTTCAAACCTGCATTGGATGTATAAAAGGTACGGCCTCTCTCCAGAGAGTAGATACCCTCATCGCGGATATGCCACGGTGTATCAAAGTCCGGCTCGCCAACTCCCAGAGAAATCGCATCCTTCATCTCACTGACCAGATCAAAAAATTTACGGATTCCTGAAGGTTTAATATTTACAATCGTATCAGCTAACGGATTTCTCATGGGGTCACCAACATCCTTTCATCTTTGGTCGGATTTACCATGACAGAACCATGATCTTTATATTTTTTCAGAATGAAATGAGTCGCTGTACTTAAGACGGACTCCTGGGTAGACAGCTTCTCAGATACGAACTGAGCCACACCGCGCATGGTCTTTCCTTCGATCATAACCATAAAGTCAAATCCACCAGAAATCAGATAGACACAGTCTACCTCCGGGTAGTTGTAGATACGCTCAGCAATCTTATCAAATCCAAGTCCTCTCTGTGGAGTTACTTTTACCTCGATCAGTGCGGTCACCTTCTCAGAACTGGTCTTATCCCAGTCGATCAGCGTGTGATATCCACAGATCACACCTTCTTTTTCCATCTGTGCGATCTCATTTGCAATAGTTGCCTCGTCCGTTCCCAGCATAATAGCCAGATCTTTTAAATCTACACGGCTGTTGCGCTCAATATATGTCAAAATCTTCTCTCTCATTTTAAGCCCCTCTTTCTTTGATCATTCAGAATCACATGTCCACGGCTCTGAATGATTACTCATATATCTTATATAATTCATCGGTCTTTGGTCTTTCCAGGAAGGCAGTATCCTCCCCGTTCAGGATTTTTTTCGCTTTTCCTTCTACAAAACGACCGATCACGGCCGCATGAATCCCTTCTTTTCCAGCTCTCTGACCAGCCCGTGTCCGTCGGGCGCAGCCATCAGCATACAACCACTGGAAATCAGCAGATATGGATTCAGTCGAAAAGCTTCGCATAATTCTACGGTTTCCTGACGGATGGGAATGGATTTCAGATCCACTTCCAGACCGATGCCGGATGCCTCTGCCATCTCCCAGAGTGCTCCGTAGATACCGCCTTCTGTCACATCATGCATGGCGCTGACGCCATGCTTCACCGCGACTGCAGCCTCCGGAACTACTGACAGGTATTGATCAAAGGATTTTACCGTCTCCACAAAAGATCTGGAAAAACGGTTCAGCAGCTCCTCTTCTTTTTCTCTGGCAACAATAGAAGTTCCCTCGATACCGATCCATTTCGTCGCAATGATATCATCGCCCACATGGGCTCCCCCAGTAGTCACCAGCTTATCTTTCTGAACTTTTCCAACACCTGTCACGGAGATGACCGGCTGATTCACGACCGCTGTGATCTCCGTATGGCCTCCCATGATCTGAATATTCAGCTTGCCACAGGCTTCATCCACTTCCTGCATCAGGGTACGGATCAGCGGTTCGTCCGCGCTTGGCGGCAGCAACACAGTCAGCAGCATTGCCACCGGCTCTGCACCGGCACTTGCCAGGTCATTTGCCGTGATCTGGACTGCAAGTGACCCCATATTTTTCTCTGTACCGGTGATCGGGTCTGTGGAAAATACGAACACTTCTCCAGATGCCAGTTCCATAGCCGCGCAGTCCTCACCCACGCCGGCTCCTACCAGTACCTCCGGTCTCTTCGTATGAATCTGTTTGAAAATGGAGCGTTTCAGTACGCTCTCCGGTACTTTACCAATTTCCATATTACGATCTCCTATTGTGCAGGTACTGCCACTGCTATATTGGCATCTGCCAGAGCTTCATCCTGTGCGGCAATCGCTGCACGCAGATTCTCCGATAAAATCGGATCTCCTGCTGTTCCGTAAGTCACCACTCGATTAGTGCCCTTATAAGTACTCTTATTAACTTTTATACGGTCTGTCTCACACCATTTACTTTCACGATCTTATAAAGCTCTGCCACATAGCCGGAACTTCCCTTACTGCTGACCGCCTTGTATCCGATTCCCTGTCCCGCATCTTCCTGAAGGATCGTTGTCGCCGGAGTCTCGCTGACCATCTGGCTCTCAAACGAAATAGTCCGGTTCTTGTCACGGGTCTCTTTCCCGTAAATGTTAAAGGTGATCTTCTTATCGGATGTGGTATATCCCTCAATATAAATCGGATATTCTGTCGAATTCACAAACTTAAAGTCCTTATAGGTTCCGGCGATTGCCGCATCTTCTGACAAATCTACATAATGGACCGTCATGGAATGCGGAGAACGCTCTGTCACATTCAGTTCTGCACGCAGAACAGCATTATACAGAGTCGTGGATACCTGACAGATACCACCGCCCATACTGTCAACAACTTCACCGTTCAGATAGGAACCTGCCATAGCATAACCATTAGCCTCGGTAAATGGTGAAACTGTCTCATAGGCAGAGAACTCTTCTCCCGGATACAGAACGGTTCCATTGATATGACTGGCACCGCTGCTCACATTTTTACAACGATTAGAACCTGAAGTAGAAAAGCTGGTCGTAAAGCTTCCCAGCAGATCTTTAATATTTGCCAGTTCTTCTGCGCTTCCCTCCGGTTCTGTGATCTGAGTCTCGAGATTCAGCACTGCCGTATTGTCAGAAGTCCAGTTGTTTTCCAGATAATCGGAAATGGTTCTGACTGCGGAATCCACATTCAGTTCCAGTCCTTCCGTTCCTGCCACAAAATTAAAAGCTCCGTTTTCACGGGTCAGGGATGCATTCTGTGCTTTCTTGTCGTATTTTGTGCAGTTGTTCTCCACATAGGTGCGGACCGTATCCTCATTAGTCTGCCAGCTCAACGGAAACGTCTTGCCGGAATGCTGCAGATCCTTCTGATCTTTGTAACGCTTCACAATATTTCCTGCATGACCGACTCCGATGGCCTCATCCACCAGATCCTCATTGTCAAATGTTACGCCAAGATCAGACAGCTTTGCTTCTATCACATTGTCGCCGATTCCAAGCTTGATGGACTGCCCGCCCAGATTTTTTTCATAAGATTCCAGCGCCGCCAGTGCTTCTTCTCTGGTCATACCAGACACATCCAGCTTGTCAATGCTGACGCCTTTCAAAATCGTCTCTCCTGCAGCGCAGACTGTCATGGAGCTTGTCATGGCAAGCAGACAGATGGCCAGGAGAAGGCTTCCTTTCCATTTTTTCATAATCTCTCCTCCTCATCCTACATAGCGTAGGTAAAAAGCGGAAGAATCATCGCAATAATCACAATTGCAATAATGACTGCCGCAATTTTCCTTCTGTTTTTATGATCGTAAAAATTCATCATATCCTCTTCTCTCTTTCCTTTCGCTCTCTCCCCGGGATCCTTCCATATTGAAGGATGATCTTATCGATCATACGGGAAGCCTCACTTCGCGTCATATCCTCAATGCGGATATTTATTTCTATTCTATGATATTTCAGCAAATCATTCAAGTAGGCTTTTTGTGATTTCGCAATAGGACTCTGCTTCTTAGCCGAATATACCAGCGGATAAAGGGTAAATTCTTCCGGAGCTGTCTCCTTGAACGCTTCCCACATATGCCACAGCAGAAAATGCGTGGATAGCGCATCATCCAATGCCCGGTGGGAATTGCCTGGATCTACCTGATAATAGGCACACAGATCCGGCAGTCTCCGTGACAGAAGATCTGGCAGCAGCTTTCTTGCAATCTTCAGTGTATCCAGAGCTTCCCGTTCAAAAGTCAGACCCTGGTTCACCGCTGCCTGCTTCAAAAATCCAAAATCAAAGGACACATTATGTCCAAGAATCGGTAACTCCCCACAAAATTCCAGGAATTCCGGGATTGCCTGCTCTGGTCGCTTACCGCTTAATCGCATCTCATCGGTGATCCCTGTCAGTTCTGTGATCCGCTCCGGCACTTCCACTCCGGCATCAATAAAGGTCTGGTAGGTCGCTTCTACTTTTCCATTGAGGATCCGTGCAGCTCCGATCTCCAGCAATCGGTCTCTGGCCGGATTAAGACCCGTGGTCTCCACATCCACTGCAATATAATCTCTGATCATCCCAGCACCTCCACATGTGCATCGTTGGTCAGCGGATTTCTTCTGGCATAATCAAACAGCACAAACACCGGCTGACCATCCCTTGTGAAAATCTCAATATGCACCTGCTTTCCGTAAATCTTTTCATATTCCCGCAGCTGTTCTTTATAAGGCGACCGATCCGCTGCAAATGCCGGACGGCTCTTCAGACGTTCTCTGGCATACAGATCAAAGATCATACACTGATCGTAGACCGGATCTGCCCAGTCTTTTTCAGAAATAAATTCTCGCAGGATCTCATACCGTGCCATCCGTGAATGGCTGATCTTGCTGTAACCTTTTCGATCATAAAATTCCGCCAGTTCCTCAAAAAATGCAAATGGCGATCCATAATTTTTCAAAATTTCTTTCAGAGTCTTCTCGTATTGATGGCTGTTGTAGTAAAGCTCTACCATCTCTTCCACCCCTTTAAGGAGCAACAGATCTTTATATGGAAGCCAGGGCGTTGACAACACCTCATAAGGCGCCTTGTCATGGCAGACAATGCCATATTGCTGTGCCATACGATGGATCTTGGTTCCCCGAAGCACTTTTAAAAACCCCAGCTGAAGCTGCTCCGGCTCCATGGCAAATACATCATCAAATGATTTATGAAAGCTATCCAGATCTTCCCCTGGAAGTCCTGCGATCAGATCCAGATGCTGGTGAATATTTCCAAAGCTCTTCACCTTCGCAGTCACATTTCTGACCAGATCAAGATCCATCACGCGGTCGATCTCATGAACCGTCTCCATATTCGTAGACTGCACACCGATCTCCAGCTGGATCAACCCTGGCCGCATCTGCTCCATGATCGCCAGTTCTTCTTCCGTGATCAGATCCGCTGCAATTTCAAAATGGAAGTTCGTGATCCCATTATCGTGATCCAGGATCCACTGCCACAGATCCACAGTCCGCCTGGGATTACAGTTAAAAGTTCGATCCAGGAATTTCACCTGAGGCACCTTTGCCTGCAGGAAAAATCCCAGTTCCTTCTTCACCAGATCAAGGCTTCGGAATCGAAGCTTCTTCTCCAGCGAAGACAGACAGTACGCGCAGCGGAACGGACAGCCTCTGCTGGACTCGTAATAGATGATCTTATGAGAGAAATCTTCCAGGTGATCATAGACAAAAGGAAGTTCATCCATATTGACCGGAGCGCCATCCTCATTGATCTGAAGTTCTCCCTGATCATTCCGGTAAGTGATACCGGCAATCGTCTGAAAGGAACCTGTTCCTTCTATATATAGTGACGCAAGTGCTGGGAATACCGTCTCACCCTCTCCCCTCATGACACCGCGCACTTTCGGATATTCCATAAGAAATGCTTCCGCATCATAGGACACTTCCGGACCGCCCGCCCAGATCTCTGCCTGAGGCAATACTTTGGGCAGTTCCTCAATCAGTTCGCCCACCATGCGCCGATTCCAGATATAAGTAGAAAAGGCAATCACATCCGGCTGCTTTTTATAAATATCTGCCAGGATCTCATCCGGCTGCTGATTGATCGTGTACTCAGCGATCTCAATCTGATCTCCGTACTTGGCCGTCACTGCCTTCAGATTATAGACTGCCAGATTGGAATGAATGTATTTTGCATTGATTGCTGTAAGTAAAATCCTCATAATTTATTTCTTTCTTCTTAATGATTTTTATAAATCCTTTATTTGTACGCCACAATTTGGTCACATTTTCCTGTTACTATAATACTCGTAACAGGAACACATCAGTATTTCATTCATAACACTTTAGGGGACTTGAGAAAGTCCCCACTCCCTCGAAAATTTAAGCCCGCCAGGGCTTTTTCTTTTTTTCCGGATAATTTTCAAAGCTGTCTCGATGCGCTCTCTATGACATATATAACCCGAAACAGTATGATAACATAAAAAAAGAGATTCCGCTATAGCAAAATCTCTTTCTTAACTCAGAGCACGAGACGGGATTCGAACCCGCGACCCTCGCCTTGGCAAGGCGATACTCCACCACTGAGCCACTCGTGCATATATGTAAACCCTTTCTGGATTACTTTCTATATATAAAAACCCTTTCGGGTTGTTTACTGTATGTAAACGCCTTTCGGCGTAAAGCGGGTGATGGGAATCGAACCCACGTATCTAGCTTGGAAGGCTAGTGTTCTACCATTGAACTACACCCGCATATATGTGAACCCTTTCGGGTTATTGTCGCTTTCGTTTCGCAACAATGAGTATTCTACTACGGGTCTTTTGAAAAGTCAAGCGCTTTTTTTAAGTTTTTTAAAAAATTTTTGCAAATTTTTTCAAACTGCCTTTACACAGTTATAGCAAAAGCACAAGCGCCTGACAGCTCTGAAGTTCTACCTGGCCCTTTTCATCGATTCGGAATGCTTTCTGATTATTGAGCAGTACCCCTTTTACAGCATTCTCCAGTGAAACCTTCACGGTCTGCTCGCTCCAGTTCCCAAGCACCAGAATCTTCTGCTGCTCATCCTCCCGAAGATAAGCCAGCACCTGCTCCGGAATCCATTCCCGTACTGGCACAAACCGTCCATAGGTAAATGTCTGCACATATCTTGGATCTTTGCGAAGGGCAGTCAGCTTTCTATAATAATTGAGCACAGAGTCAGGATCGCTCTCCTGTCCCTGTACATTGATCTTCGTATAATCAGGATTAACCTTCAGCCAGGGCGTTCCTGTGGTAAATCCCGCATTGTCTTCTGCATTCCACTGCATAGGTCTTCTGGCATTGTCGCGACTCATGCGATTACAGCAGGCAAGCGCCTCCTGCTCTGTGCAGCCCATCCGAAGCGCCAGCTCATACTGATCCTTCGTATTCAGATCATCAAATTCCTCAATGGACCGAGCCTTAAAGTTTCGCATGCCGATCTCCTGTCCCTGATAGATAAATGGCACGCCCCGAAGCAGAAGACTGGCTGTTGCCAGCATTTTCACTCCATCGTCATTCTGTGCATAGTCTGGCAGGAATGTGCTGGCACCTCTCGGTTCGTCATGATTTTCAATAATATTTGAAAGGAATCCCACAGATGCAGCCTTTTCCTGGGCCGTAAACAATGCATCTCCAGGCTTCAAAGCAAAACGGTCTCTGCTCATACCAGCCATGTTCCCCTGCAGTCAGCAGATGCTGGGAAAATCAAACATCGTAGAGAAATGCCCTGTTCTCCGATAAATTCCTGAAGTTCTTCTTCCTTCATGTTAAATACTTCACCTACGGTGAACGCATCATATTTCTGGAAGGTATGCACCTTTAGCTCCTCCAGAATCTCACCGATGCCAGACGCACGGGAAACCACGGTATCCGCAGAACATAAGCCATCCGGCCCATCCGCCGGATAATCAGGAAATGTGGTATCCTTCTGAATATTGATAATGGCATCAATACGAAATCCGGCAACTCCTTTTTCCAGCCACCAGTTGATCATCTCATAGATCTTATTCCGCAGTTCCGGGCAGTACCAGTTCAGATCTGGCTGTTCTTTGGCAAATGCATGATAATAGTACAGGTCTTCTCTGCCAGGCACCGGTTCCCACATACTCCCGCCAAAATAGGAGCGATAATTGGATGGTGCATGACCATCCTTCCCTTTTCGGAAATAAAAATATTTCCCATAAGGACCTTCTGGATCACGGATGGCTTCCTGAAACCACTTATGTTCGCTGGAGCAGTGGTTCACCACCAGATCCATGACCAGATACATGCCACGCTTCTTCATCTCTGCAAGCAGCGTATCAAAATCCTCCATGGTTCCAAACTCCGGCGCGATCTCATAATAATCAGAGATGTCATATCCCTGATCTACAAACGGTGAGCGATAGACCGGTGACAGCCAGACAATATCGATGCCCAATGCTTTCAGATAATCAAGTTTAGAGATAATTCCCTGGAGATCTCCAATTCCATCTCCATTGGAATCATAATAACTTTTCGGATAGATCTGACAGGCAATCTTGCCATGCCACCATTTTTTCTCCATCGTTTCACCTTCTCTCCACTTTGAATGTTACAGGGAGCTTACTTTACAATGTTTTCAATATCATTGAACAGACTGGCGGAAGCTTCAGATACAGAATTCCATTCCGCACTCCATAGACCGCATCGTTGGTGCTGAATCCATTTTCCAGAGTCAACATCAGACGTTCCATGGTACAAAACGGCGGAACGGATGCTTTCCACACCGGAATGTTCACTTCCCGCTCTTCTCTGGAATTGTTGACTACCACTACGATCTGATTTTCCTCATCGAACCGGCCATAGCTTAAGAGCTGATGCTCCAGTGACAAGAAACAAGTGGAACCATACGTCAGTACTGGATTGTCTTTATGGATACAGATCGCTTCCTTGTGGAAGGACAGCAGCTCCTGATCCTCTTTTCCCCAGGGATAGGTCCGACGGTTATCCGGGTCTGTGAATCCGCACACGCCGGCCTCATCTCCATAATAAACAGTCGGTGCTCCCACCCAGGTCATCTGCATGACAACAGCCTCTCTCATGACACCTTTATCAATCCCCTGAGATGCCGCATCAGAACCCAATGTATTCATTCTTCCCACCCGGCGGTTGGTTCTGGTCAGGAACCGGGAATGATCGTGGTTGGACAACTCATTCATGGCTGTCTGCAGGGACGGTCCCGGCATATGAGCCATATTGTAGATCATGGAATTCTTGAATGCTTCTGCATTTCCATAGAGATCATCTCTGCGGGAATCGCTGTGCTTCTCCATGCCAGTCAAAAACCAGGTAATCGGCTCCATGAACGCATCATAATTCATGACCGTATCCCACTCATCTCCACCCAGCCAACGGCTGGTATCTCCGTAATGTTCTGCAAGGATCAGCGCATCTGGCCGTTCTGCTTTCACAGCTGCCCGGAATTCCTTCCAGAATTTGTGATTGTATTCTTCTGTAAAACCAAGATCAGCTGCCACGTCAAGACGCCATCCATCTACATTGTAAGGCTCTCTGACCCATTTTCGTCCGATATTAAGAATGTATTCCTTCAATTCCGGGGACTGCTCATAATTGAGCTTCGGCAGAGTGTTGTGCCCCCACCAGCCTTCATAGAACTCATTATAGGGCCATTCATGCTCATTATTGAACCGGAAAAACTGCGATACGGACTGTCTGCTGAGACATACGCACCTTTTTCATAATCCTCAGACTGTTCATAGATCCGTTCTTTATCCAGCCACTTATTAAAAGAACCACAATGATTGAACACGCCATCCAGAATGATCTTCATTCCCCTGTTGTGTACTTCCTGGACAAATTTTGCAAAAAATTCATTGCTGGCTTCAGATTTTTCTTATTTACCACCCGCTGCTGATACTTAGTCGCATGGGTGTTATCCTTGTCACCTTCTGCCAGACCTCCCCACCATCTTCCACGATCACGCCAAGATGCGGATCTACATAATCGTAGTCCTGGCTGTCGTATTTATGGTTGGAAGGAGATACAAAGATCGGATTCAGATAGAGAACTTCCACGCCCAGATTCTGCAGGTAATCAAGCTTATTCCAGATTCCCTGAAGATCACCGCCATAGAAGCGCCATACATCCATAGATTCCGGCAGAGTTTCCCAGTCCTTCACCTGATGAACCGGCTCATTCAGATATATATATTCCCGATCCTCTACGTCATTGGTCAGATCACCGTTGCAGAAACGATCGGTATAGATCTGGTACATGACTGCACCCTTCGCCCATTCCGGCGTGGAAAATCCCGGAATCAGCTTGAAGGAATACACATTCTGAAGATCTGTAGTCACTCCCAAAGTATTATAAAACATCTTTCATTGTCTTTATCAATTTCAAAATAATAACGGACTGTACTCATCAAAGGTGCGGTCCGATAGGTGTAGTAATCAAATAATCCCCGGATGCTGTCTTCTTCATCGGATTACGGCTGCTTCCGCTGATAAAATAGACTTCGTCCACATTATCTTTGCTGTACGGAGTGTTACGGTCACCGGTCTCCGCAATGCGGTTCAAAGGGGCTCTGATAATATTTGCTCTGATCACTGAACAGTGCCTCCCTGTTCAATGTCTGCTGTGTCATTTCCATAGTTGATGGTCCCTTTCCCATGTTCTCTTATTATTTATGATATACCCACTGCCCACTTAAAACAACCATTTTCCAAAAAAGGACAGCAAAAAAGACAGCGGGGGGTGTGCTGTCTTTTTTAGGAGAAGGTATTTCTTGTTTCTTATGGGGTGTAGCAAAACTATATAATGTATTGGGGGTTTTTACAGTAATTATAGTATCACAATTCCCCGCCGAAGTCTGCACAAAGTTCACAAAAATGTCAATTCATTTTTATTCATTTTGCACAAAAAGTGCTTCAAATTCTTCTCGTGTGATCTTTTCCTTTTCCAGCAAAAGTGCTGCACAGGAATCCAGTACCGGGCGATATTCGCTGATGATCTTTCTGGCATTTGCATAACACTCATCCACGATCCGTTTCACTTCGCTGTCGATCTCACCGGCCACGGTCTCGCCGTAAGATCTGGTATGTGCCAGGTCACGTCCGATAAATACTTCATCCTCATCATTTCCATAGTTGATCAGACCCAGCCTCTCGGACATACCATACTGAGTCACCATGGCTCTTGCAAGCGCAGTCGCCTGCTTGATATCCTGAGATGCACCTGTCGTAATATCTCCAAAGATCAGTTCCTCTGCCACACGTCCACCAAGATCTACCGTAATATCCTGCAGCATCTTCCCTTTGGTGCTGAACATGTCATCCCGCTCTGGAAGCGGCATGGTATATCCGGCAGCTCCCATACCCGTCGGAATAATGGATACCGTGTAGACCGGTCCCACATCCGGCAGCACATGGAACAGGATCGCATGTCCTGCCTCATGGTATGCTGTGATCTTCTTCTCTTTTTCAGAGATCACACGGCTCTTCTTCTCTGCGCCGATACCTACTTTAATAAATGCTTTACGGATATCCTCCTGCTTGATATACGCTCTGGTGTCCTTTGCTGCAACAATAGCAGCCTCATTTAACAGATTTTCCAGATCCGCTCCGGTGAATCCGGCTGTGGTCTGAGCGATCTGATGCAGATCCACATCATCTCCAAGCGGCTTATTCTTTGCATGAACCTTCAGAATCTCCTCGCGGCCTTTCACATCCGGACGACTTACCGGAATCTTCCGGTCGAAACGTCCCGGTCTTAAGATCGCCGGATCCAGAATATCCACACGGTTGGTTGCTGCCATAACGATAATGCCTTCGTTAACACCAAATCCGTCCATTTCCACAAGGAGCTGGTTCAACGTCTGCTCACGTTCATCATGTCCGCCGCCCATACCAGTACCGCGACGTCTCGCTACTGCATCGATTTCATCAATAAATACGATACAGGGCGCATTTTTCTTGGCTGTAGTAAACAGATCTCTTACACGGGATGCTCCCACGCCGACAAACATTTCTACAAAGTCAGATCCGGAAATGCTGAAGAACGGCACGCCTGCTTCACCGGCAACAGCCTTTGCGATCAGGGTCTTACCAGTTCCCGGAGGGCCTACTAACAATACTCCTTTGGGAATACGCGCCCCTACCTTCGTATAGCGTCCCGGGTTCCGAAGGAAGTCCACGATCTCCTCCAGTTCGCCTTTTTCCTCTTCCAGACCTGCCACATCCTGGAAGCCTTTCTTCACATCATCACCGGCAGTCATCTGTGCACGGCTCTTTCCAAAATCCAGCATTCTGGCATTTCCGCCGCCACTGTTTCTGCTCATGGTCATGACAATATAGAACAGCATGATACCGCCTAAAAGCAATGTTGTTCCATAAGTCTCAAAAAATCCCGGCTGCTTTACTTCCGCAATATCATAAGCAACACCAGCGTCATCCAGAAGCTCGCTGGTCTTCTCTGTATCCAGGATCTGAGTCACCTTCTGGGTGCCGTCCTTTAACTGGTAAGTTACCGTACCTGTCGGTGTCTCCTGGTTGGGCTGAATACTGGCACTTTGAATCTGGTCTTCCTCCACCGCTTTGGTAAACTGCGGATAGCTGTATGATACACTGTTCTGTCTCTGCTCGTCAAAGAAAGCCAACAGCATGCAGACCAGTGCCAAAACCATCAGATAAGTACCGATTCCTCTCCACTGTCTGTTCAAGTCTCCTTATCCTCCTGTCAGTCAAATTCCACCACACCGATGTATGGCAGATTGCGGTACTGCTGGTCATAATCCAGTCCATAGCCGACTACAAATTTATCTTCGATCTGAAATCCTACATACTCCACATCCACATCTACAACTCTGCGCTCCGGTTTGTCAAGAAGCGTACAGATTTTAAGACTTGCCGGATTCCTCTGACCGAGAAGCTTCTTCAGATGACTCAGAGTACGGCCGGAATCAATGATATCCTCGATAATGATCACTTCTTTTCCTTCAATGTTCTCATCCAGATCTTTGACAATACGAACGATCCCACTGGACTTGGTGTCTCCGCCATAGCTGGAACACTGCATGAAATCCATGGTTACCGGTACAGTAATTCTTTTTGCCAGTTCGCAGGTAAAATATACACTTCCCTTTAAAATGCAGATCAGATGTACACTCTTTCCAGCATATTCTCTGCTGATCTGCTCACCAATCTCACGGATTCTTGCGTCAACTTTCTCTTCCGGAAGCATTACTTCAATATGATGTTTCTCCATCCTTTATTCCTCCATCTCTTATCTGTTGTATTTTCAATACTATTTTGGTCTGTTCTGTGATCTTATATTCTTCACTGATCCTCATACCGACGACCCACAAAATATGATTTCCGTCTGCCAGAACGGTCAGCCCGTCTCTGCTCTCTCTTGGAACTTTATTGTCAATCAGATAATCCTTCAGCTTCTTATGCGCCCCAGGTCCGGTTGACAGATAGTCTCCAGGGCGTCTTGTCCGCAGAACAACTTCTTGTCTGATTTTATCATAATCAAACCACTTCGTATAGCAATTTACAGGAATTTCCTGATTTTTGTCCCTGTTTTCCACGGTCACTTCATATCGTGCTCCCTGGAATTCATAAGTTCCTGTCCTTCCGCAGAAAATAATGCCATCATCCCGGTTGATGCCGTATCCTTGCTTCAGTATAATACCGTCATATTCCAGCACTGCTGTGTTCTTCGATGGCAGCAGTATCCTGCTCCCCCGTTTTCCATATGCCAGCAGGCAGATCTGCTCCACATGAAATGCCTCCACATCCCGAAGGCCTCCGGGCAGATGTTCCAGTGCGCGCCGCACCAGCATCTTCTGCATGGCCGAATGCAGCTCGTCAAATGCCTCCAGCCGAATTCGGATACAGTCCTTCTCCATCTGCAGATACTGTTCTTCTGCTTTGTGAAGTTCCTGTTCCAGATACGATTCCACTTCCGACAATCTTGCTGCTGTTCCTGCCATGCGGGCCACACAGCCGGGCATGACCCGTTCCATAGGCGCAAGTAATCCATGCCGGATCTGATTTCTCGTATAATCCAGCTCCTGATTGGTGCCGTCCTCCACCCAGCGGATCCCCTCTTCCAACAGGTACTGCTCAATCTGCGGCCGATCCACACACAGAAGCGGCCGGATATAATTTCCATTGACCGGACGCATACCGCACAGTCCCCGAAGCCCTGTACCACGCATAAGCCGGAACAGCATGGTCTCTGCCTGATCCCGCTGATGATGCGCCAGCGCGATCACCGATGCCTGGCATTTCTCAGCGAGATGCTCAAACACCCGCCGTCTTGCATTTCTCCCGGCTTCCTCAAGACTTAAGCCATCTCTGGCTGCCTGGGCAGGCACATCCTCCTGTACCACAGTGAATGAAATATTTCTCTCCTGACAGAACTTCTCACAAAACTGTTGATCTCGCAGTGCCTCTGCCCCACGGATCCCATGATTTACATGAACTGCTTCCAGCTGAAGCGGAACCTGTCTCCCATAATTCCACAATAATTGCAGAAGTGCTGTTGAGTCCGCACCGCCGGAAAATCCCACCAGCACGGTGTCCCCGGACTTGACCATATTCCATTGTCTCAGATAGGCAAATACTTTCTCCTGCATGTGACTGAACTCCTGTATTTTCTATGCTCATTGCTTTGCGGGCATGTGTATGGCTCTGAATTATTCAGAACCACATATTTACGGGCATGTGCATGGCTCTGAATATTATCACAAATTCCACGCAAAAAAGCAAGCCGCACTACCGCTTCCAGATTCCGACCACCAGAATGGTCATATCATCCGCTGCCTTTCCATATGTCTGTACCTGTTCCATGAGCCGTGCCGCCATCTCAGAAGGGGTTCCCGGCGGAAGATTCCAGATCAGATCCTTCATGACCGCCTCTTCCTGCCCTTCCGGCAATGCTCCCAGCACCCCGTCCGTCATGAGAAACAACAGATTTCCATCATAGATCCGTACCCGATAAGGATCTAAGGGCAGTTCACTGCTGATTCCTGCCGGCAGACCTGTCCCACGGATACATTCCACATTCCGTTCCCGCCGGATAAAGCTGGCGGCAGATCCAATCTTCAGAAATTCGCAGATTCCTGTATAAAGATCAATGGAAGCCAGATCCACTGTGGAAAATATATGTGGTTCCGGCTGCAGCACAATGGACGAATTGATCATCCGCACTGCTGTCTCTCTGGAAAATCCCGCCTCCAGAAACTGTTCCATCAGATCCAGCACTGTCTCACTCTGCCCGCAGGCCTGAAGTCCTGAACCCATCCCATCAGAGAGTCCTGCCACAAACCGTCCTTCTGGCAGCCAGAATACTGAGAAATTATCCCCGGAGACTGCCTCTCCCGGTTTCGTCACTTTCTTGATTCCGTACAACACCTGATAAGCAGTGGCCTCCACAAACAATACCGTCACTTTCTCCTGACTGACAAATGTCCGGCTGTCTCTGGCAGGCATCATCTCACAGTCCGTCAGTTCTGACAATACCGCCGCCACTTTCTTTACCGGCACGCAGATCTTACGCTTCGTATGCATGGTCACATAGACTTGTCGCTTTCGTCCGCCGGGACTGTAAAAAAACACCTGGATCAATGTTATTCCCATAAAGCGAAGCCGCTTTCCAATCTCCTGCTCCAGCGGCACATCTTCTTTTGTCCCATAGATCCGTTCCATGGCTCCTTCCAGTATGGAACCCATTTCCCGGATCTGCCCGGCTGCAGCGATCCGGTTTTCTGCCAGCCTCTGCTGAAACAATAACTCTCCTCTGTCTGTCACCGGCGTCATCTGGGGTGTCATGCAAAAGCTGCGGGAAAGCTGAGCAAAACTCTCCTGATACTCTTCGATCCATTGTCGGACCGGATGCACCGGTTCCTGCTCACTGTCTTCTCTTTTATGGCTGCGGATCCATTCCCACCCATAACCTGCCAGCACGATTAACGAAAACAGTGCCAGACTCTTCATCACACTGGAAGCCATGACCCACAGTTCCTTGTGGTACATATATTCCACCGTCAGCTCCATGGCTGCCAGACTTCCACCCACCGCCAGTCCAAAGATCCACTTATCTCTTCCTTCGTCTCTCCTGCCAAACAGGATCAGCATACACACTCCCAGCGTACACGCCAACACATACTTTGTCCATTCCATGACAACTCTCCTCCATATCCTTATTCCGCCGCATGCAGAACAAACGCTGCGGTTTGTTTAGATACTATAAGAATCTGTCTTTGCGAGCTTTGTCATTTGGAATCGGCTCGAAAAAATAATTTTTCGACATAAAAGCTCCTGTCTGAGCAGGAGCTTCATGTCTTATTTACCTGATGCCTTGAAAGGATCTCATCCTCATAAACCAGTCCGAGCTTTCTTTGGCTACATCTTCCACATATTTCTTTGTCTTCGTATAGGTCTCAAGATCTTCGATCTCTTTGCTTGTTCCGTCTCATCGGCGATCTGCTTTTCCAGTGCCGCCTCTCTGTTCTGATAAGTCTGATTCTTCTGTTTCAACTGAAGACTTCCAATTGCAGTCACACAAAAAACAGCCATGACGATCAATAAAATACCCATGGCTCTCAGGTGCTTTCTCTGATCTCGAATATGTCTGCTTCTTGTCTTCGCTGTCATCCGTCTTTCCTCCTATGAGAATAAAATAATTATAAACTCTCTGAGTTTATTTTTCAATTTGTTTTTGTAGAAATGTCCTGTGATTTTCCCGACTTGTACTACTTTACGAGCCACCGTTCCAGCAGGCCTTAGGAAAAATTCCAACACTATCTTCAAAATACCTGATATGGGTTCCACGATCCATCTTCCTATCAGATAATAATAGACGATCATGCCCGCCGCCACCGCAAATAATGCATACCCGCGGACTGCTCCGTCATTTTCCCTATACAACAGTGCAAAGATTAAAAATGCAGTGCAGATCCAGTACAGAAGATCCTGAACCGCTATCAGCCAGACACCATGGGGAATCAGCCTTCGAGTGATCCTGAGCAGGTCGTACAATGCCAGGATCAACGCACCTCGCAACATAGCCAGTCCAAAAAACTGCAGCTCTCTGACAATTCCGTCACTTCCCATAGGCTTACCGGAACAGACGGTTCAATAATGTCTCTCCGCCTTTTTTGAAGTCTGACACTTCCGAATACTGGATGCTGTCGATCCTTCCCTCCAGATCGATCTCTCCTTTTTCCAGCGTCAGCCGATTCACATGAAGGTCTGCTCCCTGGATCTTGAGCATGCCCATATCTGTCTCCAGCAGCACTTCCGATATATCAAAAGAGATCACGTCCGACACACCAGTGATACCAGCTGTCCGCCGATTCGAAAGCGTCAGCTTGTGCGCTCCTTTTGCCTGTGTGTGATCTTCCACAGTTCCCATCTTTACCATACAAAAAGACCTCCCATATATTCTCTTAAAATATATTAGGAGGTCCTAAGATTTATACCTTATAAATATCTGTAAAGCTCTTTTGCTTCATCCTTTTTGACGGTCTCCTGCACGTCCAGCACTTCCACCTTTACAGCTCTTGTACCGAACTGGATCTCGATCACATCCCCTTCCTTCACATTCAGGGAAGCTTTCGCCGTCTTATCGTTTACCAGAACACGTCCTGCATCACAGGCCTCATTGGCAACTGTCCGACGCTTGATCAGTCTGGAAACTTTCAGAAACTTATCTAATCTCATGCTCTGTCGTATTAGTTCAGGGCATCTTTCAGTGCTTTACCAGCTTTGAACTTCGGAGCTTTGGAAGCTGCGATCGGCATCGGCTCACCAGTATGCGGGTTTCTTCCCTCTCTTGCTGCTCTCTCAGCTACCTCGAAGGTACCGAATCCAACAACCTGAACTTTCTCACCTTTCTTTAATTCATCAGTAACAACCTCGATAAATGCTTTTACAGCTTTCTCTGCATCTTTCTTTGTAAGCTCAGCGTTCTCTGCAACTGCTGCGATCAGTTCTGCTTTGTTCATGATTTTATTTTCCTCCTGGAATATTTTCATTTATTGTGTACAACACGTATCATAGTTATACCGGTTTTCCTACTGTTTGTCAAGCGGTTTCCCTTGGAGTTCCGCGGTTTTTCGATTCCGCTTTGCCTCCTTTTCCTGCCGCTTGATTTCCTCCCAGCGAGCCTGATTCTGCTCGTCGGAACCATATTCTTCGTCGCCAAATACATGTGGATGACGGCGGATCATCTTCTCCGCCAGACCATTTACCACGTCATCCATCGTAAAGAGACCTTCCTCTTTGGCGATCTGTGCATGAAGCAGTACCTGCAGCAATACGTCCCCCAGCTCTTCGCAGAGATTCTCCGGATCCTTCTGCTCAATAGCCTCCACAACTTCTTCACATTCATTTCTAAGACAGGAGATCATGCTCTCATGGGTCTGTGCCTTGTCCCATGGACAGCCATGGTCACTGCGCAGTTCGGCAATGATCCCCACCAGTTCTTCGTAACTGTACATCTTCTTACAGCATCTTCTGGATCATCGCCAGTACTTCTTCTCCCATTGCAGCACTCTTCTTGTCTGCATCCTCCAGAGAAGTACCTTTGACACCATAGTAGAATTTTACCTTCGGCTCTGTACCTGACGGTCTTACGCACAGCCATGCGCCATCGTTCAGATCATAGTAAAGTACATTGGATGCCGGAAGGCCAGTCGGTTTTACTTCACCAGTCTTCATATCTTTGATCGTATCCAGCTTGTAGTCTCTTGCAGATACTACATGATAGTCACCAATTCTGACCGGCGTATTATTTCTCAGAGTCTCAAGGATCTCCTGAATCTTTGCAAGTCCTTCAATCCCTTTGAGTTCGATAGATTTCACTGCGTCTTTGTAGTAGCCGTATTTCTCATAGAGAGCAACCATAGCATCCCACAGCGTCATATTTTTAGTCTTGTAGTAAGCCGCTGCCTCGCAGAGAGCAACCGTTGCGGAGATGGCATCCTTGTCTCTTGCGTATGTACCGATCAGACAGCCGTAGGACTCTTCCATTCCGAACAGATACGTTCCTTTTCCGGTCTGCTCATCTTTCAGGATCTGCTGTCCGATGTATTTGAATCCCGTCAGAACCTCTATCAGTTCACAGTCGTAGGATGCTGCGATCGCATCTACCAGATTGGTGGTTACGATAGATTTAACAACCTGTCCATCTGCCGGGATCTTGCCTGCAGCCTTCTTCTGGCTCAGGACATAGTCGCAGAGCAGAGAACCTGACATATTACCGGTCAGCGGAATATATTCTCCTGATTTTGTATCTTTTACATAGACTCCAAGACGGTCTGCATCCGGGTCAGTTGCCAGCACCAGATCTGCATCCACTTCCTTTGCAAGCTTCAGTCCCAGCGTAAAAGCTTCTGCAGCCTCCGGGTTCGGATAGCTGACAGTCGGGAAATCTCCGTCAGGAAGTTCCTGTTCTTTTACAACATATACATTTTCAAATCCAAGCTCTTTAAGCGCACGTCTTGCCGGGATATTTCCGGTACCATGAAGCGGGGTGTAAACGATGCGGATGTCTTTCTGCATTTTATCAATGGCATCCTGATTTACTACCTGTGCTTTTACATGTGCAATGAATTTATCATCGATCGCCTGTCCGATGATCTCATATTTGCCTGCTGCAATGGCAGCTTCACGGCTCATAGTCTTCACTGTAGACAGATCAGTGATCGCCAGTACCTCTGCGGTAACGCCTTTATCATGAGGCGGAGTAAACTGTGCTCCATCCTCCCAGTATACTTTGTATCCATTGTACTCTGGCGGATTGTGGCTGGCAGTAATATTAAGACCTGCGATACAGCCAAGCTCACGTACTGCAAATGACAGCTCCGGTGTTGGTCTTAAAGACTCGAATTTGTATGCTTTAATTCCATTTGCTGCCAGTGTCAGAGCCGCTTCCTCAGCAAACTCCGGAGACATATGACGGGAATCATAAGCAATTGCTACGCCTTTTCCCTGTCCTCCTGCTTGATAATATAATTTGCAAGTCCCTGGGTCGCTCTGCGTACTACATAGATGTTCATACGGTTAATACCTGCACCGATAATTCCGCGCAAGCCCGCTGTTCCAAATTCCAGATCCTTGTAGAAACGTTCCTTTATCTCTTTGTCATCATCTGCGATCGCACGCAGTTCAGCTTTTGTGGCTTCTGTCAAAATACGGATTGGAAGCCATTCCTCATAGATTGCTTTATAGTCCATTTTGCACAACTACCTCCCTGATTTTTCGTATTTTCTGGGATTATTATATAATAATTCATATGAAAAGAAACTCTTTTTTCCCTTTGTGCAAGGAATTTCTCAAGTTTCTCCATATGCTTGCCCGGAATCCATGCTTTATTGGTATTATAGTAGTAATTTGCCAGTTTCCAGAATTTCTCCGGATACAGCAGACGGATTCCCAGGTATTCCCGTTCTTCCTCTCTGAGTGGCCGGACCTCGCTATATGTTTTCAGCATTTTCCGACCAAGTCTGGCATCATAGTTCTGCTTTTCCAATACCTTTCTCATGAACAGGTAGAGGTCGTTCATCTGCACATCCACAGAAAATTTTTCAAAATTGATCACGGTCATATGACCGCCTGCCACCAGCAGGTTATGATGAATGTATTCGCCATGGCAGATCTGCCCTTCTTCCAATGCCTGCCTGCGCAAAGCCTCATAAGAAGTCTCTTTCAGCAGACGTTCTGCCCGCTCTGCTTCCTCACGAATGGATGAAAAGCACTGAATATAGGCTGCCTCAAATTCATTTTTGCGGTTCTTCCTGCGGACAAACGTATAGATCTTCCGAAGTTCCTGATTATGCCGTGCCAGCTCTTCTCTGGCATCAATTCCTGCAAGACGCTCCACATCCTTCCGCTCGAATCCCGGCACCTGTTTCATATCCCGATGGAGTGCTGCCAGCAGTGACACCGCCGCCAGGATCTCACTCTCACTGCGGGTGTCACATTCCCGTCCCTCCGGCGATTCTTTGACAAGATAATTCAGATATTCCCGGTAAACCGTCACCAACCTTCCTTCAGCATCGGCGATGATCTGATCTGTCCGATGACCGCATGCCTTCAGATGCGCCAGAAGCTGCTGCTCTTTCTCTACTTTGGCGGCACTGCCGGAGAACTCCCGGATCAGCAGACGCCCCTCGCTGCTATCCAGCAAAAATGCACCGCGCACCCGCCAGCTTGCATTTACAGAAAACGGATATTGCTCCAGAACCTGCAGATCTCTCTCATTCATAGAAGTCCCCCCATATATCGGCATTTCGTACCTTCTATCTTATGAAGGAAAGGATGGGGTTATGCAGGTTTTTCCAAAAGCATGCAACACCTCCGTCACCCGCCTCAGACAGCTTGTTCAGAGGGACCGCTTGCGCTAAGTCCTCGATCCAGCGGTACTAATTTTCAATCTGCGCCTGACGGCTTGATTTCAAAAGTACCGGACTGCGGACGTCCCCTTCACAAGCTGATCTGTGGCGAATGCAGGAAGGCAATGCAACGTGTTCTGGATCAACATCGAAGAAATCAACACACATTTTTCCAGAACAAAAGCTGACACACCTTCACAGCATGTCAGCTTCATTTTTATAAATTTATATTCTCTTGATAAATTTCCAGCGCCCGGCTCATAAGCCACTCACGCTCATTTTTCTCGGGTTCTTCCAGCACTTCTTCCAGAAGTTTTTCGAGGATCTCACCCAGGCGGGGGCCTGCCGGGATTCCTTCCGCGATCAGATCACGGCCGGTCACAGCAAGCTGCTTCAATGTAAAGCACTGCTGCTTTTCCAGAATCTGCTCATAGATTGATTCGATCTCAGACAAGTTCTGAAGCTTCGGTTCCTGTGTTTCTTTGGTCTGTGCCAAGATATCTGCCCGGCACACGTTCAGATACAGCGGAAACAGATCCGCTCCGATCCGATTGGCAGCGCGGCGCACGCTGGATGACGTGGTGGCTGGCCGGTCATCGTGATGAAGCACCAGTCTTCTCACATTACGGATGGTATCATTATCAAACTTCAGGCGGCGCAGAATCTTTGCTGTCAGCTCTTCGCCAACCTGAGCATGCCCATAAAAATGATCGATTCCATTGGCATCTGTAGTCTTCGTCTGCGGTTTTCCTATATCATGGAGCAACATGCTCAGACGCAGTACCTTGTCCGGTTCCACATATTGCAGAGCGTTTGCAATATGCTCACCCACCGTATCCATATGATGAGGATTGTTCTGCATACATGCCATACATGCATCAAACTCCGGCAGCATTACACCGGTGATACCCAGCTCCCAGGCTTCCAGGATCCGGTCAGGGTGTGGGGACACCAGCATCTTCACCAGCTCTGTCTGGATCCGCTCAGCACTGACTTTTCGAAGATTTTCACACAGTTTTTTTACAGCTTCCCTGGTCTGTTCTTCCAGTTCAAATCCCAGCTGAGCACCAAACCGTACCGCACGCATCATGCGCAGCGCATCTTCTCCAAAACGTGCTTCCGCATCACCCACGCAGCGGATGATCCCACGTTTCAGATCCCCTGCTCCGTCAAACTCATCAATCAATCCTTCTGCAGGATTGTAGGCCATGGCATTGATCGTAAAATCCCGTCGCTTCAGATCCTCCAGCAGACTCTTGGTAAACTGCACTTCCTTTGGATGACGGCAATCCTCATACTCTCCATCCACCCGGTAAGTGGTCACCTCAAATCCTTCTTTTCCAAGCATAACCGTCACCGTTCCATGCTGAATCCCGGTATCGATGGTTCTGGAAAACAATGCCTTTACCTCATAGGGAGATGCGGATGTGGTAATATCCCAGTCTGCAGGTTCTCTTCCCAGCAGTGCATCGCGCACACAGCCGCCGACTGCATAGGCTTCATGCCCTGCCGCAGTCAAAGTATCTATAATATGTTCAACTCTTTCCGGAACGTCAATTCTATACATTCTGACTCCTTGTAATCATATTCCGTTTATTTTCAATATTCACAATTTCACGCATCTGCGTATTTCCCTGTGAACAAAACATCCCGGCTCCTTTATCAGAAGCCGGGACGCAAATTACAGTTTTACAGGCATCAACTTAGTATGCTTTGCCCCAATATACCATTTTTTTCGCCGGTCTTCCACAGCAGACACATTTATCAGACAGCTGATGCTGTTCAAACGGCATGCAGCGGCTGGTAGCAGTGGTATCTTCCTTGATCTTATCCTCACAGGCCTGATCTCCACACCACATAGCTCTTACAAATCCCGGTTTGTTATTGATAGTCTCTACGAACTCTTCATAAGTAGTTGCATCATACGTATGAGAATCTCTGTGTGCTCTTGCCTTCTCCAGCATATCATGCTGCATAGTCTCAAGAATCTCACCCAGCTGGGTCTCGATCTCATCTAAGGATACTACGATCTTTTCTCTGGTATCACGGCGAACGATCACGGCCTGATTTGCCTCAATATCCTTCGGACCGATTTCAATACGGGTCGGGATTCCTTTGATCTCCTGCTCTGCGAATTTCCATCCCGGAGATTTCTCGGAATCATCAACTTTTACCTTAAACTGACGAGCCAGCTTATCTCTCAGCTCATATGCTTTGTCAAGAACACCTTCCTTGTGCTGTGCAACCGGAATGATCATAGTCTGTACCGGAGCGATCCGCGGCGGCAGCACCAGACCGGAATCATCACCATGAACCATGATGATTGCACCGATCAGACGGGTAGTCACACCCCAGGAAGTCTGATGTACATACTTCAGCTGATTATCTTTATCCGTAAACTGAATGCCAAATGCACGTGCAAATCCATCACCGAAGTTATGGCTGGTACCTGACTGCAGTGCTTTTCCGTCATGCATCAGTGCCTCGATCGTATAGGTTGCAGTTGCTCCTGCAAATTTTTCCTTATCCGTCTTGCGGCCTTTGATCACCGGCATTGCAAGCACCTGCTCGCAAAAATCAGCATATACATTCAGCATCTGCTGAGTACGTGCCTCTGCATCTTCCTCCGTTGCATGAACCGTATGTCCTTCCTGCCACAGGAACTCTCTGGAACGAAGGAACGGTCTGGTCGTCTTCTCCCAACGAAGTACAGAACACCACTGATTATATACTTTCGGAAGATCTCTGTAAGAATGAACCTCTTTCTGATAAAAATCACAGAACAGAGTCTCAGAAGTCGGACGTACGCACAGGCGCTCCTGCAGCGGCTCCAGACCACCGTGGGTTACCCATGCAACCTCCGGCGCAAAACCTTCTACGTGATCTTTCTCTTTCTCAAGCAGACTCTCCGGAATCAGCATCGGCAGATATACATTCTCTACCCCTGTCTCCTTGAATCTGCGGTCAAGCTCTTTCTGAATATTCTCCCAGATCGCATAGCCAGCCGGTTTGATCACCATGCATCCCTTTACACTGGTATAATCACACAGCTCTGCTTTCTTCACGACATCGGTGTACCACTGGGCGAAATCCACGTCCATGGAAGTGATGCCTTCTACTAACTTCTTGTCTTTTGCCATTGTTTGCAATCTCCTTTTCCTTAGCCGCCGCGCCTTCTCGTCGGCAGCCGTTTTTCATGCAAGTATAAACTCCATTATCTATCCATGATAAAAAGATTTCCCGGGTTTGTCAACCCGGGATTCCCTTTTTACAAACTCAAAAACTTCAAAAAACTTCAAAGCTTCAAAAACGATGTTCCATTTTGAGGAGATTCTACACCAAAATAATCGCATACACTTGCTCCCACATCTGAAAGAGTTTCCCTTGTCCCAAGATTTTTCCCCTCAATGCCTTCTTTAACAAAAAGTAACGGAACATTTTCTCTTGTATGCCTGCTGCATCCAATATCTGGATCATTTCCATGATCTGCCATAATTATCAGAATATCTTCTTGTTTTAAATGCTTCAGAAGTTCCCCGATTCCATTATCTGCAATCTTCAAAATCTCCAGATAACGTTCCGAATTCTGTGCATGTCCAGCCAAATCCGTCTCCTGAATATTCGTACAAAGAAATCCCTGTTCCATTCGATCTAATTCTTCTATTGTATGTCGCATACATTCTTCCGTCGGAACACAGGAAATACTCTTTCCGCCTTCGTTTGCAACAATATCTGCTACTTTTCCAATTAAGACGACCGGAATTCCATGATTATGCAGAATTGTCGGAACCTGAACATTTTTATCTACGCCATATCCCAGATGGATACAATGATAATTGTGTTTATACGAACCTGATTTTGCAGATGCAATACCAATAAACTGTCCATTTCGTACTTCTTCAGCATTCCGCAGATCCTGCATTGAATTACCAGTCCCACCAAACACAATTACCCGACCCACAGTTACTACTTCTCTTACTAATTTTCCAATTTCGCATTCTTTTTCAAATGAAATATAATCTAGCGGAGCGGTCACATTGTAGCACATCCCCGGATCTGCTTCCAAATTATCAGCCACCGTAACAAACTGGTCACATACGATATACCGAAGTCCTACTTTCTCCACAAATTCAACTTTATGTCCATGTTTTTGTAAATGTTCCGCAACAATGTCCACTTTTTCCTGAAATGGATGGACACTCGGTTTCCGCGGAAATGTTCCCATAATTTCCTGATGTCCCATAAAGGTATCTGCACCATAGTGCATTAGATTACATTTTCCAAAATTAGCATTATCTGAAAATTTCATACGGCTGCTTTCCCTGCCATATGCATTCATCAACCCTAATTTTTCCAGATTCGGCAGCTTCATATTCGAAAAATCACGCAAAATACTTCCAAGGGTGTTAGCCTTCTCATCTCCTGGTCGAATAATTCCCGCATCACTCATTGCTCCTATTCCGAATCCATCCAAAACAATCACAACAAATCTTTTCACAGTAGTTCTTTCTTCCTTCCCTGGCTGTCATATATTCCTATAATTTCTGCGCTTCCACTTTGAATGCCTTTTATAAGAACAACATCACTCCTTGTAACAAAAATCTGAAAACGAAATGCCATAACAACAGTATCTCCCACAAATGCTTCTTCTGAAAATTCCAGATGATAATCAATACTTTCTGGAGACGGAGGAGTTATTCTAAATATTTTCGCATTGCAAAGTTTCTTTCCAACTAATGCATATTTCATATGAGATCGACGATAATATCCCCCACCAAAACAATATGCCTTCCCCTGAAAGTTATGTGATACTTCACTTACATATACAACTGATGGAATTTCATCTAAATCATATCTTACATGCATAGGTGTTGTGCCGCTCAAACCGTGTCCAGGTTCTCCACAATTCACACCATCTTCTTTCATTTTATCCAATGTAAAACAACAGGTTGTCGATGGAGCATTTAAAATCAGTTCCTTGCACCCGTATGTTTCCAGAATTTCAGCTGCTTTCTTTACAGTCTTTAAGTTTTCTGTTGAAATAATCGTCTCCTCTCTTTCACTATACAAATAGCAAGGAAACGAAGTAACTCCTTTAATCCTGACATGCGAACACTTCTTCCGAATCATATTTATAAGTTCCGGCAACTCATCCAAATGAAATCCAGCTGTCTGGCCAGAATAAATCAGATCATTATCACCATAGACTCGAAGCATAATTTCCTGTGTTAAATCTAATTCCGCTGCTGCTTTTTCAATACTTTCAATTTTGTCATAGGAATACACAGTCATAAGCTCTGGTCTATATGCTACAACTCTTTTTATACAAGCTTGCGGCACCTGAACCAAATGACCAATATTTCCAATTGGTATCTGATTCTGCATCATTATCAAAGCTTCTTTATAGTCTACCGCGACAACTCCGGCATAACCCATCTCCACAAGTTTCTTTGCCAAAAATGGATTTCGTCCAACCTGTTTCAGCATGAAATAAAGCCTGATATTATTTTTTTGAGCTTTATATAAAATTTTCTTTGCATTTTCCAAAAACACATCAACATCCAGAATATATGTATCTGGAAGAATATTTCCAGACTGATGAAATTTAAAAGCAGTTTCCATCAACAACTGATTTCTCTTCAATGTCTGTTTTAAAAACATTTACCCCACCCTTTCTACTGCTTCCTTTAGTATTCTCAAAATCGTAGAAGCACCAGAACGCATAGGATTAATTCGAATCATTCGTTCCTCCAGAGTTGGATCTGATTTTCTAAAGGTTCCTGAAACCCGATAAAACATTGGAACAAGTTCGTATTTTGATTCAGGACAATAATACCTTTTGCAATATTTCTATGGAATTCCACCAGTAGCACTTTTGATTGTGCATTAGCTAAAAATGCACCTTTTACTGCCGGTATTTCCCCATCATTTAATCTTCTTACGCATTCTTCATTTGTCTCTGCCTGTATCGCCAATGATACCGGTGCATACACCAACCCACGAAGTACATCCAAAGCTTCATGTCCTTGAACCTGCATCCCACCAGAATAATTTTCTTTTATAAGTTTTTCTACATATTCATTTTTACCAACAATCACACCTATACCTTCTGGACCTAAAAGTTTAAATGCTGAAAAGCAAGAAAGATCAGCTCCACACTGTACACCAATATCCGGAACCTTCATGGCAACATAATTATCATCTGTAAGAACAGGAATATTTTTCAATGATTTTATACGCCGTATTACTTCATGAATATCATACTGATCCTCTATTTTCTGTCTCGTATATTGTATCAATGCGCCTTTTACATCAGGACACGTCCCAAGTACCGCATCTATTTCAGATAATCGATTAAAATCTGCCTCTATCGGAACAAGTCCCAACATGTCAAATGAAGTTTTCGTTGTACTATATATGGGCGCTTTATGCACCAGAACTTTATCACCACACTGAAATAAGGCATGCAATCCAGAACGTATGGCACCGCTCCCCGCCCCTCTTACAAGAATACAACTCTCTGCATCAAAGAGTCTTGCAATTACCTTTTCAACTTTTAAAGTTGTCAAAGGCTTATTTAAGTTCCGAATCACTCCCAGATCTCCTCTGGTTAATATCTCATTTCCTTCGAATTCTCCTGTGATACAATCAACCACTTTGAACTGCAATTCCATGGCTTCTTTAAGTGTTAGACTTTTAATGGATAAGTTTGCATTTTGGTCTCCTTTAAATACTTTTACAAATTTGAAAGGATCAACGGAATAACACTTTTAGCCAACGTGGGGGTAAAGCCAAATGCTTTAACCCCTTTCCTTATTGCCTCTTTGATCACATTCTCGTCATCAGAAGAAAGAGCCTGACAGTTTCCATAACCAAGTATTGCAATTGCCATGGCCAAAGCACCTCCACCGCCTGTCATACAGGCTCCCAGATACAAATCCGCATTTCCACTTTTTATATCCATTGCTGCAGATATATCATCTTTAATTTCAACTTGTGTATCTGCACCTGCTGTTTCAAGAACAATCTGCTTTATTTCATTCTTCCCCATTTGTCCGCCAATTACTATCTTCATCTCATCTCGCTCCTCTATACTGAATAAAGTCCCAGCACAGCAAAAATATTGATTAAAATGCCAACTACAATGACGGCAATGGGGCCAACTGCCATTCTTACAATCGGTTTCTTAAAATATTCATTCATGACAAACAAACCGCCTACAATCAAAAATCCAAACCCCGGTGCCATACCTTCCGCTGCGGTCATCGAACCTACAAGAATAGCCACCTCCAAAAGTTTTGTCATTGCTACTCGTATATTATCTGCAGATTTTTTAATACTTGGCACTTTATCAAACAGTTTTGCAACCAATGATAAAGAAAGCGCTTCCAGAGACATTACGATTGCTCCAAGAATAATTGCAACTAACGCATTTGGCGCAAGAACACCTACAACCGCTGTAAATCCAAATCCGTCGGTTACAAATGTACCTGTTGTTAATGATGTTAATGCTTTTAATGGAATAAATGATAATGCTCTGGCAAATGCAATACTTACAGCCGAAGTTACATTACCATCTGCCAATGCTACTAACGATTGTGGTCCTTCCATTAACAAACGCATATTGCAGGCAAGACCATAAATTCCACCCATAATTGCGATCCAAACAATATTTTTGCGAATATTTCTTACACGGTCTCCAAAAATAGATGACATATTTGTTGTAGCTTCACTTTTATCTCTTACAGCAAAAATAATAATCATTACAAGACCAATCAGTAACGCAATACCATCCGCAATGTCTCCTAGACCAACAGCCACCAGAATTTGTCGTACAATAACTGTCAAAGCCAAAGATACAATACCTTTTTTCCAGCCATAATCCATGGCAATTACTACATGGGAATGCAATAAAAGCAGAAATAACGGACTTGAAATATTCTGCCATGCATCAAAAATATTTACCGGCAATGCCTGCATAAGATTTACAAATCCCTGAAGCCCCGCCAATAACAAAACACCATAGAGTCCTCCAAACAAAAGTGACAGTCCCGCTCCAATTAGACTTTCTTTGTCCTTATACCAGTTTTCAATGTTTTTTGCTGGGAAAAAGATTCCTATCACATCCGTTCCCAACCACAAAGAATGAACTAAAATAAGTGGGGACATAATGGAATATGGAATTCCAAATCCAATTATCAATCCAAAACTCAGCGCAAATGTTGTCGTTGCAAATTCTACTCTCGTCATTCTTCCTTCACGATATTCCGGAACTACTGGTCGTACCGCATCATTAAATACAGAAATTCCTCTGTTCGCTAAGAACGCTCCAAATGCTCCTGCCAAAAACATTACTAAATATCTCACTACATTTCCTCCATCTTATTTTTCCGTTGTAATCAGTAACCCGCAAATATTTTCGATTATGTAGAATCATTCATGCTCCCACCCCCCTCATTCTTTATGAAGTACATTGCATAAATGCAATAATAAAAATTCTTTTTCACTATCAGGAAATTTAATGTTCAAATCTTTTAATAACTGTTGTAAAAACCTTTCCGCCATACTATAAGACTCATCTACTTTTACGGTCTCCCAGACCTCCTTGTCCATGGATTGTTCTATATTCCCGGTTTCAGTTCGCTGTGCCGCCATTGCAAAATGAGTAATAAACATACTGATTTTCTCTTCATCCAGATCATTAAGAGAAGCAATAACCTCATCTAATACCTTTATCGTGTTATTTCCCACATTGTGGGAAATAACATGATTGTTTTCCAATATCTTAATCCTTTTCATAATTTGTTCTTTCATATTTTCCCTTTCCGCTAATGTACATTATTTTGTATATTCGATTACGATTTTGCGGACTAATAGTCCGCAGTTCTTAATCCTTTCTTTACTTCTTCCACAATCCGATTAACAGCATCTACATTAATCTTCTTCAGTAATAATTCACTGATATAATCATTTCCTTTTTTGACTACAATAACACCTGTGGAAAATAAATTATTATATTGTTCCTGTGAAAGAGAGACAATGTGAATACCTGTTACAGGATTTTCTATGATCGCATCATAATTCCAGACTCCTGCATCAATTTCTCCTGTTTTTAATGCTTCAATCGTATTCTGTATACGAATCTCTACCAATTTTACTTTCTTTCCTGCAATTAGATTTTCTGTAATCCGACTCTGATCAATAGAAGTTTTGTCGTATGCCACTTTCATGCCATCACAAATTTCGCTCTTATCGCTGTCTCTCAAAAGCAATACATGCTTTGACACAAAACTGCCAGGTCCGAAATCAAATAAGATTTCTATATCTCTTCCTTTTGAAATCGCTTCCTCTGCTGCATACTGTGATACAAACGCAAATTGATATGTATTACTCTCTACCAGTCGGATTCTTCCAAGTGCCCCTCTGGCATATGCCATATTAAATTTAATTTTATGTAACTGTTCATAAATTGCTGTTGCAAACCCTTCATAAAGCAAGGAATATGGCAAAGGCATAATGCCCAGTATTTCCTGTGTGAGACAATTTTCCTGCAGCTTTTCATAATCAATCTCTTCTATAATTGTTCCCTGATGACCATGGTTTACCAGTTTTATTGCACCAACACTCTTCAAATATGTAAATGCATTCTGAACTGTTCCTCTTGATACCTTAAATTCTGTCTGATAGTCTGTAATGGGAGGTATTCTGTCTCCTACATTCTGTGAAAGCAACTTCAAAGCAAGCTTACTGATTGTCATACCTGTTTTCTGGTATAAAATTGAATTTACATCAGTTTCCATCATCATTTCCTTTCTGCTTTGAAATTCTTATTCAATATTCAAAATATTGTATTTTGTATTATAAGTAGTATAAATCTTCCCGCATTATTTGTTAATATTTTTTTGACATTAATAAATATTATCTGAAAATTCACCATTCTAGAAATTTATATTTTTTTAATGAAACCATCAGTTGACAAACAACTAAATGTATTCTAATATAATACATATCTGAAATTCTTATGTGCAAACATATCCGGCATTTCGTCGAGTTTTCAGACAGAATGAACTGAATAATGGCGAACTGGATTACATAAGGATTTCACAAACAAGGCACATGCTAATATACCCATATCCAGCTTCGCCAGAAGGAGGAATATGGGAAAAAAAGAAGAACCTATGATCACATACTACGAGAATGCCAGACATTTTGCATGGCTGATGAATGGATGGATCTATCACGGGAAAAATGGAATTGATGAAACACAGATCAGTTCAAAAAATATTCGCTTGACTGGACAAACCAGAAAGAACAGCGCTGTGAGAACGCGAACTCGGTATCGGGATATTTCAAAAACGATTGGAAAAGCAAATGTATTTCTCATCATCGGTACAGAATTCCAGTCTTTCTTAGATTACTCCATGCCAGTGCGAATCATGGACTATGATACGCTAGAGTACAAAGACCAGATACAAGACATCAAGTCTGCACGTAGAAATGAAGTTCTTGCTTCAGGCAGAACTCCGGGTGTTGATTTGTCTCCTCTAAAAAAAGAAGATCGACTGGTTCCCGTTATTACATTAGTGTTGTATATGGGTGAGGATCCCTGGGATGCTGCTCGAAACCTGCATGAACTGTTCAACTTTTCTGAGATTCCACAAGAACTTAGAAATTATGTACCAGACTATCCCATCCATGTACTCGATGTCTGCCACACCTCTGACGAACGTCTGCTGGAATTCCCAAAAGACCTCGCCAGTATGTTTTTAACAATCAAATATCAAAAAAATCCTGATACATTGAAGAGTATCCTTTACTCTATTCCGGAATTTCATGCCGTGGAAAAAGAGACCTTCGATGCTGTCTGGGGATTTTTGGATAAACGAGTATTAGAATATAAAGATGAGTCACAAAATGCGGAAGGAGAGATAAACATGTGTGTTGCTATTGATATGATGTTAGCTGATGAACGCAAGCAAGGACTTTCCGAAGGACATGAACGCGGCTTTTCCGATGGTGTAGAATTTCTCATTTTAAAAATGTTGAAAAACAATCTGCCTATTGAACAAATTGCAACTATCACCGATAAAACCATCGAAGAAATTCAAATCATTGCAAAAATGTAGTAAGCAGTACTCAGGTGATCAATCTTTCATCATCTACAATCTAAGGAATCCCGTGTTTGTCAACCGGGATTCCCTGTCTTTCCTCACATTTCCTGTTCCAGCCGGTTAATATTTTCAATTTTTCCGATCACCACGATCACATCCTCCGGCTCAAACTGATAATCCGGTGAGATCTCGATCATGGTATTATGGCCCTTCTGGATCGCGATAATATTCAACCCGTACTTTTTACGGAAATTACTGTTCATGATCGTCTCTCCGCACAGTTTATTCGGCACTAGGATCTGACGGATCTCCACACTGTTATCCAGCATAATATAATCCAGGAAATTGTTGCTGATCAGACGTTTTCCAAGGCGGATCGCCATATCCTTTTCCGGATAAACGACTTCCGCTCCGATTTTGCGGAGGACTGCTCCCTGTTCCGGGCTCATGGCCTTGGAGATGACCTTGGGCACTCCAAGCTCGAGCACGCTCATGGTGATCAGAATGCTTGCGTCGATCTGCTCACCTATGCACACCGCCACCACATCACAGTTCTGGATCCCTGTCTCCTTCAGGCTTTCCATATTGATGGTTTCTGCCACAAATGCATAATCCGTGTACTGGCGAATCGCCTTTACTTTATCTTCGTCCCGGTCAATGGCGATCACATCCTTGCCCGCCTCTGACAAAGTGATTGCCAGTGCGGTACCAAAACGGCCAAGGCCGATCACGCCAAAAGAACCTGCTGTCTGTTTATTTTTCATTTTCATCTTCTCCTCTATCCAATCATTACGGATTCCTCCGTATAACGTGTCTGCCGTTCCGGTCTGGTCACCCAGATTGTTACCATCGTCATCACACCCAGACGGCCAGTAAACATGATCAGGATCAATACTACTTTCGCCGCAAATCCAAGTTCCGGTGTGATCCCTGTGGAAAGTCCTGCCGTACTGAAAGCAGACACGACTTCAAACATGATCTGAACAAAATCAAACTGAGGTGCAAGCACGCACATCAGAAATGTGCCAATACATACCAGCACCATGGATGTGATTACCAGCATTCCTGCCCGGAAGACATTTTCTCTGGGAATGCTCCTGTGAAATGCGCCTGTCCTCCGCTTGGAAAATTCGCTGCGGATCGCCTGCAGCAACACAAAGAAGGTACTGGTCTTCACGCCACCTCCAGTAGAACCTGAAGATGCTCCGATAAACATGAGGATCATAATGACAAATAATCCTGCATTGGAAAACTCTCCCAGGGAGCAGGTGGAAAAGCCTGCCGTTCTGGCTGACATACTGTGAAAAAATGCCTGCATCCAAGTAAGATGATCTGTCAGCTTCAAAAGTAGTGTTCCGCTCAGTAAAAGTCCTCCACTGGTCACCAGAACCACCTTCGAATGCAGTGTTAATTTCTTAAAACTGCGGTTTCTGGCTACATCCAGAATCACCGGGAATCCAATACCACCTACGATGACCAGCGCACTGGTCACAATGTTCAAGAACACATCATCCCCATAGGGTATCAGATTCTGAAGCCCGCCCAAGATATCAAGTCCTGCATTGTTAAAGGATGCCACTGAATGAAATACACTGATCCCCACCGCATGCAGAAATGGATAATCTCTCGAAAAAACCAGAAAGCTCAAAAGTGCACCAGCCAGCTCAAATCCAAGCGTCATACAGAACACCGCTTTCACCAGCTTCACCACACCTTTGTAATTGTCTACATTCAATGCTTCCTTGGCCATAGTACGACTCTTGAAGCTGACCTTTTTACCCGCTGCGATCACAAGACCTACACCCACAGATGATACTCCCAGACCTCCGATCTGGATCAGCAGTCCCATGATTGCCTGCCCAAACGCGGTAAAATGATCTGCCGTATCAATAGTCACAAGTCCCGTCACACATACCGCACTGGTAGCTGAAAATAATGCATCCACCGGCTTCACCGTAACACCCTGACGCACAGACCAGGGCGTCAGCAACAGGCAGGTTCCTATCAGGATCACCATAGCAAAGCCCATAGCGATCAATCGCCCTGGAGGCTGTTTTTTTATAAATGTTTTCATCATTTTGAATCCTCTTTTCTCTCTGTTGAAACCATAACATTCCACCATATGTTTGTCAACGAATGAAAATCTGAAGTTATTTGCAATTATTTATGTTTATTTGGAATTTATTGCGAAAACCACCGATCAAGACCGCTGATCAGTTGACGAAAACGATTCTGTATGAGATAATTTTACCGGAGGTGAACTGTATGTTTAAAGTAAATCCCTACAGACCGGGCGCAGGTCTGATGCCAACTTATCTTGCTGGTCGTGATGAAGATATTGTAGGTATTGAACATCTTTTTGACGCACTTATTTTAAATATCCCGACCCAATCTGTTATTTTCAGTGGTCTTCGTGGTGTTGGAAAAACCGTACTGATCAACCGCCTGCAGAAGCTTGCTGAAGATAAAAATATTTTCTGCAAACATATAGAAGTGGAAGAGAGAAATGATTTTATTTCCCAGATTGCCACCTGTTCGCAGGCCTTTCTTCGGAAAATCAGTACCAAAGAAAAATTCAAAAATCTGATTGAAAAACCATTGGATGCTATCAAATCTCTGGTAGTTTCCTTTGATCCCAATGACAATACATTTTCCCTTTCCATGCAGGAAAAAGAACTTTATAAAATTACCAATCTGACCCAAAGCCTCACGGATGTATTTACTTCCCTTGGCGAAGCTGCATATAAATCTGAGACACCTGTATGTTTTTTCATTGATGAAATTCAGTACATGAAACCCACAGAGCTTGGAGCTTTGATTGCTGCGCTTCACAGAGCCAATCAGCTTGGCTATCCGATTATGGTAATCGGTGCAGGTCTTCCTAAAATCTACGCCATGCTTTCTGCTGAAAAATCCTACTCTGAGCGATTATTTCTTTATAAAGAAATCGGGTCACTGGACACAGAACAATCCAAGAAAGCCATTGAGATTCCTGCTCAGAAGTTACATGTCTCTTACTCTGATGAAGCTGTAGAAAAGATTACCGAATTATCCAAAGGCTATCCCTTCTTTATCCAGCAGTTGTGCCAGCTTGTGTTTGACTATGCCTCTGATCAGGTCATTACTCTTGACGATGTGAATGCAGTCATCCCGGATTCTTTCAGGTATTGGACAATGGCTTTTCAAAGTAAGATATGAGCGCTGTTCCGATGCTGACCGGCGATTCATCTTTGCCATGGTGGCCTGCGGAACGCTTCCGTGCACCATATCCAATATTGCAAAATTATGAAAAAACCAGTCGGCTCCATCTCCACTGCCAGAGCGCAGTTAATCAGTAAAGGTATTATCTACTCTGTGAAATACAAGGAACTTGATTTTACAGTCCCTGAATTCAGTGGATTTATCCAAAGGTTGGACGAATATCAGGAATGGTTGAAAACCGAACATCTTATAAAATAATCTTCTGTTTATATTCCCCGGATCTTTTACAGATCCGGGATTTTATCGCCATTTCCAACTCTTCTCTCTCATAGAATTTGTTCCATGGCAAATACTTTTTGTAAAACACTCAACAATACAAATTTTCAATTATATACCCACAGCCATAATCACTAAACAGACCACAAGGAGGCCACGCTTATGGATCACCGGATAAAACTTTATATAGAAAAGACCGGCATTCTGCTGGCTGTCTATCTATTACTGAAATACCTGCTTCCGCTGGTATTTCCTTTTTTTCTTGCCTGGCTGACAGTTTCATTGCTGGCATCTGCTTCCCGGCACTTTCACAGAAAACTGCTGCCCTTTACCGCTTCCGTCGTTGCCATGTTTTTCTTTTTCACAGCCGCCACACTCAAGCTCACCGGATGGCTTCTGCTGGAGCCATGTAAAGACCTGATCCCGGAGCTTCAGACGCAGCTGCAGACATGGATCAATAAATATGCTGATCTGGCAGACTGGATTCCTTCCTCCCTGTCTCTTCATCTGTCCACCGCCGTACCGCCTGTGTTATCCTGTGCATTTGGCATCTTTTTATATTTTATGGCTGTGATCCTCTTTGCCCACGACTGGCCGGATTTTCAACGCCTGCTGACACACCTTCCCTTTGCCAGGCCGCTTGAACACGCAAGTAAACGAATCGCCCAGTCCTTAAAGGGCTGGGCGCATGCGCAGATTCGTATTATGTTTGTCATTGTCCTGGAATGTACTGTCGGATACTGGCTCTTACACATCCCCGGTGCAGGACTGTGGGCGGTGCTTACCGGTATAGTGGATGCACTTCCTGTCTTCGGCACCGGCACCATCTTCGTCCCCTGGCTGATCCTTGTCTTCTGTCAGAAAGACTACACCTTTTTTGTATGGCTTCTCCTTCTTTACGGGATCACATGGCTGACGCGGGAATTGCTGGAACCCAAACTCTTAGGCGATGGTTTGGGACTTTTACCCGTCTGTTTTCTGATCTCCGTGATCGTCGGGTTAAAATTGTTCGGTGCTGCCGGTCTGTTCACCGGTCCCTTTGGCGTCCTCTTTGTCAAAGAGCTGTGGACGGAACTGGAAATGTGGGATTCACTTCAAACTCCATCCGCTTCCCGGTGCGGGGATGAGAAAAGATAATCTTATATGCACACAGACAAAGCGGTCCACCTGCTTTTCCATATTTGGCATCTCCACAGATAGGCAGACCCGCATGCGACAACTGTACCCGGATCTGATGATGCCGCCCCGTCAGAAGACGGATCCTCAGAAGTGTCTTCTCTCCATCTGATGCGAGCACCTCATAGTGAAGTTCGCTTCGTTTGCTGCCCGGGGTTCCCTCTTTGACCACTTTGGATGTATTAGTTCGACTGTCCTTCAACAAATAATCCACAAGTGTATCTTCTCTCTGCTCCGGTTTTCCACAGACTACCGTCTGATACCACTTTTCCATGTGGATATGATCCGTCACCTGACGGCTTAAATCTGCCGCTGCCTTTTCATTTTTCCCGATCAGAACGATTCCTTCCACAGGCTGATCCAGCCGGTTCACCAGACCAAGATAAGGCTTTTTCTCTCCTCGCTCCAGCATCTCGTTGCGAAGAAGGCTCATCAGATCCGGTGTGGACACACGGGCACTTTGCACTGCAAGTCCCGCAAACTTACAGACGACCAGGAGATCCTGGTCGTCGTATATGATCTTATATTTTTTCATTCTTACAGTCTCTTCAGAAGTTCTTCTCTCTGAGCCTCATAACCTGGTTTTCCAAGCAGAGCAAACATATTTTTCTTGTAGCTCTCAACACCCGGCTGGTTGAACGGATTCACACCCAGCATGTATCCGCTGACACCGCATGCGAACTCGAAGAAATAGAACAGCTGTCCAAGGGAGAACTCGTCCTGTGCCGGAATCTTCACCAGAAGGTTCGGTACATTTCCATCTGTATGAGCCAGAATAGTACCGTTCATAGCACTCTTATTTACAAAATCAACGTTCTTTCCTGCCAGATAGTTCAGTCCGTCAAGATCAACAGCTTCCTCGCCCATCACAATCTCATCCTCACAGGTCTCTACTTCCAGAACGGTCTCATACATGATTCTGGAACCATCCTGAATGAACTGACCCATAGAATGAAGGTCTGCTGTCAGATCTACTGATGCCGGGAAAATACCCTTCTGATCTTTTCCTTCAGACTCGCCGTAGAGCTGTTTCCACCACTCAGATACATAATGAAGGCTCGGCTCATAGTTTGCCAGAACTTCCACTGCTTTGCCCTTCTGATGAAGAATGTTGCGGATCACTGCATATTTCACAGCGTCATTCTCCTCAAACGGAGTATTCAATGCCAGCTCACGACCACTTGCTGCACCTTCCATCAACTTGGTAATATCAGCACCGCTGACTGCAATCGGCAGAAGACCTACTGCGGTCAGAACGGAGAAACGGCCTCCTACATCATCCGGTACTACAAAAGTCTCATAGCCTTCCTCGTCAGCTACGTGTTTCAAAGCTCCTCTTGCTTTATCAGTGGTTGCATAGATTCTCTTTGCAGCCTCAGCTTTGCCGTATTTCTTCTCCAGCATTTCCTTAAATACGCGGAATGCGATTGCCGGCTCTGTTGTAGTTCCGGATTTGGAGATCATATTGATGGAAAATCACGATCACCGATCACATCCATCAGATCTTTGATATAGCGGGTGGAAAGGCTGTTTCCTACAAAATAGATCTCCGGAGTCTTACGAACTTCTTTGGATACACTGTTGTAGAAGCTGTGTCTTAAAATTCGATAGCTGCGCGTGCTCCCAGATAAGATCCGCCGATACCGATCACCAGAAGTACCTCAGAATCACTCTGGATCTTAGCTGCTGCTTTCTGGATTCTTGCAAACTCTTCCTTATCATAATCTACCGGAAGATCAATCCAGCCAAGGAAATCATTTCCTGCTCCGGTCTTTTCAACCAGTACTTTTTGCTGCCTCTGCCAGAACTTTGCTGTTCTCGACTTCTTCTTTGCTAATGAACTGTGCAGTTCTGGAATAGTCAAATGTTACTTTGCCATGTTATTTCTCCTCTTCAACAATACTATATTTTTGCTGCATCCTATTGCTGTCAATACATGTCTATATTATCATTCTATAAGTTTGAAAACAAGTAGTTCGGTACATATTTCGTTACTGTTCACTCGTACCTCGTTCCAGTAACGATTCGCAGGCTCATTTAAAGTTTTGCTTCGCAAAGGAGCCTGCTCACTCCTGAATCATGTTTTACGCAGCCTGACAGCAAGTGTCTGGCTGCTGTGTGAACAGTAAATAAATCCCTGTTGACGAACATATGTTCTTATTCTATAATATTAAAAGCTTTTGACTCTAAAGCTATGCTTACCAGGAAAGGAGGCACCATCCATGACAGCACATACAGCTTCTTCCAAAGAACGGCTCTATGCCGCCATTGATCTGAAATCATTTTATGCATCCGTGGAATGCATGGATCGGGGACTTGATCCTCTGACTACCAATCTGGTGGTGGCGGATAAGAGCCGTACAGAAAAAACCATCTGTCTGGCAGTGTCTCCTTCTCTGAAATCCCACGGCATCTCCGGCCGCGCCCGCCTGTTTGAAGTGGTCCAGCGGGTTCGTGAAGTGAACATTGAACGGCTTACTCATGTACCGGGCAGAACCTTTTCAGGCAGTTCCTCCGATGCGGCTGCGTTAACGCTGGATCCCTCCCTGTCCGTCGACTATATCGTCGCACCACCCCGCATGGCCCGCTATATTGAAGTCAGTTCCAAGATCTATAACTGCTACCTTCAGTTCATTGCGCCGGAAGATATCCATGTGTACTCCATTGATGAAGTCTTTCTTGATCTGACCGATTATCTTCCTATGTATCATCTGACTCCTGATGAACTGGTGAAAAAGATGATCCTGGAAGTATTACGCAATACCGGGATCACCGCCACGGCAGGGATTGCACCCAATCTGTATCTGTGTAAGATCGCCATGGATCTGATGGCAAAGCATGTGCCTGCAGATAGAGATGGGGTACGCATTGCTCATCTTGATGAAGCATCCTATCGAAGACAGCTATGGAACCACCGGCCGATCACGGATTTCTGGCGAGTGGGTCCTGGCTATGCGAAAAAGCTGGCTCAATATGGCATGTACACCATGGGAGATGTGGCTCGCTGCTCCACCGGTGCCAGCTCGGATTTTTATAATGAAGATCTGCTGTACAAGCTCTTCGGCGTCAACGCGGAGCTTCTTATTGACCATGCCTGGGGATGGGAACCTTGTACCATCGAAGCCATCAAAGCTTACCGACCGGAATCCTCAAGCCTTGGATCCGGTCAGGTGCTGCAATACCCATACACCTATGAAAAAGCCCGGATCGTCGTCCGTGAGATGGCAGATGCTCTGTCCCTGGATCTCTTCTCCAGACATTTTGTGACAGATCAGCTTGTACTGACGATCGGCTATGATATTGATAACCTGTCTGATCCTGCGCGAAGATCCGCTTACCACGGAGAAGTGACTACGGACCGGTACGGAAGAAAAGTTCCCAAGCACGGCCATGGCACCATTCATCTGGCTGATTTTACCTCTTCCTCTGCCGAGATCATTGAAGCCGCCATGACACTTTATGATCGGATCACATCGCCTGCTCTGCTGATCCGCCGCCTGAACTTAAGTGCCGATCATGTGATACCTGAGGATCAGGTCAAAAAGGAAGAAACCTATGAACAATTAAGCCTGTTCTCTGATCCATCCAAGGAAAAAGCTGAGAAAATACAAAAGGAAGCTTCCAGAGAACGGGAACGCCGCCTTCAGACTGCCATGCTGGCCATCAAAGACCGATATGGGAAAAATGCGATCCTGCGAGGTACAGATCTGGAAGACGGCGCCACCACTATGGAACGAAATAACCAGATTGGAGGTCACAAAGCATGAACGATCCTTCGGATACTTATGAAGATATTATCAACCTGCCGCATCACGTTTCCCGCATCCATCCACATATGACACTGGAAGAACGGGCTGCCCAGTTCTCCCCATTTGCCGCACTCACCGGCTATGAAGCTGCCATTGATAAGACACGAAGACGAGCACAGCAGGAGCTGGAAGAGGATCCCTTTACCAGAAGGCCCTATCACTGAGCAGGCGTGACGGCGAAGCTGTCAATCACACCCCATTTTATCCCAGAAAGTCTGACAGAACTTCCTGAAATATTTTTTCTTCTTCTTTTTTGAGAGTTAATGGGATAGCCGCGGCATTCTTTTTGGCAGTCTTCTGCGCCTCATCATTGACCTGCCCATCTGCCGGTTTCTCTTTTTCACCGCACTGTCCCTTGATTCCTTTCGCAAAGGAGTTCGCCGCATCTGTCTCTTCCTCAAATGCTTCATACACATGGATCTGCCTCGGATACAGCGTGTTGGATACATAGTCCAGAAGCAAAATGTGGATCTGCTCCCACAGGCTGTCTACTTCCAGCAAAAGTGCCAGTCCCAGTACAACTGCTGCTGATCCCAGCGCCATCGTCCCCCGCTGCCACGTAAGTCCCTGTCCATATCCCAGCCAGTCCAGCAGTGCCACCTCAACTGCTCCCACACAAAGAATGATTCCTGCCCAGCGCTCCGGAAGGTATCTCCATCTGGGCAGCGACACCCTCATCCGCTTCTCCTGACAGATATATTTCCGCACAAAAGTATCCCTGTCGCTGATCTCCACATGCACTTCATAGCTTTTCTGAAATTTCAGCGTCATCGCCCGAAGCATGCGCCCCTTCTCGCCTCCCTCAAGCGCCGCCTCCCGGCATACACTTCGAAACACTCTGCGTCTACATACTGCCAACAGGATTCCCCAGATCCCCAGCAGTATAAATTCGCCTCCGTTCTGTAATAATTCAAGAGCAGATACGACCACTCCCATTGGAAAAAATTCTCGCATAAAAAACGCCTCCCCTGACTTTTCGGATCTGGCTCTATTATACCAGACACCGATCAGCCGGGAAGGCGATGTTATCGACGGATTCTGACAGGACTGCTGCCCCGTCGCCCCTCAGTCATCTTATTCTAAATATACTGCCCCATTACAGACGTGCCACAAAATTCTCTACCAGTGCCACACTATGCGCAATCGCCTGGCGCTCAAAGGTCGGATAGTCTACGGTTGCACTGTCATCTGCTTTATCAGAAATAGCGCGGATGATCACAAACGGAATAGAGTTCAGATATGCTGCCTGTGCAATGGCTGCTCCTTCCATCTCAGTGCACATACCACCAAACTGTGCCGTAATGCGGTTCTTCACCTGACGGTCAGAGATGAACTGATCTCCGCTGACAATTCTTCCGGCAAATACGCCAACCTCCGGAACGGCTTCCTTGCATGCGTCCTCTGCTGCTTTCACCAGTCTCTTATCTGCCTCAAAGCAGCTCACCGGCATCCTCGGGATCACACCCGGCTCATAACCAAATCCGGTCGCGTCCATATCATGCTGAATTGCATCTGTCGATACTACGATATCTCCGATGTTGATCTCTGCTTTCAGAGAACCTGCAATACCTGTATTGATCACTGCATCCACCTGAAACAGATCTGCCAGGATCTGGGTACAGATACCCGCATTGACCTTACCGATTCCGCTGCGGACGATTACCACTTCTTTATTGCCCATCTTTCCTGCATAAAAATCCATAGACGCACGACTGGTCGTCTTCACATAAGTCAGCTTTCCACGAAGTGCCTCCACTTCTTCCTCCATTGCTCCGATAATACCGATTTTCTTTATCATTACTTTAATCTCCTTTATCTGATGTTTGTACTGTTCTTCCCTCCGCAGCATCTATCTGCGGCACTCTATTTTTAGGATAACATAATTTTAAAGTTCGCGAAACAGGAATTTTGTGCTTGCTTTATCTATACTTTCTGTGTTATTCTTATTACAGATTTAACGTTTCATATATCAGTATATCTTGTTTCCATTCGAAACAAATATTTCCAACAAGCAGAGATACAAAGAGGATTTTTCAGTTGTTTTCAGTTGCGTTCTACATTATACTAGAGACATAGAAAAACTCCTTTTTGTCTGAGCTGTATGCTACATAAGGGAGGTAACAATTGAATAGTGATTTAACAAATGCAATGGCAGCAACCAGTAAAGATGCCCAGTATGACGCCAGCGCCAAACGATTACTTGGGCAGAAAAGTATTCTTGCACATGTTTTAGAAAAAACGGTGGAAGAATTTAAAGGAATGAACCCATTTGATATCATTCCTCTGATTGAAGGCGATCCTTTCATCAATACTGTTCCCGTAGAGCCCGGACTTACAAATGCAGTTTTTAAAAATAACGGGCAACGGATCATAGGATTTAATTCAGAAAATCAGGAACTTTATGAAGGTCTGGCACGGTTTGATATTATTTTTTATGTAAGGATGAAAGATGGACTCTCACAGATCATTATTAATGTGGAAGCTCAGAAAAATGACCCTTCTGAATATCATATTCTGAATCGAACCGTTTTCTATGTGAGCAGAATGATTTCTTCTCAAAAAGAACGGGATTTCAGACATTCCAATTATAATGATATCAAACAAGTATACAGCATCTGGGTATGCATGAATATGCCGGAAAACAGCCTGAACCACATTCATCTGACTAACGATCCGCTGATTGGTTCCTATGATTGGAAAGGAAATATGAATCTTATTAACATTGTGATGATTGGTCTGGCAAAAGAACTCCCGAAACATGATGAAACCTATACGTTGCATCGACTACTTCATGCATTACTTTCCAAAAAACTTACTGTACATGAAAAAATAAATATTTTTGAAAATGAATATCATATTCCCGTTGAGGGAACCATGCGAAAGGATGTGGATATAATGAGTAATTTAAGTCAGGGAATCAGAGAGGAAGAGCGCACAGAAGAGCGTACAAATATCATTCTCACGATGCTGAAAAATGGATTTTCAGTTGAGCAGATTGCCAGGGCAATTGATATGAACATTAAAGATGTGGCAGCTATTGTTGCCGGAAAGGTTCCTTCGAATGTTTAAGCAATTATAAATATCACAGTGTGGTCATTTTGACACATATCTGCTATACTATGTCCGTAGTTCTATTTTACAAGGAGGAATTCTGATGATTTACAAAACAAAAGGTGTCTGTTCACAGGCAATTGAAGTAGAAGTTGACGGCGATACGGTAAAATCTGTTCAGTTCGTGGGCGGATGCAATGGAAATACCAAAGGAATCGCTCAGCTGGTAGCTGGCATGAAGGTGGACGATGTGATTGCCAGACTGGAAGGAACCACCTGTGGCTTCAAGCCAACTTCCTGTCCGGATCAGCTTGCCAAAGCGTTGAAAGAGATCAAGGCGCAGCAGTAGTCCTGACCGCAGCTTAACCAAACCGACTAGTCATAGTCTACGCATAACTTGACGACATAAAAAGAGAGAGGATTCCCGGCCGCTTGCTGAAGGCGCCGGTATCCTCTCTCAATTTGTTTGCCTGTAAATGTTTTGTATTTGGATGATTTTACTTTTACGTTATTCTATTGTTTTCTTTATTCAGTTGTCACGAACGCACATCAAAGCGGGCTGCGTCCGCGGTGCCTGGGCTGATGATAAGTTCTCCTCCGGCTCGCGCGTCTTCCATGGGAGTTCTCATATCTGCCGGTCTACGAGTGACTGATTTCTCACCGATCCATCTGTCCGTCTGCCTGCACATTCGGGGAAATGCGCCAGCAACCAGACATTCGCTGCTGCGTGTAGGCGGTTGCAGCAACGAGTTTATAGATAGTTGAAAATCTTGTAAGTTTGTTTGTGATGCTTAGTTTAGCGGGACTGCATTAGTACAAGTAGTTGTTGTTTCTACAATATCATCCTGGAAAACAGAATGTGCACCCTTTACCCGATAATAGTCCCCCTTGGTAATCTTATAATCACCACTGCTGACAGTTGCCACTGAGTTATTATAAGCATTTGCCGTCCAATAATTCAATGTCCACCATCCATCTGTACCATTCTCACTCTCGTCAAGATACACGCGAACATACAGTCGATCACAATCATAATGAGCCAAGGTACTTCCTGATGCCTTTGCATATCCAGACTTGCTTCCTTTTTTCACCTTCGCAATTCCTGCCCGAAGGTAATCTCCTCTGGCAATTCCATACCAGGTATCGGTAGCTTCCTCTTCCTGCACGTCATATACATGATATCCTGCCGGTTCGTATTCTTCTGCAGATACCGGCGTACTGATGCCAACCGTCAATATACCAATACCTGCAAGAAGCATTGCAAGTTGTTTCCTAACCAATGGTCTCCTCCTTTCTCTCTTTTTTTGTAGGCCTACATATATATAACGAGACAGATACTCTTTTTTGACACCTTTATGCATTTTTTATAATAATATTTTCCAAAATTTTTTCAAATTCTTCCTGATTCATCATTGCATCTATGGAATAATAGGTATTTAAATATTCAAAGGAAGACTGCATATACACATTTCCCTTGGAATCCTCATACTCATATACCGGCACTTCTATAAACATTGCTTCTGCCTGAACCGTATCTTTTAAGACACCATCCACCTTAAAATTAATACTGGATTTATCATAGTCTTTACTGATATAGACATGTAATCGTTTTGTTCCATATGCATATCTTAAAATCGCATCCTGATCATCTTTTATCCAATATTCTTGAAGCATCATTCCCTGGGGCTGATACCCAAATCTAATTGGTAGTACCCCTAATTTATCTTCGATTTCTTGACAAACTTCTTCCTCGTCATATCCACTGTCAACATTTCCCTCATTATTATCAACAACCGTAGTACTTTCATCCCCATCTTCTCTCTGGCTCACCACCGGCAGATACACTTTTTTACCGGAGCCGACCATACCAACTCCCAGTGCAAGAATTGCCACCAGAGCTGCAGCAAGGGCAGCGCGCAGGCGAATACGCGGACGATGGGCAGTTTTCGTATGATTCGATGCTGTAGATGTCTCAGTTGCACGGATCTCCACCACGTTACCCGCATCGTTACCATCAGCATCGGATGGCGCATCTTCTGCTTTTGCAGCAGCTGCTCCACACGTAGTCGATTCCTCAGAAGCCGCCTCCACATGACTGCCAGTTGGCACTTCCGGCGTCAGTTCCATGGCGATCTCCATGTCATGTTCATCTTCTGCATCGACAAGTCCCAGTCGCTTTCGAATACTCTGCAGTTGATCCATGGTTGCTTCTATATCTTTTAACTCTTCTGATTCCATGAGTTCTTTTATTCGTTTATCGGCCATACGGTCCACGTCTTCGCTGATCCGGTCATCCAGCCATTTTTCGCTGTCGTGATTCATCGTATATCTCCCATCGCGCTATTCTTGACTTTTCCCACCCATCACATATAATAATTACTGACTTCTGATATTTCCTACACAGGGAGGGTATTTTTATGAAACGAATTATTCTTACCGGAGGCGGCACTGCTGGTCATGTGACCCCGAATATTGCGCTGCTCCCCCGTCTGAAAGATGCTGGCTACGAAGTTTTCTACATCGGTTCCGTTGACGGAATGGAGAAAAAGCTGATCGAAGCCCAGGGCATCCCTTACTATGGTATTGCCACCGGCAAGCTCCGGCGGTATTTTGATTTAAAAAATTTCACGGATCCGTTCCGTGTGATCAAAGGTTTCACCCAGGCAATGCACCTGATGAAACAATTAAAACCTGATGTTGTATTTTCCAAAGGCGGCTTCGTATCCGTTCCTGTCGTGATCGCTGCAGGACGCAAGCATATTCCGGTCATCTGCCATGAATCCGACTTAACGCCGGGTCTTGCCAACAAGCTGACCATGCCGTCTGCTGCCAAGGTATGCTGCAACTTCCCGGAGACTCTGCAATATCTTCCACCGAAGAAAGCAGTTCTCACCGGCTGTCCCATCCGTAAAGAGCTTTCTGAAGGAAGCCGCGAAGCAGCCCTGAAGCTCACTGGATTTTCCGCTGACAGACCAGTTCTGATGGTTATGGGCGGAAGTCTTGGTGCTACCGCAGTGAACAAAGCAGTCCGCGATGCACTGCCTGAACTTCTGAAAGACTGGCAGATCATCCATCTGTGCGGCAAGGGAAAGCTGGACGAATCTCTGAAAGGCACTCCAGGCTATCTGCAGTTCGAATATGTACAGAAAGAGCTGCCCGATCTCTTTGCCCTGTGCGATCTGGTCATCTCCAGAGCCGGAGCCAATGCAATCTGCGAGCTTCTGGCATTGAAGAAACCGACTCTTCTGATCCCGCTCTCTGCCAAGGCAAGCCGCGGCGATCAGATCCTGAATGCCCGTTCCTTCGAACGTCAGGGCTTCTCCATGGTTCTGGAGGAAGAAGAACTGACAACGGAGAGTCTTCTCCATGCAGTCTCTGAGCTGAATGCTCACCGGGCAGATTATATTCATGCCATGGAAGCATCCCCGCAGTCCGATGCCATTGGAAGATCTTACAGCTTTTGAGGAAGTTACCGCTTAAGGTAACTTCCTTTTATGTTATCCATTTGGGTACTGCTCCTTGTACCGCTTTCGCAGATGCTCTTCCACGGCTTTTCCATTTACTGATCAGCTCCGGTTTCTGACCCAGCAGCTCACCTATCGTATTGTTGTCCAGATCATATACCGTACTGAACACAATAACCTGATACCATGTGGGATTCACCTCCCGAAGCTGTTCCAGCACCAGAAGGTGTTCCGTCATGTTTTCTCTTGATACAAACAGATCCGACAGATCAATGGGATCGATCAGATCTTCCACATCCGGCACCGGAAGTCCCACAACCGTGCGCTTCCTTCCACTCTTCTTCATCAGATCCAGACACTGATGGGACGCTGTCACCAGCAGCCATGTTCTGGTCTTCTCTTCAGGAACCTTCTCATAGTTTTCGCCGAATTTATAAAAAGTTTCCTGAAGAACATCCTCTGCCTCATGCTTATCTTTCAGGTAGTCACAGCAATGCTTTAAGATCACTGTACCATATTTTACAAAGGATTCCGTAAGACGCCGATCCTTTTCATTCTTATACACGCTACTAATATCCCCGTTACTCTCCGTCCACCAGACGTTTTACTTCAGCCATGTCCTCTGGCGTGGTCTCGCCCGGCTCCCACAGAATACCAGCGTTGTCATTCTCATAACGCGGGATCAGATGCATATGGAAATGAAATACAGTCTGACCGGCAGCCTCTCCGTTGTTCTGTACCAGATTAAATCCGTCTGCTCCCAGCGCATCCTTCATCTTGCCAGCCATTTTCTTTGCCACCAGAATTGCCTTCTGTGCAGTCTCATCATCCAGTTCAAACAGATTTGCAAAATGATTCTTCGGCAGCAGAAGCGCATGTCCTCTTGTAGCCGGACCCAGATCCAGGATCACACGAAAGTCCTCATCCTCATAAAGTGTGGTGGACGGAATCTCACCATTGGCGATCTTACAAAAAATACAATTACAGTCTTTCATTTCCTAACATCCTTTCTATTCTTTCTAAAGAAATTTTATAATTTCTTTTCTATATAAAATAGCATTGTTTGTCGACATTTGTCGAACGAATTTCATTGCCATTTTTTGACATGTCTGCTATATTTTGATTCAGGGAGTGATACTATGATGACATACGAAGAACAGGAAAAAATTGAACGTCTGGTCGCAAAAGATGAAAATGCGCAGAAACTGATCACCGCGCTTCGCGACGATTACCACATGGCTCTGTCGCAGATCTCTCATGAGATCCGCAATCCGCTGACCTATATCGACAGTTCGGTACAGTGGATTCAGAAAATGCATCCGGAAGTAGAGCATTTTGAATTCTGGGACCAGATAAAAAATGACCTGCAATATATGCGGGTCCTTCTCGATGATATCTCTGCGTTTAATAACGGAGACAAACTGAATATCTGCAAGATCGACCCTGTGGAATTTGCCTGTGACCTGAAGGATACGCTCCTTCCCGAGCTGCTGGCTCACCACATTCCACTGCTGTTGAAGCTTGATAACACTTACCCTGATTTTTATGCAGATCCTGTCCGCCTGAAACAGGTATTTATCAATCTGCTCACCAACGCCATCGACTCCATTGAGGAACGGGGCCGGATCACATTGAAGATCTTCACCCACAACAAACGGATGCTGCTGGCAGTCCGTGACAATGGCTGCGGCATCCCTCCTGAGGATCAGGAATCCATCTTCCAGCCCTTCGTCACACACAAGGAACATGGAACCGGTCTGGGTCTTGCCATTGTGCGCCGTATCGTTGTGGCTCATGGCGGTACGATCCATCTGAATTCCACTGTCGGAAAAGGAAGCGAATTCCAGATCTATCTGCCATTACTTCCTGCTCCGAGATTCTATTGACCGATAAACATCTCCAGCTTCCAGTCGGGGTGCGGTCGGCATTTTTCTGAGTCTGTATCTTCCAGAGAAATGTATTCCAGAAGCCGCTCCGGCTGCTGCAGGAGGTCTAATTTTCGCTCTCTGCCCAGTCGCTTGATCCGATATTCAATTCTCGCCGCCAGCGACCAGTCCTCTGTCTCCCATACCATCTCCAAAGTCTGGATCTGTCGGCTCTTCGTGTATTTTGCACCGTTTTTCTTCTTATAATAGTGCTCGTTCATCCGATGCCCCAGGTCCTTCGCAATCCCGGTATACAACGAATCGTCCTTACATCGCACCATATATACATATGCCATTCGGTGCTTCACCACGCTTCCTGCTATGTTTTCCTCGCAAGTATACGTTTATATTAGTCTACCTGCTGTAAAAAATCCAGTGTTTTTTTTATAGTTACGTGCTACGATTCTAATCCTGCACCTTACCTATTCAGAGCCACATTCGCAAAATCGCCTCTTCGAGGCTGTCTCCGTTTCACTACGGTCCTCGCTAAGCAGATGTCCCCCGGACATCTAGCGACTTTTGCTCATGTATGGCTTCTCGCCATATACATGCACCGAAATATGTGCCATCATGCAAGCATGAGGCGCATATTTACGGGCATGTGCATGGCTCTGAATAGGTAAACAAAAAAGAACACCGCCCCCGGGCTCTACATCCCAAAAACAGTGCTCTGCAATGCGCCTCCAGGGGCTCGAACCCTGGACACCCTGATTAAGAGTCAGGTGCTCTACCAACTGAGCTAGAAGCGCATACGGTATAAATTTGTGTTGTTCAGCGAACAAAACATATTATACGGTATGGTTACAAAAAATGCAACCCTTTTTTTATAATTTTTTTACTTTTTCTTCAGATTTCTTATCTGACCGCAATCAGCTTATGGATTGGATTGCCTTTAGAAGAGAATTTCTCCTCATATTCTGTCATAACATTTCCCTGACACAGTTCCTCATCATGATGAAGGTCGTAGGTTACCGCATCCAGCTTCCAGCCAGCCTCCTTCACAGATTCCACTGAGAAATCGAACAGGGGACGGTTGTCCGTCTTGAATTCCACTCTGCCATCTGCTTTCAGGATCACATTGTATCTTGCAAAAAACTCCTTGCTGGTCAGTCTTCTCTTGGCATGGCGATCCTTCGGCCACGGATCGGAGAAATTCAGATAGATCCGGTCTACCTCTCCTGCCCCGAATACCTTTGTGATAGCTTCTGCGTCCATTCGCACAAAACGGATATTGGCAAGCGGTGTCTCCATCTCCGACATCTTCTCCAGTGCACGGATCAGCACACTTGAGTATTTCTCAATTCCAACATAATTGATATCCGGGTTCTTTGCCGCCAGTTCCATCAGAAAACGGCCTTTCCCCATTCCTATCTCTATATGAATCGGATGATCGTTTCCGAATATGTCATGCCAGCTTCCTGCACGCGTCTCTTCTTCGTGTACTACATAGATACTCTCCTGAATCGCCTCACGGGATCCCTTTACATTTCTAAGGCGCATATGTTCCTCCCTTTCCTCTTTTCAGTCTTTTTCAAACAGCATTTATTGTACACGATTGTAACGTGTCTGAAAAGGATTTTTTTCGCAAAAATATTATATTTATCTGAAAATATCTACATATTTTTGATATTTTAAGTGTCAAGCGTTTTACACAACTTTTTCCGAAACCTGTCTGTTTTATCAATAAATTACAAAACATCTGTTTTGTTTGCCTCTTTTTAGTAACCCTCTATTTTCCTCAAAAAATGTGGATAATGTGGATAACTTTGTGAATAACTCGATTTTACCTCATTTTTCAGGGTGCAAAATGTGGATATTATTGTGGGAAGTGTGGGGAAATCAGGAATAAATTTTTTGTTCTTCCATTTTTTTGTGCATAATGTCTATCCATGGATTTGTCAATTCTTTTTTCGCAAAAATATATTTGCAGATAATTTATATGAATTTTACGTCAATTCTTCCATCCACCATTCATCCATGCAAGCCTAGTTACAACGCCGTCGAAAAAAGGGCTGCCGCATGACTGCGACAACCCTTTATATAGGAAGCTATTTCTTATTATCGTTTTAGATTAGCCGAAGTATCTCTTCAGAAGACCCTCGAATGCTTTTCCGTGACGAGCCTCGTCTTTTGCCATCTCATGAACGGTATCATGAATTGCATCCAGGTTAGCTGCTTTTGCACGTTTTGCAAGATCAAATTTACCTTCGGTTGCACCATGCTCTGCTGCAACTCTCAGCTCCAGGTTCTTCTTGGTGCTGTCGGTAACAACCTCGCCCAGAAGCTCTGCAAATTTAGCTGCATGCTCAGCCTCTTCGTAAGCTGCTTTCTCCCAGTACAGACCGATCTCCGGATAGCCCTCTCTGTGAGCTACACGAGCCATAGCCAGATACATACCAACCTCAGAACATTCGCCGTTGAAGTTTGCTCTCAGATCCTCAAGAATGTCCTCGCTAACGCCCTTTGCAACACCTACAACATGCTCTGCTGCCCAGGTCATTCCCTCTTCCTGCTTTTTAAACTTGCTTGCCGGAACTCCGCACTGTGGACATTTCTCCGGTGCCTGCTCTCCTTCATAAATGTAACCGCATACTGTACATACCCATTTTGCCATGATTTTGTTCTCCTTTTCTTTTTTGATTTATATTGCTTTATTGTTTTCTTTCTTAACAGTAATCATTACTGTTACCGTTATTATACCTAGTTGATTGCCTTTTGTCAATAGGTATTTTTTAATTCTCTATTTTTTTACAATCCTTGCAGATTCCATAGAATTCCATCCTGCATTCGTGGATCTCTCCGCCATCCCACAGCTTGTTCGCTTCAGCGACCGGGCTGTCCACCGATACCATCATATCCATGACCCGTCCACATCTGCGGCAGATAAAATGATTGTGCGGTGTGACCCTGGCATCGAACCGGTCCGCTCCGTCTGTCGTGATCTTCTGAATCTCACCGATCTCTACTAATAAAGAAAGATTCCGATATATTGTTCCCAGACTGATATTCGGATATTCCTCACGGATGCTGGTGTAGATCATATCCGCAGTCGGATGATCCTCACGTCCGCACAGGTAGTTCTTAATGGATTCCCGCTGTTTGCTGTATCTCAGAACTGCCATTTGCATCCCTCCTTTAACGATATCAATAATTGTTACTGACATCATTATAGTATTTACCATTATAAATGTCAAGAAAATTAGTAATCATTTTCAAGCAAGCTTTCATCTGCTTCTTTTTATAAATCCGCATGGCTCTGAACGTTTGAAATATTAACATTTCGTAAACAAATCCCCGTTTAGTTGACAAATTACTACAACCTTGTTATACTTACCCTAGTTTTTGTAATAATTTTGTAATATTTTGAATAGAATTGTAAAATCTTGTATCAGGGGGTCTATTATGGCATTCAAGAAATCACTCTTACTTCTGGCAGTTGCCGGTGTATTTCTGGTTCATCCTATGACAGCGGATGCATCTTCTATTTCACTGGCACTTGCAGGCGGAATCTCATCTTCACTAGATGATTCATCTGCTACGGATGAAGATGTAGAAGCAGTTGTCGCACAGACGGCAAAAGAAAATTATACCGGCCTTTGCATTGCTCAGGTCAATGATTATGTTAATGTCCGCAGCGAAGCCAGCGAAGAGGGGGAGATCGTTGGTAAACTGTTCAACAATTCTGTCGGTGATGTAGAGGCATCCGAAGACGGTTGGTATTTGATCAATTCCGGTAATGTACACGGTTATGTAAAAAGCGAATATGTAGTGACCGGTGATGATGCTGAGGCACTGGCTGAACAGGTAGGCACCAGAGTTGCTACTGTTACTACCGAGACTTTAAGAGTTCGCCAGGAAGCTACCACAGATTCTTCTATCCTGGGTCTCATTCCCATGGGTGAGGAGCTGACAGTTCTGGATGAACAGGATGGTTTCGTAAAGGTATCCATCGAAGAAGGTGATGGTTGGGTATCCACAGATTTTGTAGATCTGAGAACAGATTATGTATATGCGGAGTCCAAGGAGGAAGAGGAAGCTCGTCTTGCCAAGGAAAAAGCAGAGCGTGAAGCAGCACAGAAAGCAGCTGCCGCAGCAGAAGCCAAGAAGAGCAAGAGCTCCAAGAAGGAGTCTTCTTCTGAGTCTGTTGTAATCGGCGGAGGCAGTGGAAGTGCAGGCGGCAGTTCCATTGCAAGCTTTGCATCCCAGTTCGTTGGTAATCCATATGTATATGGCGGTACAAGCCTTACAAATGGTGCTGACTGCTCCGGATTCGTTATGAGTGTATATGCAAACTTCGGTATCGGTCTTCCGCACAGCTCCAGTGCTATGAGAAGCGTTGGATATGGCGTAAGCCTTGCAGATGCACAGCCAGGCGACATCATCTGCTACAGTGGTCACGTTGCTATCTATGTTGGTGGAAACACCATCGTACATGCCAGCACCGCTTCTACCGGAATCAAGTTCACTTCTCCGGTAAACTACAAGAATGTCCTTGCCGTACGTAGAATCTTCTAATTACATAAAAGTATGATAGAAGGCAGTTTCCGAAAGGGAACTGCCTTTTTGTTACTGTTCCGTAATATCTTTTTTAAATTCCTCTTGCATTTTCTTTTTTATGGGTTATAATATGAATAAATCAAGACATAGTTTTTAATACTACATATCATAATATAGATTAACAAGGAGGAATTTATTATGACATTATCTATTAAAGATCCTGGAAGCGCATTGACTCATTTTATTGGTATGATCCTAGCCGGCTTGGCAGCTACCCCTCTTCTGGTTCTGGCAGCCAAGGACGGCGGCCGATATGCGGTACCTGCTCTGGCAATCTTTGCCGCAAGCATGATTCTTCTCTACGGCGCCAGCACTACTTATCATACCTTTAATATTTCTGAAAAAGTAAATAAAGTATTACGTAAGATCGATCATATGATGATCTTTATTCTGATTGCTGGAAGCTACACCCCTATTTGTGTGATCCCGCTGAGAGACACCGTAGGAATCCCTCTTCTGATCCTTGTGTGGACTGTTGCCATTGCAGGCATGCTGATCAAGGCATTCTGGATCACCTGTCCAAAATGGTTCTCTTCCACCATCTACATTGCCATGGGCTGGCTGTGTGTGCTTGCTATGGTTCCACTGGTACAGACCCTTCCCACCGCCGCTTTTATATGGCTGGTGGCTGGTGGCGTGATCTACACCATCGGCGGTGTGATCTACGCACTGAAGCTTCCGCTGTTCAATGCAAAGCATCAGTATTTTGGATCCCATGAGATCTTCCATGTATTTGTCATGGCTGGCAGCCTGTGTCACTATGTAACCATGTTCTATATTGCAAAGATGTAATGACACCAAGAAAGTCATGACCCACGGTGTGCTTGCACATACGTGGGTTTATGACTTTATTTTCTGCCCCCTTTATGAGCATAACAGGGAAGCGTAAGCTTCCCGATATGCGAATAAGGGGTAACGATTGCGGGAGTGCGCAGCACGGAGCAATCGTAAAGGTGTCATTTTTATTTCGTTACTTACTCCAGAAAATCCATCGGATTCACCGGATCATCATCTTTCAGAAGCTGAAAATACAGGTTACTGCCTTCTAACGTATAGTATTTCGTTGGTTCTCCCACATAGCCGATCAGTGTACCGGCTTCAATGGTATCCCCTTCCTCAACAGTCAGGTCTGCAAGCTGTCCGTAGATAGCTTCGTATCCATTTCCCAGTTCCATAGTCAGCGTGGTTCCGGTCTCTTCATCATTCCGGATCTGGCTTACCTTTCCTCTTGCTGCGCTTCGCACTTCACTTCCAAGCTCCGCTGCGATCACCACTGCCGGGTGATATTTGTACTGATTCAGCGTGGAGAAATAGATGCTTTTATCCATGCTGTAGTTCAGAAGTACATCTCCATCCACTGGCCATCGCAGGTGATTATCTGCTGAAAATGTCAGTGCCTTGCCTTCTACCAGATCAGAACCTGCAGCCACGGATTCTTCCTCCGCTGCCAGTTCCCCGCCATCGGCCAGTTCATCAGAGGACTGCACTTCCTCTGCCTGACCATTTTCAATCTGTGCAATCTCGATCTGCGTATCTTCCTGCTCTGTCTCTGCCAGTTCTGTCTGACCGATCTGCTCCACATCCTCTTCGGTTTCAATTTTTGCTTCTGTCTGTCCTGCTGCACCTCTGGAATTTGCTGTTTCCTTCTGATCCTGCTCAAGCTGAGCGGACTGCTCCTCCGGTGTCGGAGCCGCACTCTTCTGGTACTGATACACCCCATAGATTCCGGATAAGGAAAGCATGCAAAGGCACAGTGCGATCAGAAAACCTTTCTGATTTTTTTTACGCATACCATCACCTCTGGTCATATTTTTACCAGTTCAGGGAATGGTTATACACTGTGCATTTTTATAAAAACAAGAAAAAATATCCTGCCAGGGCGTTCCTTCCCGGATCCGGCGGTCTGCCGTATAGAGACTGATTCCAAATCCATGTCCCACACCTTTGATGGTGATGGTAAGCCTGTTGTCGGTATTGCCGCCTGCTCCCGCTTTATCCGTCTTCGTTGTACCATCTGCCTTCATCCAGAAGCAGCTGGACGGAAAATGCAACAAAGACCGGAAGGCTTCCCCGGTCCAGGTCTGATCACCCAGGCTTACGGATTCTACATAACCTTCCGAATCCCTCTGAAACTCAAAATCGCCTAAGGTGATTTTCTGCTGCTTCGCCTGCTCATCTGCACTATCCGCGTCGTCTTTCCCAGCAATATCTTTGTCTGCCATTTCTGTGTAATCCATGCCCAGTGCCCGCAGTATTTCCTCCATACGCAGGGTGCAGATCTGCACATAATCAGAGGCTTCTTTATCTTCCCTGCACTCCACAGAGAGCACATAGTCATAGCTGTCTCCAAGAAGCTTCCCATCTCTTGTATGTCCAACACTTAACTTATGAAATGGAAGTTCCCGATATTCTCCATCAATGGTTACTGCCATTCCTGATGTGCTCTCTATTGCCTGATAGATTCGCCCATATGGTTCTCCATAAAGTTCGGACAATGAGAGCTGTTCTATAGCCGACGATTCCCCCACACAAAACGCTTCCGTCCGATACAGCACTGCCAGCAATTTCAATGTATCATCGCTCATCCAGGACAGATCTTCTGCGAGCATCTGCTGCAGTACCTGATAATCCACCGGATCCAGCTGTTTTTCCTTATGGATTCCCTGTCTGCCATTGAGCAGAAGCACCATGGTAAATGGAAATGCTGTTGCCAGAAATATTCCTGCCAGAAACATTTTTACATAATTTTTCATACAAAAAGCACCTCTTCCCATTGTATGAAAAGAGGTGCCTGCATATACAGACGAATCTGTTGTTATTTATTTTGCTTCTTCCGGTAACTCAACTGTCACTTTGTCAAGCTTCCAGATATCATCTACATACTCCTGGATGGTACGGTCTGAGGTGAATTTTCCAGCATGTGCCACATTGAGCATTGCCATTCTTGCCCAGCCCTTCTCATCGCGGTATGCAGCTTCTACACGCTTCTGTGCCTCTGCATAGGAACGGAAATCCTTCAGGATGAAATATGGATCCGGACGGTTGTATCCACCGTCTATCAGCAGAGCATTGTACAGCTCGCGGAAACGCTCCGGATCATTCGGTGAATACTCACCGTTGATCAGCTGCATCAGTACATGACGGATATCCTGATCGGTATTGAACAGCTGAGACGGATCATAGCCGCCCTGGTTCTCCAGTGCGATAACTTCCTCTGCACTCATACCAAAGATAAATGCGTTTTCTTCGCCAACTTCTTCAACGATCTCAACGTTTGCTCCATCCATGGTTCCCAGAGTTACAGCACCGTTCAGCATGAACTTCATGTTACCGGTTCCAGAAGCTTCTTTGGAAGCCGTGGATATCTGCTCAGATACATCTGCTGCTGCAAAGATCCATTCTGCGTTGGATACACGATAATCTTCGATAAATACTACTTTCAGTTTTCCATTGATAGAAGCATCATTATTGATCACATCAGCCACAGAGTTGATCAGCTTGATGGTCAGTTTTGCTCTCATATATCCGGCAGCTGCTTTTGCACCAAAGATAAAGGTTCTCGGATAGAAATCCATATCCGGATGCTCTTTGATCTGGTTATACAGGTACATTACATGAAGGATATTCATCAGCTGTCTCTTATACTCATGAAGTCTCTTAACCTGAACATCGAAGATGGAACGCGGATCGACATCGATGCCGTTGTGCTCTTTGATATATTTTGCCAGACGCACCTTGTTCTGGTATTTGATATTCATGAACTCATGCTGTGCTTTCTCATCATCCACGTACAGAGTCAGCTCTTTGATCTTCGGCAGATCAGTGATCCACTCGTCACCAACATGAGCAGTTACCCATTTTGCCAACAGCGGATTGCCATGAAGCAGGAAACGTCTCTGGGTAATACCGTTGGTCTTGTTGTTGAACTTCTGCGGCATCATCTCGTAGAAGTCTTTTAACTCCTGCTTCTCCAGGATCTCTGTATGAAGTCTTGCAACACCATTTACAGAATATCCTGCGACAATTGCAAGATGAGCCATCTTAACCTGACCGTCCATGATAATCGCCATCTTCTTGACTTTCTCATAGTTGCCCGGATACTGCTCCTGAATCTGGTTTACAAATCTGCGGTTGATCTCCTCGACGATCTGGTAGATACGCGGAAGCAGTCTGGAGAACAGCTCGATCGGCCATTTTTCCAGTGCCTCAGCCATGATCGTATGGTTGGTATATGCACAGGTCTTAGTCGTTACATCCCATGCCTCATCCCATTCCAGACCTTCCTCATCCATCAGGATTCTCATAAGCTCTGCGACAGCCACGGTCGGGTGGGTATCGTTCAGCTGGAAGGTTGCCTTCTCATAGAACTTACGAATATCGGAATGTTTCTTCTTATATTTTGCGATCGCTTCCTGAACACTTGCAGATACGAAGAAATACTGCTGTTTCAGACGAAGCTCTTTACCTGCCATATGATTGTCATTCGGGTACAGCACCTCTACCAGGTTACGTGCCAGGTTCTCCTGTTCAACAGCCTTCTCATACTCACCCTTGTCAAAACGGTCAAGCTCGAAGGAATTGATTGCCTCTGCATCCCAGATTCTTAAGGTGTTGATTACGTTGTTGCCATATCCGACGATCGGCAGGTCAACCGGAACTGCAAGTACGGACTGATAACCTTCCTGGATGAACATGTTTCTGCCGTTGCGGTTCTCCACACGAACATATCCGCCGAATTTTACAGTCTTTGCATACTCCGGACGGCGAAGCTCGAACGGGTTGCCGTTCTTCAGCCACATATCCGGTACTTCTACCTGATATCCGTCAACGATCTGCTGTTTGAACATACCATAACGGTAACGGATACCACAGCCATAAGCTGCGTATCCCAATGTTGCCAGAGAATCAAGGAAACATGCTGCCAGTCTTCCCAGACCACCATTACCAAGTGCTGCGTCCGGCTCCTGATCCTCGATAGTATTGAGATCCAGTCCGATCTCTTCAAGTGCTTCCTTTACTTCATCATAGAAAGTAAGGTTAATCAGGTTGTTGCCCAGCGCACGTCCCATCAGGAACTCCATGGACATGTAGTATACGATCTTCGGATCAGCTTTCTCATATTCCTTCTGCGTTGCAATCCATGCATCCATGATCGCATCCTTTACAGCGTATCCGACTGCCTGAAAGATCTGCTGTTCGGTTGCTTCTTCGATCTCTTTACGGAAAAGTGTACGAACATTGTACTTCACGCTTCTGATGAAGAACTCTTTGTTAAAAAGTCTTTTGGCCATGTTATGCCTCCCATGTTAATTACTGTTTTTCCACTCCAAGTGTTACGGATTCACCATTGATGCTCCACTCTTTTGTATATCCTTTTACCTCGTCAAAACAGATATCTGATGCCATAACGTCGCTTAAGATTTCCTCACGGTATTCCTTCATGTAGCCTTCAATCTTCTGATTGCCCATGCTGTATACCACGATCTTGTCCATCACTTCAAATCCAGCTTCTTTACGCATGGTCTGGATCTTACTGATGATCTCTCTTACAAATCCCTCCTCAATGAGTTCCTCACTCAGATTTGTATCAAGAACGACTGTCACAGTGCTGTCTTCTTCTGTCACGTACCCCTCCATCTGTGCGGTATCAATGAGCAGATCCTCTTTTGATAATACCACTTTCTGTCCGTCAATGTCAAATGACAGGCTTCCGCTGTTGTCCAGCTCTTTCATAGCCTCGCGGCCATTGATCTCAGCCAGGTGTGCACGGATACCATTGAGAAGTTTTCCGTATTTCGGTCCGACAGTCTTCAGCTGCGGTTTGAAGGTGTAGCTGGTGAAATCACTTAAGTCCTCTTTGAACTCTACGTTCTTCACATTCAGCTCATCTGCAACAACTTCCTGGAACATTGCATCCAGCGGACGCTCTGCACGTACATACATGGTTCCGATTGGCTGACGGTTCTTGATGTTAGCAGTATTTCTTGCAGCACGGCCCATAACAACGATATCCAGAACCTCTTCCATAGAAGCCTCCAGATCTTTGTCGATCATCTCAGCATCTACTGTCGGGAAGTCACACAGATGGATGCTCTCCGGAGCGGTCTTGTCGATGCTTCTTACCAGGTTCTGGTAGATCTCCTCGGTCATGAACGGGATCATCGGAGCTGCTGCCTTACATACGGTCACCAGAGCAGTGTACAGAGTCATATATGCGTTGATCTTATCCTGCTCCATGCCCTTTGCCCAGAAACGCTCACGGCTTCTTCTTACATACCAGTTACTCATATCATCTACAAACTCCTGCAGTGCTCTTGCAGCTTCCGGAATGCGGTAATTTGCCAGATTGTCATCAACTGCTCCAACGGTGGAATTCAGTTTGGACAGGATCCAACGATCCATAACCGTCAGGGATTTCTTATCTAATGTATATTTGGTTGCATCGAAGTTATCGATATTTGCATACAGTACAAAGAAGGCATAGGTGTTCCACAGGGTACCCATGAACTTTCTCTGCCCTTCCTGTACGGCTTTGCCGTGGAAGCGGTTCGGCAGCCACGGTGCGCTGTTGATGTAGAAGTACCAGCGGATCGCATCAGCACCGTAGGTCTGCAATGCATCAAACGGATCTACTGCATTTCCTTTGGACTTGCTCATCTTCTGTCCGTTCTCATCCTGAACATGTCCGAGCACGATAACATTCTCATACGGGCTCTTGTTGAAGAGCAGGGTAGACTCTGCCATCAGAGAATAGAACCATCCACGGGTCTGGTCAACAGCCTCGGAAATAAACTGAGCAGGGAACTGCTGCTCAAACAGGTCTTTGTTCTCAAACGGATAATGATGCTGAGCAAATGGCATTGCTCCTGAGTCAAACCAGCAGTCGATAACCTCCGGTACTCTCTTCATAGTCTTGCCACACTTCGGGCAGGTGCAAGTGATCTCATCAATGTACGGACGATGAAGCTCAACAGTCAGAGCTTTCTCATTGCCGCTCAGCTCTTTTAACTGCTCACGGGAACCGATTGCTTCCTGATGTCCGCAGTTTTCACACTGCCATACGTTCAGCGGAGTTCCCCAGTAACGGTTACGGGATACACCCCAGTCCTGAATGTTCTCCAGCCAGTTTCCAAACCGACCTTTACCAATGCTCTGCGGGATCCAGTTTACAGTCTCGTTATTGCGTACCAGATCATCACGCACTGCCGTCATCTTGATGAACCAGGATTCACGTGCATAGTAGATCAGCGGAGTATCACATCTCCAGCAGTGCGGATAGCTATGCTCAAATTTTGGTGCATCGAACAGAAGTCCCTTTGCATCCAGATCTTTGAGCACCTCCGGATCTGCTTTCTTTACAAACAGACCTGCAAACGGAGTCTCTTTTGTCATATCACCTTTTTCATCTACGAACTGTACAAACGGAAGATCATATTTACGGCCAACCTGAGCATCGTCTTCACCAAATGCCGGAGCAATATGAACAACACCAGTACCATCGGTCAGAGTTACGTAGGTATCACATACTACATAATGACCTTTCTTGTGCTGCTTTGCAGCCAGATCTGCTGCACACTGATACAGTGCCTCATATTCTTTGCCTTCCAGATCCTTACCTTTGTAGGTCTCCAGTACTTCGTAAGCAGCCTCACCGTCTTTTGCCAGTTTGCCAAGTACGGTATCCAGAAGTGCGGATGCCATATAATATACATATCCGTCAGCAGCTTTTACTTTTGCATACTCCTCGTTCGGGTTTACACAAAGTGCCACGTTGGACGGCAGAGTCCACGGTGTAGTGGTCCATGCCAGGATATATGCATCCTCACCTTTTACTTTGAAACGTACCACTGCGGAACGCTCTTTTACATCTTTGTATCCCTGTGCCACCTCATGGGAAGACAGCGGAGTTCCACAACGCGGGCAGTACGGAACGATCTTGAATCCCTTGTACAGGAGTCCTTTGTCCCAGATCTGCTTTAATGCCCACCACTCGGACTCGATGAAGTCATTGTGATAGGTAACATACGGATTGTCCATGTCGGCCCAGAAACCAACGGTGCCGGAGAATTCCTCCCACATGCCTTTGTATTTCCAGACGCTCTCTTTACATTTGGTGATGAACGGCTCCAGACCATACTGCTCGATCTGCTCTTTTCCATCCAGACCAAGAAGCTTCTCAACCTCCAGCTCTACCGGAAGTCCGTGGGTATCCCAGCCTGCTTTTCTCGGAACATAGTAGCCTTTCATAGTACGGTATCTCGGAATCATATCCTTGATAACACGGGTCAGCACATGACCGATGTGCGGCTTACCATTTGCGGTAGGCGGTCCGTCATAAAGGTATATGTCGGGCAGCCTTCTCTCTGCTCCATACTTTTCTTAAATGTGTTGTCTTCTTTCCAGAACTCTTCAACTTCTTTTCGCGCTCTACAAAGTTCATGTCGGTGTTTACTTTGCTGTACATGCTTTTGTTACCTCCTTATTCCTATGTTATGACATCTGTTTCGTTGTAAATATATATCAGAGAGTCACTTTGTGACTCTCTGCGCGCCGGGCACGTAAGTGCATATTCAACTCCGCACGGGTCGCATCCGCGGCTTTTGTATAGCAGGGAATATCTTTTCCTGCTATACAAAAGCCCCGTCCCTGCAACAGGACGGAGCCTAATAGCCCGTTTATAAACCACCTCTTACAACATACTGTCATATGCGTTCCCGATAACGGAGGGAATACCGTCGAAGCCTACTTTCTTCTTCCTATATAATATAGAAGAAACTCCTCTTCAGCCCGAGGCTCGGAAGTGATCTTCGGAAATCCCTGTACTCTCACCGGGCTCACACCCACCCCGGTTCGCTGCGCATTTCCAGTGGTTCCTACTGTCTTCGTCATAGCCGTTTACACAAGTGCAATTATAAGTGCGGTCGACAGCATTTGTCAAGGCTTTCACTGATATTCCGGGGATTTTTTAGTATTTATTCCTGATGATGTTTGGTCACTTTTTGTCGATGGTCAGCACTTCCCCTTCCGGTTTGTAGGAGATCTTCACATAAGTATGCATAGCCGGACAACCTGCCTTCGCGGCAACCAGCTGGCAGTTCTTCACGATCTCCATCAACTGATCATAGTCCCCTTCGATGGAGGTCTCACATGGTCCTACATAATAGGAAAGTCCTGTGGATTTAATATAATCGATCACCGCATCTACGATGCGGATCACTTCCTCGTCATCTGTTACAGTGGGCAGTACCTGAATTGCTACGCTTGCATTCATCTTTTATCCTCCTCAAAAACGCATCTGCCATATGACAGATGCGTATATCGCTCTAAACACCATTATACAAAGGTTTCTATTATTGTCAATGTAAGTTTTCCCGCCTGAATTGTGAACTTTTCCACTGTTCCCTTGCACAGCTTATGTAAATCAACTATAATATTGAATGATTCAAAGTTTTGCAAGCCTCACAGGAGTGTTTTGTAAATATCTCTGCATCGTCAAATAAAAATATAACGAGGTAACACATGAAATTTTTTAATAGATTTGCTGTATCCCTTCTGGCATCTGTGCTCTGTGCAAGCACCCTGTTCGCCATGCCGGTAGATGCGAAAAAAACAACCAAACGGCGGCAGCCGACACAGGCAGAACTTGCCGCAGCTGCAGCACTTCAGGCCGCGATTGACGAACGCTATAACAAAGAAATAGAATCTAACTCATGGGAGAACTGGCCAGCCGGTCCACAGGTCTATGCTGAATCTGCCATTGTCATGGAAGCATCCACCGGAACGATCCTGTATTCCAAAGCCATTGATGAACAACATTACCCGGCAAGTATCACCAAGATCATGACTGTACTGCTGGCACTTGAGAACTGTGAGATGGATGAAGAAGTCACCTTTTCCCACAATGCTGTCTATTCCATTGATTACGGAAGCAGCAGCATTGCCCGTGACGAAGATGAGGTGCTTACGGTTGAAGAATGTCTTTATGCTATCATGCTTGAATCCGCTAACGAGTGTGCCAATGCCATTGCTGAGCACATCTCCGGTTCCACCGAAGCATTTGCAGACCTTATGAATCAGCGTGCTGCTGAGCTTGGCTGCACCAACACGCATTTTGTCAATCCCAGTGGTCTGCCAAATGAAGAACATTACACATCTGCCCATGATATGGCACTGATCACACGGGCAGCTGTCAGTCACGAAGAATTTCGTAAGATCAGCGGCACTTCCCGTTATGTCTTACGTGCCACCAACAAGAAGTCCGAAGAACTGTTGATGAATAATCATCATTATATGATCTCCGGCTACAAAACCTCCAAATATCTGGATGATACGGTATTTGCCGGTAAGACTGGTTACACAGAGGCAGCATTGAACACCCTTGTCACCTGCGCCACCCGAAACGGCATGGATCTGATCGTGGTCACTATGAAGAGTCAGGGGAATCGGCGAAAGGTGTTCCCATTTACCCCGATACGACCAATCTTCTGAATTATGCTACGGAGAATTTTCAGAAGGTAAATATTTCAGAAAATGAAGCCAACTTTTCCATCGGACAGGGACAGCTCTTTGACACAGGCACCTCCATCTTCGGAAGCACCACTCCGATGATCGAGATGGATACAGATGGGTATGTAGTCCTTCCTAACAGTGTTGATTTTTCTGCTGCATCTCCAAGCCTGGAGTTTGTGGATTCTCCGGATTCTGATGTGGTCGCTGTCCTTCGCTATCAGTTCGATGGTCAGACTATCGGATCTACAGATCTGACACTGGCAGAACCTGCTGTTCAGGATTTCCAGTTCCAGAAGACCGGTGAGGAAGAAGAAGGACAAGCACAGGCTGAAGCAAAACCATCCACACGGCTGATCAAGATCAATCTTCGAATCCTGATCTATATAGTTTCCAGTGTTGCCGCTTTACTTCTGCTGTTCGTATTATTTAAGAGACTTAGCAAAGCTTATCATTTTGACATAAGTTTTCTTACCCGCTGGAGACGGAACCGGGCTGACCGCAATTCCTTCTCCAATGCAAATCGAAAACGTTATAAGAGTCGGAAGAGAAGAAAAAAAGATAACTGGTTGAAATAATTTTGATAAATATAACAAAATGACAGGGCTGCTGCTCCATAGATGTGTGAATCATCAACTATGGAACAGCAGCCCCGTTTTATTTACTGACTTTATTTTGTTCTAAACAATGAAAGGATACCTATAATGAGCAGGATCGGAAATGCCAGATATAAAAGTCCGCCAAATACCATTCCCAGCAGGATCACCGGAAGAAATACTATCGTAATCAGCAACTTGGAAATGCTCCACGCTGCCCGCATGCCGAAGAAAAATAATTTCCCAAAAATGCCAAACAGAAAAATAAAAAATAATAACTCTAACATCTTTCGCAACTCCTCTTGTGCATATTTCTCTTGTTGTCCAAATCATCATACTCAATATTATGGTGATTATCAATAGGTTTCCTTCTGAATTTTTCTGAACTTTTTGTGTTGTGAAACACTTGAAACGCGGTTATAATATAGATAATATATTACCTATTTTATTTATATTATCATATTTTTAGATAAAATATTATCCATATTATAGGAGGTGCTAAAATGTCTGTTACTACACTTCAGGTCTTGTACCACGATCGACTTGTTGGAACCCTTGCAATGACACCGGAGCACAAGGCAGCTTTTCAATATTGTGACGACTGGATTGAACATGGATTTTCAATCAGTCCTTTTACACTTCCTTTAAGGAACCAGGTCTTTATCCCTAAAAAAGATTATTTTGAGGGTCTATTCGGTGTATTTGCCGACAGCCTTCCTGATGCCTGGGGACGATTACTTCTCAACCGCCTGCTCGCTTCCCGTCACCAGAATCCAGATCAGTTAACTGTTCTTGATCGACTGGCAGTTGTAGGATCTTCGGGCATGGGTGCTCTCACTTATCGCCCACAGCATGATCTTTCGGTCTCCATGAAACATGATGATCTGGATGAACTTGCACTGGAATGTCAAAAACTACTAAATACCGAATACTCTGAAAAACTGGATGAGCTTTACCGTTTAGGCGGAACCAGCGGCGGTGCCCGTCCCAAAATCATGACTACCATTGATCAGGAAGACTGGATCATCAAATTTCCTGCTCATGTAGATCGCCCGGATTCTGGTAAAATGGAATATGATTATTCTCTCTGTGCAAAAAAATGTGGTATTACCATGAGTGAAACCCGATTATTTCCTTCTAAAAAATGCAGTGGCTACTTTGGAACCAAACGATTTGATCGTATCATTGAACAGGGCAAATCCAGAAAAGTCCATATGCTGACAGCTGCTGCTCTTCTGGAACTGGATTTTGAACAGCCCAGTCTTGATTATCATGAATTATTGAAGCTTACAAAAATTCTGACCAAAAATGATCCATTTGATGTGGAAAACATGTTCCGTCGTATGTGCTTTAATGTATTTGCACACAACAGAGATGATCACTCCAAGAATTTTACTTATATCTATGATGAGAGCAACGATAAATGGCATCTTTCACCTGCTTATGATCTGACATACAGCAATACTTATTATGGAGAACATACCACATCTGTAGATGGAAATGGACGGAATCCCGGCAAAAAGGAACTGTTAGCAGTCGGCATTGGTGCCGGTCTTAATAAAAATATGTGCAATACAATTATAGAAGATATTTCCGAATGCGTCTCTTCTATGCTGAAAACATACATTTCTCAATAACTTACATCTAATATTTATGAAACGGGTATTTTAACATGACTGAATTTATATGGGAAACCCCTGAAGAACTTAACTTGAAACTGGCAAAACGAGTACGAAATATCAGAAAACGCCGCTCCATTTCACAGCAGAAGCTCTCTGAAATGAGCGGCGTCAGTTACGGCTCTATCAAGCGATTTGAGTCTACTGGACAGATCTCACTGCTTGCTCTCACACGGATCGCCACAGCATTGGATCTTGCTGATGAACTCCGAAACCTTTTTACACAGGTTCCTTATAAAGATATTTCAGAAGTGATTCGGGAGTCAAGATAATTCCTCTATTTTCCTCACCACCCAATAAAAGGCGCATACAAATGTAACTCCTTTTATCACAGACGTGAGAGTCAGGGCCCACCAGACACCCAGAAGCTTCAAGGAGGTTGCCGTCAGCAGAATCGCCAGTGGGATTCTGGCGCTGGTCAGAAGGATACTGATCACGCTGCACAGATGTGTCTTTCCAAGACCAGACAAGGCACCGACTGTCATCAATTCTACACATAAGAACGGTTCACTGAAACCAACGATGATCAAATATCCGACCGATGTAGCAATCGCTGATGGCTCATGGAAGAACACACCGGAGATTGGTTCCGGCAGAAATACAAAGACCAACATGATCAGACAACCCCAGATTCCAACAGTCCACAGAGATGCCCGATACCCTTTTTTTACTCGATCCAGCTTCTCTGCGCCATAATTCTGAGCTGTAAATGCATTCAATGCAGAAGCAAATCCATCTGCAGTATTCCATGAAATGGACTCAATCTGTCCACCGACCCGCTGGGTAGCGATCGCTTCCGCACCAAATCCAGACACCATTCTTGTCAATACCATGGAGATCATACAATATGCCATTCCCTGCAGAGCTGTCGGAATTCCGATCCTGCAGATCCCTCTCAGGGAATCCCAGGAAATTGCTGTAAATATATGCGTTCCTTTTAATACATTTTCTTTTTTTCGAATCATGATTCCGCCGACGAGAATACTCATAACGATAAACTGTGCTGTCACAGTTGCAATCGCTGCTCCTGTCACTCCAAGGGAAGGAATCGGTCCTGCTCCCAGGATCAGCAACGGATCCAGAATCATATTTGTTGCCAGTCCGATCAGATTTGCTACAAAGGGTGTTCTGGAATCCCCCTGCGCAGTGTAGATTCCCGTCAACGTAAACGTCACAAAAGAGAATACGATCAGTCCACAGGCGATTTTCGTATAAGAAAATGCGGCTTCCAATGCTTCTGGATCCGTCAGCTGGAAAAATCCAACCAATGGTTTAATAAAGGTCAGAACCACTGCCGCAAATAAAAGCCCGGAAAAGACAGACAACTGTACAGCTGTCTGCGCATATTGATGAGCCCTTTTTGGTTCACCACGTCCAATATACTGTGCCACCTGCACCTGTCCACCCATACGTGCCATGGATGCAAGCCCCTGGGACAGCCAGGTAAACATTCCTCCTACACCGACTCCTGCCACTGCTTTTGCTCCCAGCAATCCGATCCATGCCATATCCGTAATATTATATAAAGTTCCTAAAAACGAAGATGCCATAATCGGAATTGCCAGCTTCGTCAATGATTTCAAAATAGGTCCTTTTGTTAAATTCCCTTCCACAAATATCTTCTCCTATATTTTTCTGTCACAACGCACCGTAACTCTGCTTTTCCCGCCCACAATACAAGTAAACAGACTCAAGGGCTACTCGTTTAATTTCTACTCATTGATACTGCCTTAAGAAAAATCACGATTCCAATGCAGAATAAAATTGCGATCATTCCAACACCCATGCTGATATTTCCGGTAGCTGGGATACTATGCTGACAATGGTTGTCCCGACAAACGATGCACCTTTCCCACATATATCCATGAGGCCAAAATATTCACCCGAATGCTCCTCCGGAATGATCTTGGTAAAATATGATCTTGAAAGCGCCTGGATCCCTCCCTGAAACATTCCTACGAGAATTGCAAGGATCCAGAACTGGAGCTGTGTCTTCAGAAAGACTGCAAAAATAGCAATCCCCAGATAGGCAAAGATACACACAATAATCAGCTTCTCTGTTCTGATCCTGTATGACAAATTACCGAAAATAATTGCACAGGGAAACGCTACGATCTGTGTTACCAGCAGTGCAAGAAGCAGTCCTGTGCTGTCAAGTCCTAACGCCGATCCATAGGCAGTCGCCATATCAATGATCGTATATACACCATCAATATAAAAGAAAAAGGCAAGCAAAAACATAAATACCTGCTTTTCTTCTTTCATATTTTTAAAGGTTTCTCCTAATCTTTTAAAGCTCTGTGCGATCGCATGGGGCTTTTTCTCTACATAGTATTTCTGTTCATAGTTTTTGAGCAATGGCAGCGACATAAGCAACCACCATACCGCTACGAGCACAAAGGCTATTCCCATAGCTGTTTCCATACGGATCCCAAGCGGATCTGAACCTAACACGATCACCAGGCACAACACAAAGGGCACACAGCTTCCAATATATCCCCACGCATATCCTTGCGACGATACATAATCCATACGTTCTTCATCGGTTATATCGCTGAGCATGGAATCGTAGAAGATCAGACTCGCCGAAAATCCCACCTTAGCAATCAGAAACACGATCAGAAACGCCATCCACTGAACCATCAGTCCCAGAAGAGAACAGGCGATTGTACCTATCAATATAGAAATCATAAATATCGGTTTTTTATAACCCTTCGTATCCGCAATCGTTCCCAGGATCGGCCCTAATATGGCAACGATCACAGTACATATGGAAGCTGCATATCCCCAATAAGCGAGATAATCAACGTCCGAAAGTCCTGCCTTACCTGCCAGATAATTAAAATATATGGGAATGATCGTGGCCACCAGCAGAACAAATGCCGAGTTTCCTACATCATACAAGATCCATCTTTTCTCTTTTCCATTCAGCTTCATTTTTTGATATCTTCTATCTGCCTTTCTTTTATTTTCATGCTATAACCCTAATGCTATCTATTATAAAGTAAAATAGCAGACAGTCAATTCCTTCCTGGAAAAACGCTCGATGAGCGGACAAATGGATGCCATTCACAGACTATAGAAGAAGCCAAGGCAGCCCATATATGGGCTGCCTTCATTTGTTATGCTTACTACTTTTCGACTTTTCGTTCAAACACATACTCTGTCTCCGATGACAGATTTCCTCTGAAAGTATATCCAAGTCTATCAAACTTTTGTATATCTACAGGATTTTCAATATTATTCTCTGCCATGAATCTGACCATTTCTCCGCGGGCCATCTTCGCATAGGTTCCTTTTGTCACCAATTTATCACCTGACAATTCGCAGAATGTAATTGTGATGTAATTGTCTTTATCCGATAGATATCTTTCTATGCATTTTGAATATTCTTTAGATGCCAGATTTATGATCGTCCTGCTGTCATCAATTACTGAATGATATAACCGGTCCCCCCAGTAATCATATAGATTTGCTGTTTCTTCAATCTCAGCTTTTGCCTGCATTTCAAGGCGATAAGGAGTCACACCATCCATCGGTTTTAAAACGCCATAAAACGCAGACAGGATTCTTAAATGATTTTGCAGATACTCAAACTGCTGGATTTCAAACACAGATGGTGCCATATATTGAAATGCAATCCCTTCATATGCTAAGACAGCTGGAGTAAGTCTGTTATAAAGATCCATATTTTCCAATCTGTTAAAGTTCTGCTCTGCAATCTTGTCATTACATTTCCAGATAGCTTTCAGTTCCTCTTTTGATTTACTTTTCATCCAGCTCAATATCTCTGCTGTCTTATCGATAAAGACAGGCAGTTCAACCGGTGCTATGTTATCTGTATCTACAATCATCTTTTTTGCAGGTGATAAAATAATCTTCATTATGACAGTTCCTTGAGCATGTTTTCAGGATCATCTGCTGCCTTTACTTTATCATTGGCTTTGATAATAATCCCTTGCTCATCAATAAGATATGTAGTTCTTACCACACCCATAGAAACCTTGCCATAATTTTTCTTTTCTTTCCAGACATCATATACTTCGATCACCTTGCGCTCTGGATCTGCCAAAAGTGTAAATGCCAATCCATATTTTTCTTCAAATTTCTTGTGAGAGGCTACAGAATCCTTGCTCACTCCAAGAACAACTGCTCCTTTCTCGGTGAATTGAGGATAACGCTCTGAAAAACCACATGCCTGTTTTGTACAGCCTGCCGTGTTATCCTTTGGGTAAAAATATAAAATCACCTTTTTTTCCTGCATAGTCACTTAATTTATGTATTTTTCCCATTCTGATCCGGCAATTCAAAATCCGGTGCTTTGGTTCCTGTTTCTAACATTTATTATTCCTCCGCTTCTGTATTTTCTACCTGTTTTCTTGTTCTCTTATTACCTGAAATCATTTTATGTCCCGTATACATGGACATGATCATACATATAAGAGTGCTGCACGCAAAATACCTATGACTTGATTTAGATCCTTTATATCCAGTATAAAAAGTTCCAATCATAGTAATAAACGCTCCGACTGACCAATAATTTAATCTATTCTTCTTAATGACAGCTATGGCTTCCACATCCATGCTCACCACATGTATGTTCTTCTCCGTGGCTGTGCTCATGGTGAGAACACTTCACATCTGGATTATAATCAAGTGTATCATTGATAAAAGCTTCTACTGCTTTATCTGCATCTCCTGAAACTCCGCCAAAAAGCTTAATGCCTGCTGCCGCTAACGCAGTCTGGGCACCTCCTCCGATTCCGCCACAGATCAAAACATCAGCATTTAATGCATTAAGAACTCCCGCCAATGCACCATGTCCGCTTCCATTCGTATCTACTACTTCTGAATGTACCACTTTTCCTTCCTCTACATCGTAGATCTTAAATGTCTCTGTGTGTCCAAAGTGCTGGAAAATCTGTCCATCTTCATATGTTACTGCTATTCTCATGATACCTTCTCCTTTTTTCACTGCATATTTTTGATAAATCTCCTGCTTGTAACAGCCTCCAAGGCTGCAGTTACTGCTCTGACCATCACAGATTCTGAAATCCCCGCCCTCAATTCTGAGCGGATGTCCATCTATGAGTGCATCTGCTATTTTCTTCCTGGCAATCTCGTAAATCCGTTGAACCGTTGTTCTTGCGACTTGCATAGATGCTGCGCACTGCTCCTGGCTATAACCGTTCTTGTCCATAAGACGAATTGTCTCGTACTCATCTACCGTCAGAACAATGGGTGCTTTTTTTTTCTCAGTATCATCTGCCGGAAGGAATTCTAAAACATTCGGGAAATGACAGACTTTTCTGCATTTTACGGGTCTTGGCATAAACTGCTCCTTTCTGGCTTTTTTTATATATTACCCCTATAAAAGACATATGTCAATTACGCGATTGACGCATCTTAAAAAAGCAAGTATACTATGTTCATAAAGGAGATAACCGTTATGAGCTTCGAAAATTATTTTCCGCTATGGAATGACTTAAATGTAGCACAGAAAAAACTGATTTCAGACAGCTTGCTCACACAGCAAGTGAAAAAGGAACCATCATTCACAACGGAAACCTGGATTGTACCGGATTATTACTGGTAAAATCCGGGCAGCTTCGAACTTACATACTTTCAGATGAAGGACGGAGATTACACTTTACCGTCTGTTCTGATATGGATATATGTCTTTTATCCGCCTCATGTATCATGCGATCTATTCAGTTTGAAGTAACGATTGAAGCAGAAAAGATACTGATCTTTGGATCATCCCTGCTGATATCTATAAGGGCATCATGAAGGAATCTGCTCCCGTGGCAAACTATACCAATGAGTTAATGGCTACCCGTTTTTCTGATGTCATGTGGCTAATGGAGCAAATCATGTGGAAAAGTCTGGATAAGCGTGTTGCTTCATTTCTTTTAGAGGAAACCTCTATTGAAGAAACAAATGAACTGAAAATCACTCACGAAACCATCGCCAACCATCTTGGTTCCACAGGAAGTTATCACGGAACGCTCCAATATTTTCAAAGTGAGGGGCTCGTCAAACTCTCCCGCGGCAAAATTGCCATCCTTGATTCGAAAAGACTGAAAACACTACAAAGATCATAAAAATATTTTGTTTATTTCTAATAGTCCATGCCACATGCATATGCCCTTTCGATCAGTGCACGATCATTGACCACTGTATCGTAGAAGCGGAATCCGCCAGAGAAGTTATATGTTTCATAACCGTTTCCTTCCAGAATACGGCTGGCAATGTAACTGCGCAGCCCACTCTGGCATATCAGATAAACAGGCTTTTCCTTCTCAACTTCATTGATACGTTCCCTCAGTTCATCTACAGGAATATTTTGAATCCATCCATGGCCCCTGTTAAATTCACCTACAGTTCTCACATCCAGCAACACTACATCTTTATCTTTAGAAATCTTGTCCATATCTTTCAGATGCCATTGTTTTAAGATACCTTTTGCTATATTGTCTATCATGAATCCGGCCATATTTACAGGATCCTTGGCAGAGGAATAGGGCGGTGCATATGCAAGATCCAGATCTTTCAGCTGAGTTGCCTTCAGCCCTGCATGAATTGCTGTTGCCAGCACATCAATACGTTTATCAACTCCTTCATATCCAATAATCTGAGCACCAAGCAAACGATACGTCTCTTTTTCAAAAACCACCTTCATGGTCATCACTTTTCCACCAGGATAGTAACCGGCATGACTCATAGGAGAAAGGATTACGGTATCTACCTCTAATCCTGACTTTTTAGCATTGGTTTCATTGATACCAGTAGTGGCTGCTGTCATATCAAACACTTTGATAACGGAGCTTCCCTGACTGCCCAGGTAACGACTATCACCGCCACAAATATTATCAGCAATGATCCTTCCCTGTTTATTGGCGGGTCCTGCTAAAGAGATTAACGCATCATTGCCAGTAACATAATGTTTTACCTGAACTGCATCACCTGCCGCATAAATATCCGGTACAGAGGTTTCCATTCTGTCATTCACTACAATACTTTCCTTGATGCCAAGTTCCAGACCAGCTTCTTTTGCTAATGCTGTGTCCGGTGTAACTCCGATCGCCAATACCACCATGTCAGCCTGGAGAGATGAATTATCTTTGAACAGAACCTCTACTCCATTATCTTTTTCTTTAAATCCTTCTACTGTATAGCCCAGTACCAATGTTATCCCATGCTTTCTCATTTCATTATGGATCATGGATGCCATATCCGGATCAAAAGGATTCATCAGCTGCTTAGGCCGTTGGACAATTGTAACATCCATGCCAAGCTCCCTCAAATTTTCTGCCAGTTCCAGACCAATAAAGCCACCACCCAGCCAATACAGCCGATTTTGGATGATTCTTATTTATATATTCCTTTATCCGAAAAGTATCTTCTACCGTACGAAGTGTAAAAAGTTTATCAATGCCTATTCCAGGAAGTCTCGGCTGTGTTGGCTTTGCACCTGGAGAAAGAATCAGCTTATCATAGTTTTCTTCAAATATCTTACCGTTTTCCAAATTTTTCACCGAAACAGTTTTACGGTCTGGATGTATGGCAATAACTTCATGATGTATCTTCATGTCAATACGAAACCGTTGAAAGAAACTCTCTGGTGTCTGCAGAGTAAGCTCTTCCGGGTCTGTGATCACATCTCCAATATAATATGGAAGTCCACAGTTTGCATACGATATATATCCAGATCTTTCAAATACAGTAATTTCAGCATGTTCATCCAATCTCCGTATTCTTGCTGCGGCTGTAGCTCCACCGGCTACACCGCCTACGATTACTACCTTCATCTTATCTTTCTACCTTTCCTGTGTGAGCAGCAGTGTCATTGAAAAGCATTCCCAGAATTGCATCCTTAGGTCTCGCACCTGAAACCTGTTGAACAATCTTCCCGTTCTTCATGACCACTAAAGTTGGGATGCTCGTAATACCAAATTTACTTGTCAGTTCAGGCTGCTCATCCACATTGATCTTTCCAACTTTGATATCCTCACGTTCACTTGCAATCTCCTCTATGATAGGAACTACCATACGGCAAGGAGCACACCAAGAAGCCCAAAAATCCAAAAGAACAGGTTTATCGGCATTCATTACTTCATTTTGAAAATTATTTTTATTGATATTCATTACAGGCATTTTACAATTCCTCCTATCTTTTCTTTGTGGCTTTATTATAGTCTGAATTTCATTTCTTTTCTGTGATAATATCACCATACCACTCATTAATGCCACCGAACTCTATCATGCTGGTAACCCTTTTCCCTATATCACAATCCCCACTTTCAGGTGGAAATATCCACCCCAAATACAAAAAAGCAGCAATGACTTTTTCAATCATTACTGCTTAAAATGAGCATCTCCATAAAGGGAACTATAAATGTTACAAACTGGAAATTATTTAATTCTCTGTGTACCTAATTGTAATTGTTCAACTGCTATTTTTGCTTTATTGTCATCTTCCTTTTGAAGATTTTCTATTTCCGAGCTCCGAATAGTCAAAATGATTTCGTCCCCCACCTGTAAATCATCAAGTGTTATATCTACAACATCTTGTGTATCATAATTACAATAGATCATAGGAATTTGGGAACAATCAATAAGACAATCATCTCCTAAAACACCTTCTTCTCCGCTATCTTTTGTGGTTATGATTTTATTTTCTTTATCAATTTCTGTTATTATCGCATTGACACCTAAAGTAAGTGGTTCGTTTGTTTGTTGTCCAGAACACGCAACTAAAGTAAACACACAAATAAATATACATAATGCCATTATCATTTTTTTCATCATAAGTTCCTCCAAATTCCGATTTTGTGACATTTTGCAATACTTTACGAGGTTTTCTCTGTAAACGTCAAATGCAAAATACACTATACAATGGCACTGACTTTATCCCCTTTACCATTCCAAAATTTCTTGCTGAAATCCGGATTACATAAACCGGATCATATTTTTCCATATAAACCATCATACTTTTTGCTTTCACATGATTTCCGGCTTTACATTCCACCGGAATTACATGACTATCTTTTTGTATCAGGAAATCTACTTCTGCAGTATTATCCGATTCCCAATAATGAAGATCATAGCCTTTCGTTTTCAATGCAATTGCAACATAATTCTCTGTCAGTATGCCACGAAAGTGCTCTGTTTCCTTACCTTGTAGTGCCTCCAGAGTCATTCCCATTCTGGCAGACATAATACCCATATCGCTATAATATAATTTGAATGCACTCACATCCTGATATGCCACAACCGGATAAAATCCCTGACTACATTTCATGCACTTATTCACAATTCCGGCCCGAATCAGCCAGTCGATTGCATCCCCGTATTGAGATGCTCTTGCACCTGATTTTATCAACTTATACTGGAATTTTTTTGCATCTTTTGCCAACTGAGCCGGAAGGGAATCATATGCTTCAAAAATGCGTATCGTATCTGACTTATCAGCATATTTGGTCATATCCGCAATATAGGAATTTAATAACATCTGTCTAATTTCTGTCTGCTCTATAGGACTGTCTTTTGCAAGATCAGCCTTTACTGCTGCCGGCATCCACCTACGATACAATAATGATAAATTCCTGCATAGCCTCTTCATGAAGTATCTCATCCAACGGTTGATTATTTTCATAATGTTCCCGGATTGTATCTGCAAGCATCTGTTTTCCCTTTGCCCACAATACCTCTTCCAGATCCATTGGGTACATGGTCAGCATCTGAACTTTCCCCACTGGAAATGAATATTTTTCGCGGTTCACTACACCCTAACAGGCTTCCTGCAGCCATCACATGGTATTCCGGGGCCTCTTCTGAAAAATATTTTAACGTTAAAGCTTCACACATCTGAATTTCATCAAAAATAATAAGTGTATTTTCAGGTACAATCTTTGACTGATAATATTTTTCTAAAACAGATATAACATGATCTGCATGAATGTCTGTTTCAAAATATTTTCCAATCCTTTCGTCTGTTTCAAAATTTACATAGATAGTATTCTTGTAATACAATGCTCCAAACTCTCGCATCTCAAATGTTTTTCCAACCTGACGTGCACCATAAATAAGCAAGGGCATTCTTCCGCTTAACATATTTTTCCACTCATATAACTTAGACGTTATTTTACGTTTCATGTGTGCCTTCTCCTTTCTTTAAAATATTTTGTATGTTTTAATGTATTATATTACATTTTATATATGAATCAATGTTCTTTTTACGTTAAATATCAGATATCTCATATTATCAAAAATATTGTATCATCCTTGTAAACTGAAGGTTATAAAATTGCAGTTCAAAACAGGGCCATCTTTTAACTGCAATACTTTATTCGTGAATTTCCGGGTAGATTGTCAGGGTCATAAAGAATGTCATTTTTTTGCCTGTGTAAATATCGAAGTCTGATCGGCTCAGTTATAATGCCCTTTTATTCAATTCTCTTACGGTATTATCGACCGAGTCTACAGCAAAGGCAAGATGCCGGAGACCGTAAGCCTCTGGATAACTGGGGCGCTTTGGACAATTTTTAATGATAAAAGTTCTAATTCTATCCCATCGAGTTGAAGATCAATTTTGTAATCATCACGTTCTGGTCTGTAATTTTCCCGAATAATAGAAAACCTAACAGATCCACATAAAAATGCTTTGATTGCTCATAGTTGCTCCAATAATGGCAATGTGATGAACTTTTCAAATTCATGGTGTATTTACCTCTCTCCTACTTTGTTTGAATACATGAAATATTATATCATAAGAACACATGATATCCTTTGATTCCTGTCTACTGTTAATGGCACCAAACTCATTGCGGCTACCTCTCGTCAACTTCCAATTTATCACTTTGTTTATGCTGCAAATTATATCACATCGGTTTTTAAAACTACTTCTATAAAAGGGTAACCCGAAGGCTGCCTCAGACATCAAGCCTATCCTGTCGACAACGGTAGGGCAAGGACATCCTCCCTGCCTTTGCTTTCCTAAAACCCCCTTGGAGCCTTGCGGTTCTCCAAGGGGTTTTAGGGTAAAGAGAGGGTAGAAGATCTCTTTCAGGTATTGGCGATGCTTTGCAAATAATACGTTTGGCTTAATCCCGATTGCCCAGCTGCTGAAGATGCTTCATGGAGCCATAGAGCTTATTCATTCGGGCATCGTCCTGGGCGTCATAAAGCTGATCTTGCCAGCCGTAAAGTCCTTGGCCACCTCCAGAACAAAGCGGGCCGCCTCCTCGATGTCCTCCATGTGGAGCAGCCGGTGCCGCAACCAGGAACCATCATCTCGGTAGTGATGGCCACGCCCACTACCGGACCGCCGCCGTGCAGGTGCAAGGCTGCATGATGCTGTTGATGTGGTGAACATCGTTGCCGTAAGGGTGATATCCTGCATATTCACCGGGAACACATAGGGAGCCGGTGGTGCGCTGCATGATGTCAAAAGATCCTCGAAGCCCGAAGAATGTAGCCCTGCTTCACCGTCTGGGAGATGGCAAAGCCCGGTGTTGATGATGCGGTTACCCTTAGTGGTGTCGATGGAAAGGATAGCATCCAGCTCCGGGATACCTCCTCCTCATTGACCTGATGCATCTCAACGGGAGATCCATGAATGGCACCGGATGATGAGGCTGGAGTGGGAGCATCGGGGCAGATGAGTGGAAATGAACACATCGCCCTTGAGGCAGTCGCCCTTCTTACGCATATCGATGAGTTTGGCGGCCACCGCCAGAGCGGCCAGGGCGCCATCGCCATCAGAAACATAGCCCACCACTTCCGGTCTTGCGCCCAGACCGCCTAAGCGGAGGATGCCGATGGTAGGATAGCTGCCGCCAACGGTCTTTCCCTCGGTGCCGGGGATGCGGACCTTTACCATGTCGGTTTTCCCTGAGGACCCTCCAGGGCTAGGTCTCTACGGAGACCTCCGGATCAATGGCCTGCAGGAGGCCTTTACGATCTGGCCGTTGGCCTTGGGATCGTCTAAAAGCTCAAAATATCAATAATCTGTTTATTTAGCATGGTGTATTTCCCCTTTCATCAATTCTGCCGCCTCTGCGCGCCGCAGGGAGCGTCATCAGGCCCTCGCAGAGCACCGGATCCATCACCGGGATGCCCAGAGCCTCCTCCAGAGAAGGTGCGATGCCGATGGTGGACATTCCTGTGCAGCTCAGGGCAATAACATCTGCCCCGGCAGCCTTTTGCTCCCGACCCTTTTCTACGGTTTTGGCGAAGCCCTCCTCCGTCATCAGATCCAGGGTGCTTTGGATGCCCTGACCCTTTTCGCAGGACACGATCTTATCCCCAAACAGCCGCCGATAGGCCTTGGGAGCGGCATCCAAAATACCAAGAACTGCAGGCCTTTCGCCGAAGAACAGCGAAAGTGTGGCCACACTCTCCCCTGCGCCCACCACTGGGATGGGCAGTAGTTTGCGGGCTTCCTCTACGCCAGGATCACCGGCACAGCTCACGATCACAGCATCAAAACCCTCGCGGTACATCTCCTCCGCCAGAGCCACCACCTTGGGGATGGACTGGCGTTCCGTCTCCTCATCATGCACCCCTTCAAACTGCTCCGGAATGCACCGGGAAGTCACCTGAAACATGGGGTAATAGCGCTCCAGCAGCTTGCCGTGGCAGTTGAGTACCGTCTCATTCTCCGTGGTAAGCACCCGGATCACACCCACTTTGTACGTCTTCACAGCTTAATTCCTCCATAAATTATGATTAAAATGTGATTTTTGTGTCAAATAAGGTATTCCCCGTCTCGCATGACCAGCACATCATCTAAATAGAGGGTGGGATTTTTTATAATACCGTCCATATGGCAGGTGGCCTTGTTGGTGCCTCCGAAATCATCGTTGGTACCAAAGGCCACATGGATGGTGTGGTAGGCCTTTTCATCCTCCAGGAGAATACCCCTGAGCCGGGCGGCATAGTTGGCACCGATGCCCAGCTCACAGAGGGTGGCATTGGCCTCGCTCTCTCGTAGAACACTCAGCTTGTCGGCGTCCTGACCCTGGATGTCCACCAGCTTGCCGTCTCGCACGGTGAGCTGGATGGGGGAGCCAAGAAGGCCGATGTCGCCAAAGGAGCCATCTACCACCACAGAGCCGTTGCTGCCGTTTTCTATCGGAGCAATGTACGCCTCTCCGGAAGGCAGATTGCCGCTGTTGCCCTTGTGGCGGAAAACGCCGGTGCTGGCCACGCCCCGGCGGCCCTTCAGATCCAATGTCAGGGTATGGCCGTCCTTTTGGATGGTGGCGCTATCAGCCCGGGAGAGCATCTCCGTAAGCCGCAGAGTGAACTGCTCCACCTGCTCATAGTCAGCGGTCATGGCCCCGGTGAGGAGCATCTCATCAGTGATGCCTGGCATGGTGGCCACCCGGCATCCGTTGGCCGAGGCCTGTAGCCGGGCATTGGTGTGGGTGATGGACACGCTCATGGGACACACGGCGGCATCACTTTGCATCAGCGCATCGCAGACGATCTGAGGAGGCTCTTCCCCGGACACCTGCATAGGCTCGATGCAGACCAGCGTGGAGTGCGCGCCCAAGGCTTCGGCGGCACAGTGAAAGTCTCGACCGATGTCCAGCTTATTCGTATCGGTGATTACGGCAAAGCGCTCGCCCTTTTTCAAGTGCAGGGAGGAGCGCAAAACCGATTGCAAAAGTTCAATCCTATTCATATTCCAATACCTCTCACAACTCTTGAGCCCTATCCTCAAAGAGATAGGGCTCAAGACGATAAGACTTTTTCAAGCAGCTCAGCCCTTGGCAGCGCGCTTGTTGAACAGTGGATAGATCACCATGTTGCACACAAAAGCCACGATCACACCCACGATTGGGGTAGGCACCACGCCAGCCAGCTTCACCAGGGCGGGCACTCCCAGGCCAGTGGGAGCAGCAGTCATACACAGACCCATGAAGATGGCCAGGAACCAGGAGATGATACCGCTCCAGTTCCAGTCAGCCAGCTTCTTCTTCTCGATGAGCTCAAACTCATAGCCGTTCTTGTTCAGGAAGAAGAAGTCGGAGATAACCACACCGGCCATAGCGGGGATAGTAGCGGTGAGGATGGAGAGGAAGGACAAGTAGTGATCAACCAAACCAATGGCGGAGAAGGCAATGCTGATAATGCCCACGATGAGGGTCAGCAGCCATCTTTTATACTTGATCCTGGTGCCAGCCAGCACATTGGCCACGCCCAGCACGGAGGAATAGAGGTTGTTGTCGTTGGTGGTCCACTGGGCCAGAATGAGCACGATGGCCGCCACAATACCCAGGTTCAGCTCGCCGAGCATAACCTCCACAATGTTCCAGTTATTGAAGGAGTAGGTAAAGATGGCACCCATGAGCAAAATAGGCACATAGCCAAAGAAGTAGCCCAGGATGCAGCCGCGGATGGCGTCCTTGCGTGTCTTGGAATAGCGGGTAAAGTCAGAGACGATCACCACGCTGACGGCATTGTTGCCCACTACGGAGGCGATACCCACCGTCAGGGGGATGGCGACGCCCACAGGACCCTTTGAGGTGATGGAGGCAAAGGGAACCCGTGCCAGGGTGATGCCAAGAGCCGCCATAGCAAGTACAAACAACAGCGGAACAGCCACATTGGAAAGAGCCTTGATGCCCTTGTAGCCCACGATGGCGGTGATCATCATGGCGGTGCCACCGATGATGGTCCACACTACCTGAGGTGCAGTGTGGATGCCCAGGTATCCCTCCAAAAGGGTCACCACCGTTTGTCCGAACATATCGGCCTGAAAGCCGAACCAGCCGAACAGCGAAAAGGCCACCACGATACCGAATATCTTAGAGCCCTTGATGCCCAGGGAAAAACGTGAGTTCATAGCGGAGGCCAGATGGGTCTGGGCACCCACGATTCCCATGAAAATAGCCAAAACAGTAAGAATAGCGGAGCCCACAAGGATAGCGATGATGCTCTGGCCAAAGCTCAGGCCGTTAGCCAGGATGCCGCCGGTCTGAATGGCTGCCAGACAAAAACTCGCACCGATCCAGACCGCGCCCTGGCTGAGCCAGGACATATGCTCCGAGTCAGGTACCGGCGTTGCCTCATAGTCGTTGAGGACTTCTTTTTCTTTTACAGGTGTATTATTCTTTTCCACAGTTGGTTCCTTCCTTTCAGAGTTTCTTAGCGATAAGTTGATAACTGTCTGGTCTGCGGTCCTTCAGGTAATCGATCTCCTGACGGTTTTTGGCAGTGGAGGCCAGATCCAGGTCCGCATAGACGATCTCCTCTTTTTCCCCGGTACATTCTGCCACCGTGGTACCACGGCTGTTAGCTACCTTAGTGCCTCCGAAGAGATAGGTCTCCCCCTCCTGGCCAAAGCGGTTCACCGCCGCCACATAGCACAGGTTCTCCAGAGCTCTTTGTGCCACATTGATATCCCAAATATCTTTGTCCTGTACCCGCCAGGCACTTGGCATAAAGATTACCTCTGCGCCCTGAAGCATCAGGAGTCGTGCCACCTCAGGGAAGCCCGCGTCATAGCAGATCATGATGCCTATCTTGCCGTACTTCGTGTCGAACACAGGGATGTCGTTGCCCATGCGGAAGTGGAAGCGCTCCAGGCTGTATAGATGGTGCTTATCGTAGCAGCCGGCCACATGGCCTTCATCGTCAATGAGGACCGCCGAGTTGAAATACACGCCCTTGACCTCTCTTTCTGTGGCCACCGGGGCAATGACATAGCAGCCATTCTCCTTGGCAGCCTGACAAAGCTTAGCGATACGGGGACCATCCAGGCGCTCGGCGGTCTCCGGAAGCCGCGGTCCCACAATATCCAGGTTGTAACCGGTGCTGAAAAGCTCCGGGAAGCAAACGATCTTAGCTCCCTGGCTTGCCGCTTGGGCAATCATGCCGCAGGCTTTTTCCACATTTTCATCCGGGCAGTTCAGCTTGCTTTGGAACTGCACCAACGCGATTTTTACATTGTTATCCATTTCTACCCTCCATGTTATGCAAGATGCACACAAAAAAAATCCTGTCCATTGTTGGAAGACTTTATTTCTGTAAAAAAAATGATATACGATTTTTCCAGTCGCCGTCAATGTTCAATCCTGCGCAAAATTGCCCTCCTCATTGTGCATCATGCACAACGAGAAGGGCAATTCGACTTTACTATGGTTCTTAGAAAAAACGGCTGATATGAAAGACCATGTGCAGGAATAGAATAGTCTCCGGGTCGTCTAAGTTCAGGCCCAGAAGGGCCTCTATCCGCCGCAGGCGGAAGGAGAGTGTGTTGCGGTGCAGACCCATCGTCTCCGCCGCCTTGGTCTTGATACCCAGGCAGGAGGTATAGACCTCCAGGGTCTCGGTGAGGCTGGCGTCATTTTCCGCATCGTAGCGACGCAGGATCTCCAGAGTGTCCTGATAATAGCTCCTGATATAGGGGTTATCGACACAATGGCGGTAGGCCTGCTCCTTTATGAGGTCCCCGGCGAAGAAGATCTGCCCACTTTTGCCGATGATCCGGGCGATGTCCACCATGCTCCGTTCCTCGGTGTAGGCATCCGCCAGATCCAGATAGTCCGAGATATGGTTGATGACGCTGATAGTGAATGAGAAGCCCGTCAGCTCCTTAATTTGGCTACAGCTGGTATTGATGGCGTTAAGCACCTCCTTTGGCTGCGCATATTCCGGGAAGATACACACGAAGCTGTCACTTTGCGACACCACCACGCTCTGTGGCATATAAGTCCTGAGACACTCGGAAACCAGAAACTTTTTCTCCAAGATATCCTGCTCGGAGAGTCCGGCGATGGCCTTCTTGAAGCTGCATATGTCCATGCAGATCATGGCCAGGGGCGGCCGGGGCCAGTTGAGTTCCTCGGTTCGGTAGGTCAGCTCCTTGTGGGTGGAGATGTTACGCAGTACCAGATCCAGAAAAAGAGCCGTGTTGAGCTGGTTGACATTGTCACGGATGCTGTCCCGTTTGGAGAATTCCAGGGCCGCCGCCGTGACGGAGTGGTCCAGAATGATCATCTGCATCTCGTTGAGGGCAGCCACCGGGCAAAATACCAGAATGTAGCCCCTTACTGCCTCGCGGACGGTCACCGACCGGCTGAACACGGTGTATCCTCTGGCCTCCCGGGGACAGCGCTCCGCCACACTGCCCTGTCCCAGCACCTCCTGGAGGATGTAATCCTCTAAGTCCCCGAAGTTGTCTGGTATATGGCTGGCAGCCAGGATCTCCCCTGCGCCATCGACGATGGCCGCTGGCATCTGCAACAACTTGGAAAGCACGGCGGCGATCTTTCCGAAACCGCCATCGGAGAGCTCGATTTCCGTAAAGCGCTTGTGTATCTTTTCGGAAAATTCCATGATCTCCACCTGGCGGTTGGTCAGCATCCGCACCACAGGCATAACCATCTCTGTTGTGGGCATATCCGAGGGCATCTCGAACAGAGGCAGCCCCAGACGCTGGGCCAGAGCAATGTCAGTGTCCTTGAGCTCACCCAAAAACCGGGTCTTGATAGCCAAGGCGGCGGCCTTGCCCTTGGTCAGGGTCTCCAGCAGGTAGGGGATGGCATTTTCATCGTCCCGCAGGGCGTAGCCGGTAGTGATGAGCAGCTCGCCGCTGCGCAGCCAGGGCTCAATGTTCGGCACCTCCATGCAGTCCACGCAGGTAATGGCGTTGTCAAGCCCCGCCTCCCCTGCCAGAAGCCGGCATTTGCTCAGGCCGCCGGTTTTCATCGCTTCACGAACAGTCAGCATTGTTGTCTCCTACTTTCTTGCAATCTTTGCTCTGATTTTACGATACCCACCTCTAAATTGCAAATAATAACGATAACATTTTTTACTCTTTCTGAAACTCATTCTGATATGTGTCTTTCATTTTTTCTGTTATAATAAACATATCCGAGTAACACTATGAATTATTACTAAAGGTAAAGGAGGCAGTAGTAATATGAGAATTGAAAACTTACAAAATGAAAACAGAAAATTTGCAAAAAGTATTGGAAACTTCCATGTACTTGAATATGTACAGGATGCCAGTGTATCACCGATGAATGCAATGAACGAATATTTTATGAGCAGAATGGGGGTCAGAAGAAGACAAGTTGTTATTGATATTGATAAAGACCATTCTGCTATTATCCAGGCCGGTGCCATGCAATGGATGGGCGGAAATGTACAAGCTACATCTGGCGTAAAAGGCATCGGAGATCTCCTTGGAAAAGCAATCAAAGGTGCCGTTACAAAAGAAACCGCAGTTAAACCGGAATATGTTGGTGAAGGCTGCCTGGTATTAGAACCGACATACAAATATATTATCCTTGCAGACATTGGCAAATGGGGACCAGCCGGAATGACAATTGAGGATGGCATGTTTCTAGCTTGTGATGCAAATGTAAATAGTAAAGTTGTAGCCAGAAAGAACCTTTCATCGGCTGTATTAGGTGGCGAAGGGATATTTAATCTGAGTTTACAGGGCAATGGTATAGCTGCACTGGAATCTAATGTTCCTGAAGACGAATTGATTGAAGTCATATTGGAAAATGATGAACTGAAAATTGATGGAAATCTTGCTGTATGCTGGTCATCAAATCTTGAATTCACCGTAGAAAGATCTACGAAAACACTTGTAGGATCTGCAGTTAGCGGTGAGGGTCTGGTAAATGTTTATCGTGGAACAGGACGAGTACTGATGTGTCCGGTCGCACCGACAACTTCCTTGTTTGAGTCCACCAACACCATGGCAGCTAAATCAGCGTAAGCGTCCAATAAGAGGGTGTATCGAAATTTCTGGCGGTTGCATGTAAACTATTGATTAGAGTTTTGGGAGTTGACTCTAAAAACTCTAAATCTAATCTAAGGAGCAGGCTTATGAATCTTTCTTCTTTGACTCCAGACAAACAGGTGAAACTTCAATACTGGCTGGATGTAATACGGCAATGCAGGGCCTCCGGACTGACAAATCAGATCTGGTGTGAACAACACGATATCTCTTTGAAAAGTTATTATTACTGGCTTTCCAAAATTCGAAAGCTTGCCCTGGAAGAACTGCCCCGCAAGAAAAACGGCATCCACATGTGTACAGACCAACAGTCAACTGCTTTAACGGAATCCCCGGCTGAGTTTGCGGAGCTTTCACTTCCGGACAGAAACATTTCCCGTTCCACTCCTGCAGCCATACTTCATATCAGATCCATAACAGTGGAACTTTATGAAGGCACATCTGCCCAGATGCTGGAAAACATTCTGAAAGCCGTGCAGTCATGTTAGGAGAGCTTTCCCATGTGGAGAAAATCTATATCCGATGCGGCTACACCGATATGAGGAAGCAGCTCAATGGCTTGCTGGATATCATCCAGTACAACTTCAAACTGGATCCTTACAGCAATTCCTTATTCCTGTTCTGTGGAAAGAGGGCTGACCGGATCAAAGCAGTCCATTACGAGGGAGACGGTTTCTGCCTTTTATACAAACGGTACGAAAACGGACGTCTCCAATGGCCGCGGACCGGCGAAGAAGCAAAACAGATTTCTGATCAGCAGCTGCGCTGGCTTCTGGAAGGTTTGAACCCGGAGCAGCCAAAGGCGGTTCAGAAATGGCTCCCGCATAAGTCTGAAAATACTGAAAATCCTTAGAAATGCTGGGAAATCTGACGATTCTATGGTATAATAATCCTATCGAAGCGAAAGGGTTTTCAGGTTATGTCAGCTACGGAACAGGAGTATAAAAATCATATCAAAGAACTGGAACAGCAGGTCCGGCTCCTGAAAGAGCAGGTTGATTTCCTGACCCGTAAACTTTATGGAACAAAATCCGAGAAGACATCTACTCTCGAAATCGAGGGGCAGATGTCTCTTTTTAGTGAAATCGAAACCTGTGCGGATCCTGATGCACACGAACCGGAGCTTGTTGAGATAGAGAAGCACCTACGTAAAAGGAAGTACACCGGTCAGCGGGAAGAACTGGTAAAAAATCTCCCTCACAGCAAAGTACTCCATACCATAGATGAAAGGGAACAGATATGCGATAACTGCGGGAGTACGATGGTGAAAGTAGGGAAGAATTCGTCCGCACGGAAGTACAGTTTATCCCTGCAAAACTCAAGGTGATTGACCATTACGGGAAACGTATGAATGCAGGTCGTGCCGGAAAACGGAACTCCTTATATGGAGAAGGCTCCGGTGCCATATCCTCCCGTCCTGCATTCTCTGGCATCTGCATCTACCATCACCTGGCTCATCCACCAGAAGTTTGAATTAAGCATCCCGCTGTACAGACAGGAAAAAGAATGGGAGGCTTTGGGATTACGTTTAAGCAGAGCGACTATGTCAAACTGGCTTCTGGTTGTCTATCGGGACTGGCTTGTACACATCGTCCACCGTCTGAAGCTGGAACTTCTGAAACAGAGATACCTTCATATCGATGAAACACATGTACAGGTGCTGAAAGAACCGGGACGGAAAAATACGTCCGATTCCTATATGTGGGTTTACTGTAGCATCAGAGATGCTGTAAATCCCATCCGCTACTTCGAGTACCAGCCGGGACGAAGCGGGAAATATCCGGAAGCGTTTCTGAGGGAATATGAAGGTTATATCCATACAGACGCTTACTCCGGATACAATGCAGTTTCAGGAGTAAAAAGATGTCTTTGCTATACGCATCTGCGCCGGGCTTTCGTGGATGCGCTCCCAAAAGACATCCATAATTCGGAAGCATCAAAACCTGCGGAAGCAATCCTCCGTCTGAATCAACTCTTTAACATAGAGTCAGAGTTGGAGGCGCTCCCTCCTGATCAGAAGAAAAAAGAACGTCTTATCCGCGAGAAACCGCTTCTCGAGGCTTTTTGGTCATGGGCAGAAAAAAGTGCCATCGGAGAGCTGCCGAAATCCAAACTTTCAAAAGCTTTTCATTACGCCTTAAATAACCGTGAAGGTTTTTGGAATTATCTGGAAGACGGGAATTGTTCCATCAGTAATTCGCTTGCGGAAAACTGTATCCGTCCCTTTGTGATCGGCAGAAAGAACTGGCTGTTCTCTGGCAGTCCGAAAGGGGCGGAAGCCAGTGCAGGAATCTATACACTGGTAGAGACAGCGAAAGCGAATGGGCTTGCCCCGATGAAATATATAAAATATATCCTGTCCGACATGCCGGGGAGTGCTTTTCTTGAACATCCTGAATATCTGGATGATTATCTGCCTTGGAATCCTCTTGTAAAAGAATTCTGTCGATAACCGTTGACCTTTTAGTATAAAAGGCTGACGGTTATTTTTCTATACACTGTTTTATTTGACGCTTACTTTTGTTCTCTCGATAAATCTTTTTTCCAAGAATACAAGTGCGGTTTTTCCCTTTTCCAGATGTTTCAATCAATCCAGATTCAATCATAAACTCAATTGCCGATCTGATCTTATTTTCTCCAAGATTTGTCAACTCAACAATCCGTTCAACAGTACATCTTCTTTCATTATTAAGAACCGATAAAATCATTAACACATATATTGATAGCGGTTTCCCCTGTCTGTTTTGCTCATCCGCAACAAATTTTGCAAACGGTAAATCTGCTTTTGCTCTTTGAATAAATAATTTAACAGATCTACTGGTGGACTCAGAATAGTCTGGCCAAGGTCTTCCAAAAATGATAGATCCTTCATAAATTCTATCAATTCCTCTTCCTGTTTTCTCCGCTAAGCCAATTCGTTTCATTGCATCTGCAAGTGCCGGATTACGTCCATGTGGTTCTACTGTAAGCAGATTTTTCAGATTAACTCCATCTATAAATCCGCCAGGATTACTAATAGTCATTCCTTCATCATCTATCAAAACCCTTACTGAGCCAAGCATAGTATAATCCCTATGGCAAAATGCATTTACCAAACCTTCTCGAAAAGCAGCCCAGTCAAACTCCGGGATTGGAATTCTAAATAAGCCATACTCGGTCTCTCTTTCCGGATTCCATGCTTTGACATATGTCTCATAGCTCTCGAACAATTCAAGAAGAGGTTTATTACTATCCTCATTTACACGGACAGCTGTTCCCTCTAAAACCTGAAATGCAGCTTTCGCTGTTGGTATCAACTCTGCAATGCGTTCCTCCTTACCAATTAATAGCATACCTGTAACTGTTGGAACATAGTTACCAGCAACATTTGTAACAAGACGCAATGCAATATCCAATTCCTCATCCGATAAAGAAAGTAAAGTTTTTTCGCCTCCAGATCTATTCTGGATGATTCGCCGAAGTCTTACTCTCTGATTTGGGTCCAAGTCATCTAAAGTAGCTCCTGCTAAAGGCTGAGCGGAATAATCAAGCATCCCAAGCTCTGCAAGACGAGATGGGATCTCATATGAATACATTGGTATTACTTCCGGGCTTCCATCCAGCTTATTCCGCCTTCTCAATATTTTTCCTGATGCAGTAGATATAACCCCTCGACTTCTTGGCACTTCAATTTTCAGAACATCCTTATCTTCTTCAGTAATTATCTCTGCCCTCACAGCTATAGGTGGAACAGTGCTATTGGCAATCAGCGCAGTTACTCCTATAGGGTCTCTATGTTTTTTATGAACACCGGTAATTGTTCCATCATCTTCAACGCCAAGGAATAAATATCCCCCGGCCGTATTTGTCATTCCAACAATTTCTTCAATAAGATCGTGATCCGGGTAACATTTTAACTCATTTGTCGAGTTAAAATTTTCTCCAACTCATTTTTGCGAATTAAAACGAATTAGGTACGAAGATCATGTTGATAAAAAATCATTCTACGAATTTGGGCGTGGAAACCTTGCTGAATATTCTTGCTGACCGGAATATTCACTTGCTGATGTTATGATTACAATTGGCTTGTCTGTGGGTGAATTATCTCTTATCGTAATATACTTCTGACCGGTTCAATATAGTTCTGTTTTACAGTTATCATCTTTATGCAAATACATCATCCAACCTCAATTCATAATAATATTTAAATACTGCAAAGCTGCCATCTCCGGATTAACCTTTTTTCTTTCTAACCCACGTTATTTTGCAGCCACGGTTACCACTGTTTCCTTTTTTTTCGACATAAGCCAATAAAACATAGAACAAAATATTAATGCAAATACAACGCCAAAAACATTCTGAATCACTCTAAGACCAACTGCTCCTTTTAGTCCATAACTCTCTGTAGCAATGGCTAAAGCACCAAATGTGTTAAATACTGCCTGCCAGCCATATTTTGCAGAAAGTCCTACACCAATTCCGCCAAGGATTCCTATGTATGTATAGATGGATGACGGAAGCAGAAAATATAGTACTGTAAAGCATATTACACCTGCAATATTTCCAACAATCCTTTTACGGACTCTGTATTGCATGTCCTCCATAAATGGTAAGATTGCTGACATTGCCGCAATCCCAGCCCACATTGCCCGTGGCATATTGCAGATTTCCGCAATGCAGAGTACTGCCGGTACGCATATGATCTGACATAACTGCCACTTTGTTCTGGAAGAAGATATATCAAATTCCTGTACCAAATCATTCAAATTTCTTTTATACGTTCTGTTTTTATGATTTCGATAAAATACGAAACAGGTAAGTACTGCACCTAATGCCATTCCGGTTAATCGCATCTGATAACTTTTTCCTGTTACATCATATCCATACAATAACAGATAACCAAGAACCAATGTGGATTGGTTAAACATGAATGGGTTATGACATCCGAACAGAATCAGCACTGCCAGTGCAGCAATGTTTAACAGCATTCCAAGTACCGGTGAAAGCTGGTTTGCTAAATGCGGACATACAGTCATAATTACAAAGAACAAAGCCAAAAGCATCGTAGATTGTCCGGTGTGAATCCCCAGATCCGCATTTCGAAATACCATAAGGCATAAAACTACTACACCCACAATACTATTCTCATTTCCAAATAAGATACTGAAAATAGTAACAAATAAAAAACAAAATGCCATTGTAACAGCTATCTTTACCAAATATACCAGTATATGATATGATTTTTCTTTCACTGTTTCACTCTTTTTCAACAGATTTTTAGAACCTGCCTGATTTAACTGCAATTCCTGATAAAATGTCATGTAATTCCTCCCTTCTATCTGTTTTCTTAAACTTATATGCCTCTATCTTTCTGTATTGGAAGCTCTACAACAAATCTGCATCCACCATATTCCTGGTTTTCTGTTGATTGTCCCGCCAGCACTATCTACGATCCGTTTCACAAGTGCAAGGCCGAGACCATTTCCTTCTGCTTTGTGAGAACCGTCTGCCTGATAAAATTTATCAAATATTCTGGTTTTCACATCATCCTCTATTCCCGGTCCTTCATCTTCCAGAATAAACATTACAGAATCCTTTTCCTGCTTCAGAAACATCATAATTGTCCCCTTTGCAGGACTGAACTTAATCGCATTATCAAAAGATTCATCCATATATGTAAAAAGTCCTTCATTCCCAGTATATTTAACTTCCTCCAGCTCTACCTGGAAACCAATTTCTTTTCTGTCCATTTTGTCTCCAGGAAAGAAATGCCTGACGGATCTGTTCATCCAAACGATATCTGTGTTTTTCATTGGTATGTTCTGATTCTCTAACTTGGATAACAGCAAAATATTTCCAAACCAACTGGAAAGCTCTTTGCATACATAAAAGGATTTTTCTACATATTCCTCCTTGCTCCTGAGACAGTTGTCTCCCGAAGAAGCTACTGTATACCCTTCCAATTGGCATTGATCAGGGTCTTTAAACTCATGAGAAACATTGGAGACAAAATCCATCCAGGTGCACTTGTTGCACGAAGCCTTTGTCATCACATTAAAACTC
>SCPN01000353.1_pt1 | contig 156423 bp, 151 predicted proteins | sample 6106831 | NCBI WGS metagenome assembly SCPN01 (sample SAMN10720447, study PRJNA508395) | human gut metagenome | isolation source: Participant 1, 0 month | reverse complement strand
TTGCTGCCGTTTGGCCCGGTCAACGTACAAAAGCAGCATCCGCGTGAATACAGCGGTAGCCACTGGTGCGTGCTGGTGAGTAAAACCACGCCCACGCCGCAGCCTGGCAGCGATGAAATCAATCGTGCTTATGAAGAAGGATGGGTAGGAAATCACGCGCTGGCGTTTATTGGCGACACACTTTCGCCAAAGGGCGAGAAAGTGCCGGAGCTGTTTATCGTTGAGTTACCGCAAGATGAAGCTGGCTGGAAAGCGGCAGGTGATGCGCCGTTAAGTGGAACGGAAACCACCCTGCCCGCGCCACCGCGCGGCGTCGTGCAGCGACGTTTAACCTTTACCCACCATCGGGCTTATCCGGGGTTAGTCAACGTCCCGCGCCACTGGGTGCGCTGTAATCCGCAGGGTACGCAAATCGCGTTTTTAATGCGTGATGATAACGGCATTGTGCAACTGTGGCTTATCTCGCCACAGGGCGGCGAGCCGCGCCAGTTAACCCATAACAAAACGGATATTCAGTCTGCATTTAACTGGCATCCGTCAGGAGAATGGTTGGGCTTTGTGCTGGATAATCGAATTGCTTGTGCCCATGCGCAAAGCGGCGAGGTTGAGTATTTAACCGAAAACCACGCCAATCCACCTTCTGCGGACGCCGTGGTCTTCTCGCCGGATGGTCAGTGGCTGGCGTGGATGGAAGGCGGCCAGCTGTGGATCACCGAAACTGATCGCTAAATCAGTTATCAGGCATTCTGGCCGGTGGAATAACCGCATTGGTGGCTTGCGCGTTGGCTTCGCTTTTTTCAACGCGTGAGCGCACCGAACTGTCTTTGCGGAACACATCCCACGGCAGTAAAAGCGTGTCCATCACAGCGGTAAACGGCATATCGAGAATCGCCAGCGACTTAGTGCCCCAGTTGGTTTCATCGTCGCCAATCATGGTTGCGCTGGCGCGGGTGCCGGGATACGTTCCTTCTTTCCCTCCGGTATGGGACATCACGCTGGAGCATCCTCCGAGTAATGTCATTCCGCTGCATATCATGAACGCTAACAACACATTTCTTATCATAATAAATTCATCTGTTGATCGTGGGTGTTGGCCTGATGAGTTATAGCGATCCCTTGCTGAAAATAACATCATCATTACGTCGCACTGTGGCGGCTATCGCACTTTAACGTTTCGTGCTGCCCCCTCAGTCTATGCAATAGACCATAAACTGCAAAGTCCGCTGATAAGGCTAAAGTTCATTTCCAGACCCATTTTACATCGTAGCCGATGAGGACGCGCCTGATGGGTGTTCTGGCTACCTGACCTGTCCATTGTGGAAGGTCTTACATTCTCGCTGATTTCAGGAGCTATTGATTATGCGTAACTTTGATTTATCCCCGCTTTACCGTTCTGCTCTATTGGATTTGACCGTTTGTTTAACCACTTAGAAAACAACCAGAGCCAGAGTAATGGCGGCTACCCTCCGTATAACGTTGAACTGGTAGACGAAAACCATTACCGCATTGCTATCGCTGTGGCTGGTTTTGCTGAGAGCGAACTGGAAATTACCGCCCAGGATAATCTGCTGGTGGTGAAAGGTGCTCACGCCGACGAACAAAAAGAGCGCACCTATCTGTACCAGGGCATCGCTGAACGCTGTTGGTTAGCTGGAACGATTCATGTTCGTGGTTGCTAACACGATGGTTTGCTGTATATCGATCTCGAACGCGTGATTCCGGAAGCGAAAAAACCGCGCCGTATCGAAATCAACTAATTCCCTAAGGCCGCCTGGCGCGGCCTGACATCTCCATGCTCGCCGTCAGGGAGCATATGCGAATCTTCGGATTTGCAGGTACTTACTCGCTTCTTAGAAGGAGAAATGACTATGCGTAACTTCGATTTATCCCCACTGATGCGTCAATGGATCGGTTTTGACAAACTGGCCAACGCACTGCAAAACGCCGGTGAAAGCCAGAGCTTCCCGCCGTACAATGAGAAAAGCGACGATAACCACTACCGCATTACCTTGCGCTGGCAGGTTTCCGTCAGGAAGATTTAGAGATTCAACTGGAAGGTACGCGCCTGAGCGTAAAGGCACGCCGGGCAAAGCCAAAGAGAAAAAATGGAGCTGCATCAAGGGCTTATGAATCAGCCATTTAGCCTGAGGCTTTACGCTGGCTGAAAATATGGAAGTCTCTGGCGCAACCTTCGTAAACGGTTTACTGCATATTGATTTAATTCGTGAATGGCCTGAACCCATCGCAGCGCAGCGTATCGCTATCAGCGAACGTCCCGCGTTAAATAGCTAACTAGCTATTCTCTTTGCCCCGCATTCTGGTGGGGCTTTTTTCTTACTTACTCAACAATGCGTTAAATTTCGACTGTTTAAGATATTTCGGCACGTTCTTTCCCGTGATAATGTGCGCTATAAGGCAAATCTGCTTCACCGATTCAGCCATAATCCGTAGCAATTAAAATGTTATCTCAAAGAGAAATGGACGATGAGTGATATAGCATTAACGGTCAGTATTTTGGCTTTGGGTGGCAGTCGTCGGTTTGTTTATCAGGCAATGTTCCAAATTTCGCGGCATAGGATTAGGTATTGGCGGCGTGCTGTTTGGTGGGATCATCGTCGGCCATTTTGTTTCTCAGGCGGGGATGACATTAAGTAGCGATATGCTGCATGTTATTCAGAATTTGGCCTGATCCTGTTCGTTTATACTATCGAGGATTCAGGTAGGGCCGGGCTTCTTTGCCTCATTGCGCGTCTCCGGTTACGCCTCAACCTGTTTGCTGTTCTGATCGTCATCATCGGTGGTCTGGTTACCGCCATCCTATAAACTGTTTGATATTCCACTGCCGGTAGTGCTGGGGGATTTTCTCGTGCGGTTACCAATACATGCCAGCGCTGGGGCAGGGCAGCAGATTTTGCGCGCGACCTGGGTACACCAATGGAAATGGTCGATCAGATGGGGATGAGTTACGCGATGAGCGTATCCATTCGGCATTTGCGGGATTTTGTTCACCATGTGGATGTTGCGGGTTATTTTCCGCGTCAATGTCGAGACAGAGCTCCAGCAGCACGAGTCTTCACGCACCAATGGCGGCGCTGATCAAGACTATCAAATATTCGCGTTGAGAACCTAACCTGCATGATTTAGCCATTAAAGATGTACCGGATTCTCAACGGCGACAAAGGAATTATCTGCTCGCGTCTGAAGCGAAGAAACCCTAAAAGTTCCTTCGCCAGATACCATTATCCAACTGGGCGATTTGCTGCATCTGGTGGGGCAGCCAGCGGATTTACATAATGCGCAACTGGTGATTGGTCAGGAGGTCGATACTTCGCTGTCCACGAAAGGCACTGATTTGCGCGTCGAGCGTGTGGTGGTCACCAATGAAAACGTGCTCGGAAAACGTATTCGCGACCTGCACTTTAAAGAACGCTATGACGTTGTTATCTCGCGCCTGAACCGTGCCGGGGTCGAACTGGTCGCCAGTGGCGATATCAGCCTGCAGTTCGGCGATATCCTCAACCGGTAAAGACCGTCCATAATTGATGCCGTTGCCAATGTCGTAGCGGGGAATGCGCAGCAAAAACTGCAACAGGTTCAGATGCTGCCAGTGTTTATTGGCATCGGGCTTGGCGTATTGTTAGGTTCTATTCCCGTCTTTGTGCCAGGATTCCCGGCCGCGTTGAAACTGGGGCTGGCGGGCGGTCCGCTGATTATGGCGTTGATCCTCGGGCGTATCGGCAGTATCGGCAAGCTGTACTGGTTTATGCCGCCAAGTGCCAACCTCGCGCTGCGGGAGCTGGGGATCGTGCTGTTCCTCTCGGTCGTTGGTCTGAAATCTGGTGGGGATTTTGTAAATACCCTGGTCAATGGCGAAGGGCTAAGCTGGATTGGTTATGGTGCCCTGATCACCGCCGTTCCGCTGATTACTGTTGGCATTCTGGCGCGGATGTTAGCCAAAATGAATTACCTGACCATGTGCGGGATGCTGGCAGGTTCCATGACCGATCCTCCGGCGCTGGCGTTTGCTAATAATCTTCATCCAACCAGCGGTGCGGCGGCGCTCTCTTACGCCACTGTCTATCCGTTAGTGATGTTCCTGCGCATTATCACCCCCCAATTACTGGCGGTGCTCTTCTGGAGTATCGGTTAACTCTTTTCCGGGTGGAGTCGCCGTAAATGGTACTCCACCTGGTATTCGCTGGCATTTCTGAACATCACTGAATAATTCAAAAACTCCCCGCTCTCGCTATATGACAACGAGGTGATCCGCAGCAGTGGCGTGTGTTCCGCTACCTTCATTTGCCGCGCCAGCAGTCTATCGGCGAGCACTGGCGTCAGGCTTTCATAATTACCGCCAATCAAAATCCCGCACTCTTGTTCAATATATTCAAACTTCGACCCTTCCAGATGTTGCAGCGAAAGATTACGGAACAGTTTTACCGGCATATAGCTGTCTTCCAGCATCAGCGGTTTCCCTTCCACAAAACGAACGCGACGGGAGAAGTAGATCTGCTCGTTGATTTGAATCCGTAACTGGCTGGCAATGGCCGGAGGCGCAGGCATGATTTCAAAAATCAGCACCTGGCTGGTGACCGTTTTTCCCTGCCGTTTTAACACCTCCACCAGCCCGGTCAGGCTGGCGGTTTGATGCAGTACATCTTTGCGCACCAGGTAAGTGCCGCTGCCGTGGCGGCGGACCACCAATCCCCACGCTACCAGCAGGTCAATGGCTTTACGGATGGTCATCCGCGATACCGCAAATTCTTCCGCCAACTTTTTTTCACCGGGAAGAAGGCTATTTAGCGTGAAATCTGCGGAATTAAGTCGAATTCTTAACCGCTCCGCAATGCTTTTGTAGATCATCTCTAGATCTCTTTTTTGCCTGCAAGCACGGGTAATGCGCCCACAAGTTCTGCTTAATCGATTGAAAAAACATCTTTTTTTTAAAGATGTGTTCGATGCTGTGTACCTGTGCTCACAGATGTCTACTTTTTCGCGAAAACGTAGATCTCTACCGCCCAACGAAAAGCATGAAAGCGATCACGAATCCCATTGGGTCGTCATGTTCTGCCGATCGCATCTTCCTATCCTCGCTCCAGGCCTGCCGCATAACCAATCAGGCTTCCCTGCCCACAGGGTGAAAGGGATGTGGAAATGCTCAGTCAAATTCAACGCTTTGGCGGCGCGATGTTCACGCCAGTGCTGCTGTTTCCCTTCGCCGGGATTGTGGCGGGTCTTGCCATCTTGCTGCAAAACCCGATGTTTGTCGGGGAATCACTGACCGATCCGAACAGTTTATTCGCGCAAATCGTACACATTATTGAAGAGGGCGGTTGGACGGTGTTCCGTAATATGCCGCTGATTTTTGCTGTCGGTTTACCCATTGGCCTTGCTAAGCAAGCGCAGGGGCGTGCTTGTCTGGCGGTGATGGTGAGTTTCCTGACCTGGAACTATTTCATCAACGCGATGGGAATGACCTGGGGAAGCTACTTCGGCGTCGATTTCACTCAGGACGCGGTGGCAGGTAGCGGTCTGACAATGATGGCCGGGATTAAAACCCTCGATACCAGCATTATCGGCGCAATTATCATTTCCGGCATTGTGACGGCGCTGCATAACCGTCTGTTCGATAAAAAACTGCCGGTTTTTCTCGGCATTTTCCAGGGGACGTCTTATGTGGTGATTATCGCCTTCCTGGTGATGATCCCCTGTGCCTGGCTGACGTTGCTCGGCTGGCCAAAAGTACAAATGGGGATTGAATCTCTGCAAGCGTTCCTGCGTTCGGCGGGTGCGCTTGGGGTGTGGTTACACCTTCCTCGAACGTATTCTGATCCCAACCGGTTTAGTTTACACCACTTCATCTACGGACAGTTTATCTTTGGTCCGGCAGCTGTTGAAGGCGGCATTCAGATGTACTGGGCGCAGCATCTGCAAGAGTTCAGTCTGAGCGCCGAGCCGCTGAAATCGTTGTTCCCGGAAGGCGGTTTTGCCCTGCACGGTAACTCAAAAATCTTTGGTGCCGTGGGCATTTCTTTAGCGATGTACTTCACTGCCGCACCGGAAAATCGGGTAAAAGTGGCGGGCTTGCTGATTCCCGCAACCTTAACCGCCATGCTGGTGGGAATTACCGAACCGCTGGAATTTACCTTCCTGTTCATTTCACCGTTGCTGTTTGCGGTACACGCCGTGCTGGCGGCCTCAATGTCGACCGTGATGTATCTCTTTGGTGTGGTGGGCAACATGGGCGGAGGTCTGATTGACCAGGTTTTACCGCAAAACTGGATCCCGATGTTCAGCAACCACGCGGATATGATGCTGACCCAAATCGCCATTGGGTTGTGCTTTACCCTGCTGTACTTCGTGGTTTTCCGCACACTGATTCTGCAGTTCAACATGTGCACGCCGGGACGTGAAGATGCGGAAGTGAAACTCTACTCAAAAGCGTTCGCGAGGCTGTAAACCACCGCGGCAGAGCCAAAAAAAGAGCTGGATCAGGCTGCCGGTATCCTGCAAGCCCTGGGCGGGGTCGGCAATATCTCCAGCATTAACAATTGTGCGACGCGTCTACGCATTGCACTGCATGACATGTCACAAACGCTGGATGACGAAGTCTTTAAAAAGCTGGGAGCGCACGGCGTCTTCCGTAGTGGCGATGCCATTCAGGTGATCATTGGTCTGCATGTATCCCAGCTGCGTGAACAGCTCGATAGCTTAATTAATTCTCATCAATCAGCAGAAAATGTTGCCATTACGGAGGCAGTATAATGACCAAATTCTCAGTGGTTGTCGCAGGCGGTGGAAGCACCTTTACGCCAGGCATCGTGTTGATGCTCCTGGCGAATCAGGAGCGTTTCCCGCTTCGTGCACTGAAATTTTATGATAACGATGGCGCGCGGCAGGAAGTGATTGCCGAAGCCTGTAAAGTCATCCTTAAAGAGAAAGCGCCGGACATTGCGTTTAGTTACACCACCGATCCTGAAGTGGCGTTCAGCGACGTTGATTTTGTCATGGCGCACATCCGCGTCGGCAAGTACCCGATGCGCGAACTGGATGAAAAAATCCCACTGCGCCACGGTGTTGTTGGTCAGGAAACTTGCGGACCCGGCGGAATAGCGTACGGCATGCGTTCCATTGGCGGCGTCCTGGAACTGGTGGATTATATGGAAAAATATTCACCAAATGCCTGGATGCTCAACTACTCCAACCCGGCAGCCATTGTCGCAGAAGCCACGCGTCGTCTGCGCCCGAATGCGAAAATCCTCAACATCTGTGACATGCCAATCGGTATTGAAAGCCGGATGGCGCAAATTGTTGGGCTGCAAGATCGCAAACAGATGCGCGTGCGCTACTACGGCCTGAACCACTGGTGGTCGGCGATATCCCGCAGTTTCAGAAAGGGTTAATGAGTCAGCAAGTGGCGGTGGAAAAACTGGTCGTGGACGCCTGGGAACAGCGTTCATATCAGCACCTGTGGCAGGCGATTACGTTGTCGAAAACGGTACCGAGCGCCTCGGTCGCCAAAGCTATTCTGGATGAGTTGCTGGAGGCCAACAAAGCGTACTGGCCAGAGTTACGTTAATTGTGTGGACTGGCATCCGTTGGGTGCTGGTCCGTATTCTTTAGCACGGCTGACGGCGCATAACCAAATTTATGTTTAAAGGCTTTGCTGAAATGAAAGGAGTCGAAGAAGTTGAGCGTATCAGCGACTTCGCCAACCGAGTTTCCTTGTTGCTTTAATAGCGATAGCGCGCCAGATCCAGACGCGCATCGAGGTAATATTCTTTCGGCGTCTTGCCGGTATAGCGTAAAACAGACGACGCAACCAGCTTCGCTACAGGGATCGTGGCAGCCATATCAGCTACGCTCCAGCGTTGTTGCAGACTGGCATGTAAAGTGGCAATTAATTTTCAATTTGCCGCCGTTGTGGATCTTTTACCATCTGCGTACTATAAGACAAATCCACTGATAAATAATTTTCGTCAGAAAAGCGACTGCCAGATTATTTTTTATTGCTTCTGGTGAAGTTATTAACTCAGCAACTTCGGTGAGTTCCTGATTATAAATTTCGCCATTATAAATAACGCTTTGCTGACCAACGGAATATCCATCATACTGGTGGTAAATTCCATCCAGTACTGTTCCCCAGACTAAACCTTCACAGTGATAAGAGTGAATATCCATTGGCTTTAAGAATATAATACAGTTGCCATGCAGTGTTATTTGTTCGCCATTCTTTAAAAGAATTTTCCCACATCCTTGTACGGTATACACCCGCAACCCATGAGTTGGCGATAAGCGGTTTCTTCTTGTCCGCGGCCAGATCACCGGTAATGCTCGTCGGCGTAGGTATGCCAGAGCGGATCAGAGAAATTCCGCTGGAGGATCACATTTTCGTTAATCAATAAGGGAATATTGTACGGAGTTTCGTTTTTTACATCTGAACTTTGCAATTTTCCATTCATTTTAATATCCCTCCGGCGAATTATGCTCACAACCTGAACTTAACAGAAAACAATCCGTTCAGGGATACGACGTTTGTATTTTAAGAATCTGACTGCCTGACCCGACGCATTTTACCTCTCTATATTCATGCGTCCGGGACATAAACATAAATAAGGGCTATGAGATGAATTCGTTACAAATCTTGAGTTTTGTCGGTTTTACGCTGCTGGTGGCGGTGATCACTGGTGGAAGGTCCGCAAAACAGATACCGGATCGCCAACAAGGCTATTTTCTTGCCGGACGTTCACTAAAAGCGCCGGTTATTGCCGCTTCGTTAATGCTAACCAACCTTTCCACGGAACAACTGGTCGGCCTTTCCGGGCAGGCCTACAAAAGCGGCATGTCGGTGATGGGCTGGGAAGTGACTTCAGCGGTGACGCTGATCTTCCTCGCGCTAATCTTTTACCGCGCTATCTGAAGCGCGGCATTGCCACCATCCCCGATTTTCTGGAGGAACGTTATGATAAAACGACGCGTATTATCATCGACTTCTGCTTCCTCATTGCCACCGGCGTCTGCTTTCTGCCGATTGTTCTCTACTCCGGCGCGTTGGCGCTCAACAGCCTGTTTCACGTCGGGGAATCGCTACAGATTTCTCACGGTGCGGCTATCTGGCTACTGGTAATTTTGCTTGGTCTGGCGGGAATTTTGTATGCGGTGATCGGCGGACTGCGCGCAATGGCAGTGGCGGACTCCATCAACGGTATTGGGCTGGTTATCGGCGGGTTGATGGTGCCGGTATTTGGCCTGATCGCGATGGGCAAGGGCAGCTTTATGCAGGGCATTGAGCAACTCACCACCGTTCACGCCGAGAAATTAAACTCAATCGGTGGCCCGACCGATCCCTTGCCGATTGGCGCGGCATTTACCGGTTTGATTCTGGTGAACACCTTTTACTGGTGTACAAATCAGGGCATCGTGCAACGCACGCTGGCGTCAAAAGCGGCGGAAGGGCAAAGGGGCGCTGTTAACGGCGGTGCTGAAAATGCTCGACCCGCTGGTACTGGTGCTGCCAGGGTTGATTGCGTTTCATCTGTATCAGGATTTACCGAAAGCCGACATGGCCTACCCGACGCTGGTCAATAACGTTCTGCCAGTGCCAATGGTGGGTTTCTTCGGCGCGGTGTTATTTGGTGCGGTGATCAGTACCTTCAACGGCTTTCTGAATAGCGCCAGTACGTTATTCAGTATGGGTATTTACCGTCGCATCATTAACCAGAATGCCGAGCCGCAGCAGCTGGTCACCGTCGGGCGCAAATTTGGTTTCTTTATCGCTATCGTTTCGGTGCTGGTCGCGCCGTGGATCGCCAACGCGCCGCAGGGGCTGTATAGCTGGATGAAACAGCTCAACGGCATTTACAACGTGCCGCTGGTTACCATCATCATTATGGGCTTTTTCTTCCCGCGCATCCCGGCGCTGGCGGCAAAAGTGGCGATGGGGATTGGCATAATCAGCTACATCACCATCAACTATCTGGTGAAGTTCGACTTCCATTTCCTCTATGTGCTGGCCTGTACGTTCTGCATCAACGTGGTCGTGATGCTGGTGATCGGTTTTATCAAACCGCGCGCCACGCCGTTCACCTTCAAAGATGCGTTTGCGGTGGACATGAAACCGTGGAGAAACGTCAAGATCGCGTCAATTGGCATCCTGTTCGCGATGATTGGCGTCTATGCCGGGCTGGCTGAATTCGGCGGCTACGGTACGCGCTGGTTAGCGATGATCAGTTATTTCATTGCCGCCGTAGTGATTGTCTACCTGATTTTTGACAGCTGGCGGCATCGTCACGACCCAGCCGTAACCTTTACTCCCGACGCGAAGGATAGCCTATGAAACGCCCCAATTTTCTGTTCATCATGACCGATACCCAGGCCACCAATATGGTCGGTTGCTATAGCGGTAAACCGCTGAATACGCAAAATATTGATAGTCTGGCGGCGGAAGGTATTCGCTTTAATTCCGCCTACACCTGTTCACCGGTTTGTACGCCTGCACGCGCCGGACTATTTACCGGTATCTACGCTAACCAGTCCGGCCCGTGGACCAACAACGTCGCGCCAGGCAAAAACATCTCCACTATGGGGCGCTACTTTAAGGATGCCGGCTATCACACCTGTTACATCGGCAAATGGCATCTCGACGGTCATGACTATTTCGGCACTGGCGAGTGTCCGCCGGAGTGGGACGCTGATTACTGGTTCGATGGGGCGAACTACCTTAGCGAACTGACGGAAAAAGAGATCAGCCTGTGGCGCAATGGCCTAAACAGCGTTGAGGATTTACAGGCGAACCATATCGACGAAACCTTCACCTGGGCGCACCGCATCAGCAATCGGGCGGTAGATTTTCTGCAACAGCCCGCGCGCGCCGAGGAACCCTTCCTGATGGTGGTTTCGTATGATGAGCCGCATCACCCGTTCACCTGTCCGGTGGAGTATTTAGAGAAATACGCTGATTTTTACTACGATCTGGGCGAGAAAGCTCAGGATGACCTGGCGAACAAACCGGAACATCACCGCTTATGGGCGCAGGCGATGCCATCGCCAGTCGGTGATGACGGGCTTTATCACCATCCGCTCTATTTTGCCTGTAATGACTTTGTTGATGACCAAATCGGACGGGTCATCAATGCCTTAACGCCAGAGCAACGTGAAAATACGTGGGTCATTTATACTTCCGATCACGGCGAAATGATGGGCGCACATAAGCTGATCAGTAAAGGAGCGGCGATGTATGACGACATCACCCGTATTCCGCTGATCATCCGTTCGCCGCAAGGGGAGCGGCGACAGGTCGATACGCCAGTCAGTCATATCGATTTACTGCCGACAATGATGGCGCTGGCAGATATTGAAAAACCAGAGATTCTGCCGGGGAAAATATCCTTGCCGTGAAAGAGCCACGCGGTGTAATGGTGGAATTTAACCGCTACGGATTGAGCATGACAGCTTTGGCGGTTTTATTCCGGTGCGTTGCTGGGTGACGGATGACTTTAAACTGGTACTCAACCTCTTCACCAGTGATGAACTTTACGATCGCCGTAATGACCCAAATGGAAATGCATAACTGATCGATGATATCCGTTTTGCAGACGTTCGCAGCAAAATGCATGACGCCTTATTGGATTACATGGACAAAATTCGCGATCCGTTCCGCAGTTACCATGGAGCCTGCGTCCGTGGCGTAAAGATGCACTGCCGCGCTGGATGGGGGGCATTTCGTCCACGCCCACAAGATGCTGCTATTCGCCGGTGGTACGTGACTGGCCTACCGGACGCAAGGAGTGAAAGTGGAAGAGAAAAACAGAAGTTCGACGATAATGCCCGCTGATGAACACCGGCGGGCATTATTCAGGGCTGCTTAAACCAGTGAACCGCCGGTCAGGAAGGAAAAATCAGGAATATCAAGCAAAATGCTGCACGATGCGCCGATACCAAAGCAAGGTATGAGCCAGCGTCCCGCCGCCAAAACCAGCGCGCCGCGATGCCCCAGCGATTTTCCTTACGTACCGCAATAAATGCGCAAAGTAGCGCAGCAATGGCCATGTGCGATACCGCTTTGATCGAGGATTTTATCGACATCTACGTCCTCTTTTCTCCATCGGTGGTAATTTTTTCGCCTTTATTCCGGCGAACCTCTTTTAATTTCAGCCGTTTTGTCCGCCACGTGTTTCAAACGTTGGCGGTGGTGCGGAAAGGGCCGAAATGAAAAGTGGATAATCCCCATCATTAAAGCGATGGCACCAACAGCATGCCCAATGAACTGATTTTATTTTGAGCTATGATACCCATCTGACCTCCTTGTTAGCGGATGGCGAAAGCATATCAGGAAACGGGCGGACGAAATTCTTAAAAACCGCTAAAGGTAGAGCGTTAGTGAAATTGCAAAGGAGCAACAATGAAAATTTCCCGCCTTGAGAAGCGCACCGATTACCGCTTCTCGCTGGCTAATGAGCGTACTTTCTGGCGTGGATCCGTACCGCACTAGGATTCTGGCGGCGGGTTGGGCTTGATCAACTTGCGCCAGATTTCGCCACGCCCGTCATCGCGAACTGCTGGCGTTGTTGTTGTGTCTGTTTTCCGGCGGGTTAGCGATGTATTACGCGCTTTACGCAATGAAAAAGCGATGCGTCTGAAAGAGGACCTGCCTTTACACCAACAGCTTATTAATCATCAGTTTAATATTGATGGTCGTGGCGGTGATCGTTATGGGACTGGTGTTGTATGCCGGATAGCCGCAAAGCCAGACGCATTGCCGACCCAGGACTGCAGGAGCCGTACATCACTGGCGTGGTTTCGTACCTGCTGCGGCGCGTTGATGGCGTTGGCTATCAAACACAACTGGCACCTGTAAGGGGCATGTTATTCTGGATTTCGATTGGCATCCTCGCCATCGTGGCGCTGATCCTCTGGCACTACACTCGTAATCGCAATTTAATGGATGTCACGAATAGCGATTTTTCCATTTCACGTAGTCCGTGACAAATTTTGATCTCCCTCGCGGTGTTATCTCTCGCAATACTGTTTGCTGTAACGCATATACATCAACTTATCGTATTTATTGAGAGAGTCGCATGACAGGAAGTCAGGTCATTGATGCTGAAGAGGACAGGCATAAGCTGGTTGTAGAGTATAAGGATGCTCTGCAACCTGCCGATTTTTATCACAATTTCAAACAACGGGGCATCCGCTCCGTACAGCTCATTCCCCATCTTGAATTTGATGACCGGGGCGATCTGACGGCCGCTTCGGTGACAGCAGAGCTGTGGGGGAAATTTTTAATTGCCCTGTTCGAGTGTTGGGTGCGGGCAGATATCAGTCGTATATCGATTGAGCTTTTTGACGCTACCCTACAAAAATGGTGTGGCAGCGAAAACCCGCAACTGCGCCGTGACTGCCAGGCGTGCGACTGGCATCGGCTGTGTCCGCACGCTCGGGAGGAGACGCCAGACAGCGTGCTATGTGCGGGCTATCAGGCGTTTTATTCTTACTCCGCACCGCATATGCGGGTAATGCGTGATCTGATAAAGCAGCATCGTTCTCCCATGGAGCTGATGACGATGCTGCGGTGACGTGCGCTTAAACGGGCTGCCCCTGATGCGACATCCGCGTCGCCAGCGGCAGCCAGCACAGCACGATCAACAATCCCATTAAGGTCATCAATAACCCCAGGCTGCCCTGACCGGTTTGCGGCAACATCGCAGAGAGCGACGCCAGCACGCCGGAACCAATGTTTTGCAGACCGCCGACCAGCGCGCCAGCCGTGCCCGCCAGGAAGGGGAACGGCTCCATCGCGCCGCTGGTCGCCAGCGGAAACAGCATCCCGGCACCGAAAAAGAACAGCGCGGCGGGAACGAGCAGCGTCCAGACATTCATCACGCCAAACCAGTCTGGGATCCACATCAGCAAGCCAGCCAGCAGGCAGCAGATAACCGACTGCCACATTAACGTGGAGAAGCGTTTATTGGGACGTCCGGCAAACCATGCGCCAAAAAACGCTGCCGGAATCGGCAGAATAAACAAAATACTGACCGTCATACTGCTCAGCCCTAACACCGCGCCCATCAGCACGCCGGAGCAGGCTTCAAAGGCGGCAATCCCGGCCAGACCGCCAATCAGCATCAGCAAATAACAGTTAAAACCGCTGTTACCGAAAAGCGTTTTATAACTGGTAAGCAGGCGCGTGCGCGGTGCATCGACCGGACGCGTTTCCGGCATCCAGCGGGCCATACTGAAGGTCACACCAGCACAAAGAACCAACAAAAAGAGATAACAGGCGCGCCAGTTCCACATCGTATCCAGCAGACCGCCGATTAGCGGTGCGAGCAACGGACTGACGAGAATCCCCATGTTTAACAGGCTGTTAGCATGGCGCAACTGTGTCCGTTCATATAAATCTCGCGGCAAAGTACGCGCCATTACGCCGCCAACGCCGGTGCCCATCCCCTGCATCGCGCTGGCGGCAATCAACACCGTCAAACTGGAGGTCGTGACCGCGACCAGCGTTGCCAGCATAAAAATGGACATTCCGACGAGGATCACCGGTCGGCGGCCCACGCGGTCGGAAATCGGGCCATAAAACAGCTGTGAGACACCGTAAGTCAGCAGATAAGCGCCCATTACGCTCTGCACCGCCCCTTCACGGACGTTGAGATCGCGCGCCATATCGGCAATAGCTGGAATATAAATGGTTTGCGCCATCTGACCGACGGCCACGAGTAATACCAACATCAATAACAAATTGACGTTTCTTTGCCTTTTCATTATCACGGATGCTTTTATAAAAATAATTAGAATAAGTCACTACGCATTCCCATAAATGCGGGAGAGGAATCTATCACATTGATGAATGTTAGCCAGATATACGCCAGGAATGGGGAATTGTTTAGCGGCAGAATATGTAAACAAAAGCGGCAATAAATGTTGCCGGGAGGGATTACGTGCGAACTGTAACCCTCTCCCCAAAGGGGCGAGGGGGAAACCACCGTTCCCTTTCAGAAAATGAGCTAAACATTGCACGGGACGGTCCCCTCGCCCCTTTGGGGAGAGGGCTAGGGTGAGGGGCACAGGCAGCGCAGGTGCAAACATTCTGCTGGTAGAAGAAGCCCCCAACTCCAACCCGCACGCTAAATATAAAAGGGGAGCGGTTACCCGCTCCCCTTTGGTGCGACTTGAATCTGAATTACTTCAGGTATTTCAGAACAGCATCAAGCAGTTGCAGTGCTGCAACAATGAGTTTGAGGATAAGAATGGCGATATCCACCAGGCTCATACGCGTCTCCTGTGGTTCAGGAGCACTGCCAGCTGACGTACCTTTCCGCTGCCTGTTGCCAGCTGTTGTGCACGCGGTATCTTAAGGAGAAACGTTGTGCTTGTTGACATAACACAGTGTGCTCACGCGGGGTTAAGGCGCTGACGGCACCACCCGTTTCAGCCAGGACTTAGTGCGCCGGGTAACGATGCGGCCCCCGCATAACACATTGCGTACAGTGATATTATAGAAGTTTACTGTATAAATAAACAGTAATATTTGGACAAAACGCAAACTGTGATCGATACTCAACTATGCCCTAAATACGTCAAAATTCGTGCCGAAATTGCGCGTTCTGCGCGGAACACGTATACTTTCAGTGTTGACATAATACAGTGTGCTTTGCGGTTACCAGCCGCAGGCGGCTGATGAAACCTCGCTCCGGCGGGGTTTTTTGTTATCTGCAATTCAGTACAAAACGTGATCAGCCCCTCAATTTTCCCTTGCTGAAAAATTTTCCATTGTCTCCCCTGTAAAGCTGTGCTTGTATAAATATTGTTAAACACAAAACCAACAAGGTCCCCAATGACTACTTCCATGTTCAACGCAAAACTACTACCAACTGCGCTATCCGCCGCAGTGGTCGTCGTGCGTGTGGTGGTGGTCGTCGGCAATGCGCCGTAGGGACTGGAACAACACACGATTCCAAAACCCCGCCGGCGCAAACCGGGCGGGGTTTTTCGTTTAAGCACCTCCCGGAAAGTCGGCCCAGAAGAAAAGGACTGGAGCATGGCAAGTTCGGGCACAACATCGACGCGTAAGCGCTTTACCGGCGCAGAATTTATCGTTCATTTCCTGGAACAGCAGGGCATTAAGATTGTGACGGGCATTCCGGGCGGTTCTATCCTGCCTGTTTACGATGCCTTAAGCCAAAGCACGCAAATCCGCCATATTCTGGCCCGTCATGAACAGGGCGCGGGATTTATCGCTCAGGGGATGGCGCGCACCGACGGTAAACCGGCGGTCTGTATGGCCTGTAGCGGACCGGGTGCGACTAACCTGGTGACCGCCATTGCCGATGCGCGGCTGGACTCCATCCCGCTGATTTGCATCACCGGTCAGGTTCCCGCCTCGATGATCGGCACCGACGCCTTCCAGGAAGTGGACACCTACGGCATCTCTATCCCCATCACCAAACACAACTATCTGGTCAGACATATCGAAGAACTCCCGCAGGTCATGAGCGATGCCTTCCGCATTGCGCAATCAGGCCGCCCAGGCCCGGTGTGGATAGACATTCCTAAGGATGTGCAAACGGCAGTTTTGAGATTGAAACACAGCCCGCTATGGCAGAAAAGCCGCCGCCCCGCCTTTAGCGAAGAAGCATTCGTGACGCAGCGGCGATGATTAACGCTGCCAAACGCCCGGTGCTTTATCTGGGCGGCGGTGTGATCAATGCGCCCGCACGGGTGCGTGAACTGGCGGAGAAAGCGCAACTGCCTACCACCATGACTTTAATGGCGCTGGGCATGTTGCCAAAAGCGCATCCGTTGTCGCTGGGTATGCTGGGGATGCACGGCGTGCGCAGCACCAACTATATTTTGCAGGAGGCGGATTTGTTGATAGTGCTCGGTGCGCGTTTTGATGACCGGGCGATTGGCAAAACCGAGCAGTTCTGTCCGAATGCCAAAATTATTCATGTCGATATCGATCGCGCAGAGCTGGGTAAAATCAAGCAGCCGCATGTGGCGATTCAGGCGGATGTTGATGACGTGCTGGCGCAATTGATCCCGCAGGTGGAAGCGCAACCGCGTGCAGAGTGGCACCAGTTGGTAGCGGATTTGCAGCGCGAATTCCCGTGTCCAATCCCGAAAGCGTGCGATCCATTAAGCCATTACGGCCTGATCAACGCCGTTGCCGCCTGTGTCGATGACAATGCGATTATCACCACCGATGTGGGTCAGCATCAGATGTGGACCGCGCAAGCTTATCCGCTCAATCGCCCACGCCAGTGGCTGACCTCCGGTGGGCTGGGCACGATGGGTTTTGGCCTGCCTGCGGCGATTGGCGCGGCGCTGGCGAACCCGGATCGCAAAGTGTTGTGTTTCTCCGGCGACGGCAGCCTGATGATGAATATTCAGGAGATGGCGACCGCCAGTGAAAATCAGCTGGATGTCAAAATCATTCTGATGAACAACGAAGCGCTGGGGCTGGTGCATCAGCAACAGAGTCTGTTCTACGAGCAAGGCGTTTTTGCCGCCACCTATCCGGGAAAAATCAACTTTATGCAGATTGCCGCCGGATTCGGCCTCGAAACCTGTGATTTGAATAACGAAGCCGATCCGCAGGCTGCATTGCAGGAAATCATCAATCGCCCTGGCCCGGCGCTGATCCATGTGCGCATTGATGCCGAAGAAAAAGTTTACCCGATGGTGCCGCCAGGTGCGGCGAATACTGAAATGGTGGGGGAATAAGCCATGCAAAACACAACTCATGACAACGTGATTCTGGAGCTCACCGTTCGCAACCATCCGGGCGTAATGACCCACGTTTGTGGCCTTTTTGCCCGCCGCGCTTTTAACGTTGAAGGCATTCTTTGTCTGCCGATTCAGGACAGCGACAAAAGCCATATCTGGCTACTGGTCAATGACGACCAGCGTCTGGAGCAGATGATAAGCCAAATCGATAAGCTGGAAGATGTGGTGAAAGTGCAGCGTAATCAGTCCGATCCGACTATGTTTAACAAGATTGCGGTGTTTTTTCAGTAACCGCTCAAGGCTTGAACAACATCGCGCTTATCGTTAAGGTAAGCGCGTTTTTTTTTACCCGCCAGGACAAGACCATGATCACCGTTGCCCTTATAGACGATCACCTCATCGTCCGCTCCGGCTTTGCGCAGCTGCTGGGGCTGGAACCTGATTTGCAGGTAGTTGCCGAGTTTGGTTCGGGGCGCGAGGCGCTGGCGGGGCTGCCGGGGCGCGGTGTGCAGGTGTGTATTTGCGATATCTCCATGCCCGATATCTCCGGTCTGGAACTGCTAAGCCAGCTGCCGAAAGGTATGGCGACAATAATGCTCTCTGTTCATGACAGTCCGGCGCTGGTTGAGCAGGCGCTTAACGCGGGGGCACGCGGCTTTCTCTCCAAACGCTGTAGCCCTGACGAACTGATTGCGGCGGTGCATACGGTTGCCACGGGCGGCTGTTATCTGACGCCGGATATTGCCATTAAACTGGCATCCGGTCGTCAGGACCCGCTAACCAAACGCGAACGGCAGGTGGCGGAAAAACTGGCGCAAGGAATGGCGGTGAAAGAGATTGCTGCCGAACTGGGCTTGTCGCCGAAAACGGTACACGTCCATCGCGCCAATCTGATGGAAAAACTGGGCGTCAGTAACGACGTAGAACTGGCGCGCCGCATGTTTGATGGCTGGTGATGAAGACGTTGTTCTCCCGCTTAATTACCGTTATTGCCTGCTTTTTTATCTTCTCTGCCGCATGGTTTTGCCTGTGGAGTATCAGCCTGCACCTGGTTGAGCGCCCTGATATGGCGGTGCTGTTATTTCCGTTTGGTCTGCGGCTAGGGCTAATGCTGCAATGCCCGCGCGGATACTGGCCCGTATTGCTGGGTGCGGAATGGCTGCTGATTTACTGGCTAACGCAGGCGGTCGGTTTAACCCATTTTCCGTTATTGATGATCGGTAGTTTACTGACGTTACTGCCCGTAGCGCTGATCTCGCGCTATCGCCATCAGCGTGACTGGCGCACCTTGCTGTTACAGGGGGCGGCGTTAACGGCGGCGGCGTTGTTGCAGTCGCTGCCCTGGCTTTGGCACGGCAAAGAGTCGTGGAATGCGCTGTTGCTGACTTTAACTGGCGGCCTGACGCTGGCCCCGATATGTCTGGTGTTCTGGCACTATCTCGCCAATAACACCTGGCTGCCGCTCGGCCCGTCACTGGTTTCTCAACCGATCAACTGGCGCGGGCGGCATCTGGTCTGGTACTTGCTGTTGTTTGTTATTAGTCTCTGGCTCCAGTTGGGATTGCCGGACGAACTGTCGCGCTTTACGCCATCTCTGCCTGGCGCTGCCGATTATCGCGCTGGCTGGCACTACGGTTGGCAAGGGCGCTGATCGCGACGTTGATGAACGCCATCGCGCTGATCGCCAGTCAAACTGGCGCGATCATCCGGTGGATTTATTGCTCTGTTGCTGGTGCAAAGTCTGACAGGGTTGTTACTGGGCGCTGGCATCCAGCGGTTGCGTGAACTTAACCAGTCGCTGCAAAAGGAACTGGCGCGCAATCAGCATCTGGCTGAACGGTTGCTGGAAACCGAAGAGAGCGTGCGTCGTGATGTGGCGCGTGAGCTGCATGATGATATCGGTCAGACCATCACTGCTATTCGTACTCAGGCGGGCATTGTTCAGCGGCTGGCGGCAGATAACGCCAGCGTGAAGCAGAGCGGGCAGCTCATCGAACAACTATCGCTGGGCGTTTACGACGCGGTGCGCCGTTTGTTGGGTCGGTTACGTCCGCGCCAGTTGGATGATCCACCGGAGCAGGCCATCCGCTCACTGATGCGGGAAATGGAGCTGGAAGGGCGCGGTATTGTCAGCCATCTCGAATGGCGAATCGATGAATCAGCATTAAGTGAAAACCAGCGCGTGACGCTGTTTCGTGTCTGCCAGGAAGGGCTGAACAACATTGTGAAACATGCTGATGCCAGCGCGGTCACGCTGCAAGGCTGGCAGCAGGATGAACGGTTGATGCTGGTTATTGAAGACGATGGCAGCGGTTTGCCGCCGGGTTCCGGGCAACAAGGTTTTGGCCTCACCGGAATGCGCGAGCGCGTAACGGCGCTGGGTGGCACATTACACATTTCCTGTCTGCACGGCACGCGTGTCAGCGTTTCTCTACCTCAACGCTATGTCTAAGGTTTGATGATGTTGCCGTTTCTGAAAGCGCCTGCCGATGCGCCATTAATGACTGATAAATATGAAATTGATGCCCGCTATCGCTACTGGCGTCGGCATATTCTGCTGACCATCTGGCTGGGTTACGCGCTGTTTTACTTCACGCGGAAAAGTTTTAACGCCGCGGTACCAGAAATCCTTGCTAACGGCGTGCTCAGCCGTAGCGATATCGGCCTGTTAGCGACCCTGTTTTACATTACCTATGGCGTGTCGAAGTTTGTCTCCGGCATTGTCAGCGATCGCTCAAATGCCCGTTATTTTATGGGGATAGGGCTTATCGCCACGGGCATTATCAACATTCTGTTTGGCTTCTCGACGTCGCTATGGGCGTTTGCCGTACTCTGGGTGCTGAACGCCTTTTTCCAGGGCTGGGGTTCACCGGTGTGTGCGCGTCTGTTAACCGCCTGGTATTCTCGTACCGAGCGCGGCGGTTGGTGGGCATTATGGAACACGGCGCATAACGTCGGCGGCGCACTCATTCCCATTGTGATGGCAGCGGCTGCACTACATTACGGCTGGCGTGCCGGGATGATGATTGCTGGTTGTATGGCGATCGTCGTGGGAATTTTTCTCTGCTGGCGGCTGCGCGGATCGCCCGCAGGCGTTAGGTTTACCGGCGGTCGGTGAATGGCGACACGACGCGCTGGAGATAGCTCAACAACAAGAAGGGGCAGGGCTGACGCGTAAAGAGATCCTCACCAAATATGTGTTGCTGAATCCGTATATCTGGCTGCTTTCGTTTTGCTATGTGCTGGTCTATGTGGTCCGGGCGGCGATCAACGACTGGGGCAATTTGTATATGTCCGAGACGCTGGGCGTCGATCTGGTCACGGCGAATACGGCAGTGACGATGTTTGAACTGGGTGGATTTATCGGTGCGCTGGTAGCGGGTTGGGGCTCGGACAAATTGTTTAACGGCAACCGAGGGCCGATGAATTTGATTTTCGCCGCCGGAATTTTGCTTTCAGTCGGCTCCCTGTGGCTGATGCCATTTGCCAGCTACGTGATGCAGGCAACCTGCTTCTTCACCATTGGTTTTTTTGTCTTTGGCCCGCAGATGTTAATCGGCATGGCGGCGGCAGAGTGTTCCCACAAAGAGGCGGCAGGGGCGGCGACGGGGTTTGTCGGCTTGTTTGCTTATCTGGGGGCGTCGCTTGCTGGTTGGCCGCTGGCGAAAGTACTCGATACCTGGCACTGGAGCGGATTTTTTGTGGTTATCTCTATCGCCGCCGGGATTTCCGCACTGCTGTTACTGCCCTTTTTGAACGCCCAGGCACCGCGCGAAGCGTGATGCATCTCACCTTTTCACTTCATATCCGGCAAAACTAAGAAATTTTCCAGGTTTTGCCTGGACGCTATCTCAGGCCTGATTTGCTGCTGATTTTTACAATGCATGCCTCACGCAGGTATTCATTTCAGGAGTAACCCATGCTGGCTTTCTTAAACCAGGTTCGCAAGCCGACCCTGGACCTTCCGCTCGAAGTGCGGCGCAAAATGTGGTTCAAACCGTTCATGCAATCCTACCTGGTGGTCTTTATCGGCTACCTGACGATGTACCTGATTCGCAAGAACTTTAACATCGCGCAGAACGACATGATCTCGACCTACGGGTTGAGCATGACGCAGCTGGGGATGATCGGCCTGGGTTTCTCCATCACTTATGGCGTGGGTAAAACGCTGGTTTCCTACTACGCCGACGGCAAAAACACCAAACAATTCCTGCCGTTCATGCTGATCCTGTCTGCCATTTGTATGCTGGGCTTCAGTGCCAGTATGGGCAGCGGCTCGGTTAGCCTGTTCCTGATGATTGCCTTCTACGCCTTAAGCGGCTTTTTCCAGAGTACCGGCGGTTCGTGCAGTTACTCCACCATCACCAAATGGACGCCGCGTCGTAAACGCGGGACATTCCTCGGTTTCTGGAACATTTCTCACAACCTTGGTGGTGCAGGCGCAGCAGGTGTGGCGCTGTTCGGGGCAAATTACCTGTTCGATGGTCATGTCATCGGCATGTTTATCTTCCCGTCGATTATCGCGTTGATTGTCGGTTTTATCGGCCTGCGTTACGGCAGCGACTCCCCGGAATCTTATGGCCTCGGCAAAGCTGAAGAACTGTTCGGCGAGGAGATCAGCGAAGAGGACAAAGAGACAGAATCTACCGATATGACCAAGTGGCAGATCTTTGTTGAGTATGTGCTGAAAAACAAAGTGATCTGGCTGCTGTGCTTCGCCAACATTTTCCTCTATGTGGTACGTATTGGTATCGACCAGTGGTCAACCGTATACGCGTTCCAGGAACTGAAACTCTCTAAAGCGGTGGCGATTCAGGGCTTTACGCTGTTTGAAGCTGGTGCGCTGGTCGGTACGCTGCTGTGGGGCTGGCTCTCTGACCTGGCGAACGGTCGCCGTGGCCTGGTGGCCTGCATCGCGCTGGCGCTGATTATCGCCACGCTCGGTGTGTATCAACATGCCAGCAACGAATATATCTATCTGGCTTCTCTCTTTGCGTTGGGTTTCCTGGTCTTTGGCCCGCAATTGTTGATTGGTGTGGCTGCTGTTGGCTTTGTACCTAAAAAAGCGATTGGCGCTGCCGATGGTATTAAAGGCACCTTTGCTTACCTGATTGGTGACAGCTTTGCCAAGTTAGGTCTGGGAATGATTGCCGATGGGACGCCGGTATTCGGCCTTACCGGCTGGGCAGGCACATTCGCCGCACTTGATATCGCCGCGATTGGTTGTATCTGCCTGATGGCGATAGTGGCGGTGATGGAAGAACGCAAAATCCGCCGCGAGAAAAAAATTCAGCAGTTGACAGTGGCATAAACGTAACTGGTGACTTTTTGCCCGGCATGACGCCGGGCTTTTTTATTATTCCGTGACTTCCAGCGTAGTGAAGGCAAACTTCTCGCCATCAAATAGCCCCTGACTGGTTAGTTTTAGCGCGGGGATCACTGGCAGAGAAAGAAACGCCATCTGAATAAACGGCTCATCGGGTAACGGACCGCATTCACGGGCGGCGGCTTTCAAGGCGTCAATTTGTTCCGCCAGCAACTGCGCCGTGTCGGTGCTCATCAGGCCGGCAATGGGCAACGGCAGATGACTTTGGACCTGGCCGTTACGTACCACGCACAGCCCGCCGCCATCCTGAATCACCTGATTGACCGCCAGCGCCATCTCTTCGGCACTGCGACCGATCACCACAATATTATGGCTGTCATGGCTGACCGTCGCAGCCAGCGCACCTTCATTCAGTCCAAAGCCGCCAAGCAAACCACAAGCCGGAGCCAGCCGTTGCCCGTAACGCTCAAGTACGGCAATAAAGCTCACATCATCGCGATCAAAACCATTTTCGCTGTAGACGCTGGAGTGGGAGTGCGTAATCAATTCGTTATGGATGACGTCAATGACCCGATAGCGTTTTCCGGGCGTAAATTGCAGGGCAAAGTCGCTGGCGGAAACTGGCTGGCGGGCAATGGTGTTGCCATATGGCGGAGCGGATTGTGCCAGTCTCGCCGACTCTTCCGCCTGTAAGGTTTGCGCATCAATCGGCTCGCCTTTCACCAGTACCTGCTGCACCGTGACCTTACGCGCATCGCTCAACAGGACGATATCGGCCTGCTTGCCGGGTGCCAGTAAGCCGAGGTGATTCAGACCAAAGTGGCGCGCCGTCGACCAGCTGGCGACGCGATATGCCACATGCAGCGGCACATTGTGTTGTTCGATCAGGCGGCGAATTAAGGCATCGATGTGTCCTTCATGGGCGATCTCCCACGGGTTACGGTCATCGGTACAGAGCATGCATTGCGGGCTGTTAAATTCGTTGATCAACGGTGCCAGCGCGTTGAGATTGCGGGCAGCGGACCCTTCGCGGATCATCAACGACATGCCGAGTTGTAATTTCCGGCGTCCTTCTTCCAGCTGATAACTTTCGTGGCAGTTTTCAATACCCGCAGTAATATAGGCGTTAAGTTCTTTACCACCCAAACCCGGGCAGTGACCGTCCAGCGTCAGGTGGCGAAATGCATCCAGTTTATCGAGCAGCGCATTCTGCCCGCTAATTACGCCAGGGTAGTCCATCATTTCTGCAAGGCCGGTAACCTGCGGATGGTCCCGCCAGGCGAGCATCTGTTCAAGGGTAAAACTGGCACCGTTAACATCGCAGCCTTCCAGGGCGGGTACGCAAGAGCTGACCTGTAAGTACTGGTTTTGCCTTGCCTGTTCGGCACAGCGGGCAAACCAGGCGAATCCGGCTTCTCCCATCACGTTGACGATTTCATGAGGGTCGCAAATAACGGTCGTCAGGCCGCGCGGCAGGGTAGCGGTTTCAAAAGTGACCGGCGTCATCATGCTGGATTCAATATGCAGGTGAGCATCAATAAACCCTGGCACCGCCGTTGCGCCGCGAGCATCAATCCGCTGCAAAGCCGGAGCATCAGCGTATTCTGCGCCAACACCGGCAATGTAACGTCCTTTAATCACAATTGGGCCGGAAATTTCTCCGCCATTGATCAGGTCGAGAATAGAGACATTATCAATAATATAATCGGCAACAGCGTCGCCACGGGAAACGGCTAACAATTCCTGGTATTCAGCCCGGCTAATGTGATGAAATTTATGGTTAATAGAATTATTCATATTTTTCTCATTTTGATTTTATCAATTTGATTATTATTTATCATAAAGAAACGTCGCGAGATTATTAAAGAATATCCATTAATGTGCAATTGAAATGTGATAATTATCACTGAACCGTTGTTGTCATTTGTTTTACAAAAGCAAGGGATTAAATCTCCTCCAATGGACAAAAAAATGAATAATGACAATACCGATTACGTGAGTAATGAATCAGGGACGCTTTCGCGATTATTTAAACTACCTCAGCATGGGACCACCGTCCGCACAGAATTGATTGCGGGGATGACCACTTTTTTAACCATGGTGTACATCGTTTTTGTGAACCCGCAAATCCTCGGCGCGGCACAAATGGACCCGAAAGTGGTGTTTGTTACCACCTGTTTGATTGCCGGTATCGGCAGTATTGCGATGGGGATATTTGCTAACTTACCCGTGGCGCTGGCTCCGGCAATGGGGCTGAACGCCTTCTTTGCCTTCGTGGTCGTGGGGGCGATGGGCATCTCCTGGCAGACCGGGATGGGCGCAATATTCTGGGGCGCAGTTGGACTATTTTTGCTCACGCTGTTTCGTATCCGGTACTGGATGATCTCCAACATTCCCTTAAGTTTACGTATTGGTATCACCAGCGGGATTGGATTATTTATCGCCTTAATGGGATTAAAAAATACTGGCGTTATTGTCGCCAATAAAGACACGCTGGTGATGATTGGCGATTTAAGTTCTCACGGCGTGTTGTTAGGTATTTTAGGGTTTTTTATTATAACCGTGTTGTCATCACGTCATTTTCATGCCGCGGTGCTGGTTTCTATTGTGGTGACGTCTTGCTGTGGATTATTTTTCGGTGATGTTCATTTTAGCGGCGTCTATTCCATTCCGCCTGATATTAGCGGCGTCATTGGTGAAGTAGATTTGAGCGGCGCGTTAACACTTGAACTCGCCGGTATCATTTTCTCCTTTATGCTGATCAACCTATTTGATTCATCAGGAACATTAATTGGTGTAACTGATAAAGCGGGCTTAATAGATGGTAACGGTAAATTCCCCAATATGAATAAGGCGCTGTATGTTGATAGCGTCAGTTCGGTGGCGGGTGCGTTTATCGGCACCTCGTCTGTTACTGCCTATATTGAAAGTACTTCTGGTGTGGCAGTCGGTGGCCGCACGGGGCTGACTGCGGTTGTGGTTGGCGTTATGTTCCTGTTGGTTATGTTCTTCTCACCGCTGGTGGCGATGGTTCCTCCTTACGCAACCGCCGGAGCGTTAATCTTTGTTGGCGTGCTGATGACTTCGAGCCTGGCGCGCGTTAACTGGGATGATTTTACCGAATCGGTGCCTGCGTTTATTACCACGGTGATGATGCCCTTTACTTTCTCGATCACCGAAGGGATTGCACTCGGCTTTATGTCGTACTGCATCATGAAAGTGTGCACCGGGCGCTGGCGCGATCTGAACCTGTGTGTGGTGGTGGTCGCAGCTCTGTTTGCACTGAAGATTATTCTGGTGGATTAGTAACTGGCGAGGGTTTCCAGATATCATGAGTTCTGATTACGCAGGAGAACTCATGATCTGGATAATGCTCGCCACGCTGGCAGTGGTGTTTGTGGTTGGTTTTCGGGTGCTGACATCCGGGGCCAGAAAAGCGATTCGCCGTCTCAGCGATCGGCTGAATATCGATGTCGTACCCGTGGAGTCGATGGTCGATCAAATGGGAAAGTCAGCCGGTGACGAATTTTTACGTTATTTGCATCGCCCGGATGAGTCGCACCTGCAAAACGCCGCGCAGGTGTTGCTAATCTGGCAAATTGTCATTGTCGATGGTAGCGAACAGAACCTGCTGCAATGGCATCGGATTTTACAAAAAGCCCGTCTTGCCGCGCCGATTACCGATGCTCAGGTCAGGCTGGCGCTGGGTTTTCTGCGCGAAACCGAACCTGAAATGCAGGATATTAATGCTTTTCAGATGCGCTATAACGCGTTCTTTCAGCCTGCCGAGGGCGTTCACTGGCTGCATTAAAACCGCTTCGTCTTATCAGCCTACAGACCGCGCCTGACCTGTCGGGTGGATAAGACGTTCACGCCGCATCCGGTAATCTTTGCCCTGTTCCGTTTCGATCTTAACTCCAGCTCAAGCAACACCGTAAAAGTTGCAAAAACGTTAAATGCGTCATTTCAATGTTAAAGTGGTCGGCTTTTCCCGAAACATGCCACGGGTAACACCATGAGTGAATTTATTGCCGAAACCGCGGCGCGGATGCCATCACCCGACCGAACTGGTCAGCCGTTTTCGGTGGCGTTTTGTGTCGCCTGTCTGATTATCGTTGAGTTTTGCCCGTCAGTTTGTTGACGCCAATGGCCCATGGATTTAGGCATTTCGGAAGGTTGCCGGGCAATCGGTGACCGTGACCGCCTTTGTGGCAATGTTTGCCAGTTTGTTTTATTACCCGACAATTCAGGCTACTGACCGCCGCTACGTTGTTATTTTGTTTGCCGTTTTGCTGACGCCTGCTTTGCTGGTTTCCTTTGCTAACTCATTCAGTTTGCTTTAATCGGTCGTGCCTGTCTGGGCTGGCGCTGGCGGGTTCTGGGCGATGTCGGCGTCGCTGACCATGCGTCTGGTGCCGCCGCGTACGGTGCCGAAGGCGCTGTCGGTGATCTCGGCGCGGTTTCTATTGCGCTGGTGGATTGCCGCGCCGTTGGGCAGTTTTTAGGCGAGCTTATCGGTTGGCGCAATGTCTTTAATGCGGCGGCGGTGATGGGCGTGCTGTGTATTTTCTGGATTATCAAATCATTGCCTTCACTGCCGCGAACCCTCGCATCAGAAACAAAATACTTCCGCTTCATTACAACGTCCGGTGTGATGGCGGATGATCGCCATCTTCATGTCTTCGCCGGGCAGTTTGTTTCTTCACATATATTCGCCCGGTGTATATGAACCGGCGGGATTCGGCGTGGATGGCTTAACGCTGGTGCTGTTGAGTTTTGGCATTGCCAGCTTTATCGGTACGTCGCTTCGTCATTCATTCTTAAACGTTCGGTAAACTGGCCTTAGCAGGCGCGCCGTTAATACTGGCTGTGAGTGCGTTGGTGCTGACGTTGTGGGAAGCGATAAAATCGTTGCTACCGGCGTGGCGATTATCTGGGGCTAACTTTGCATTGGTTCCCGTCTGGTCAACGTGGATCACCCGCTCGCTGGCCGATCAGGCAGAAAAGCCGGGTCTATTCAGGTGGCGGTTATTCAGCTTCTAATACCTGTGGCGCGGCAATCGGCGGTTATGCGCTGGATAATATTGGTCTGACTTCGCCGTTGATGTTGTCCGGCAATTGATGTTGCTGACTGCATTGTTGGTTACTGCAAAGGTGAAAATGAAGAAATCCTGATATCAGGTTAAGAAGCGTTGGTCAGTAGTTGTTGCTGTTCTTACATATCCGGGCATTCTACCTTACCCAACGCTTCCCAATAATTGCTCTGATTATTACGTTCCATCGCCACGATGGCCTCGCGTATATGTTGTTTATTGTTTTCATCTGACAACATTAACTTTTCCCACGCTTCATCTGATAATGACGCCTGTGGCGTGCAAATTTTACGTAAATCTTGTAATACCGTGGTTTTCTCTTTTGCGGACTGCAGTGAGCTAAAAGGCGACTCGGCGTATACGATGCCTGGCATAGCGAAAAAAGTGAAAATAAGCAGTAGTGTCGTTGGTTTCATGGATTCAACCTTTTACAAATGTGTATCGAATGAAGCATAAGTGTAGTTTGCTTTCATCGCTCTCATCATGCTGTACGAAACGCGCTTGCGTGGTCAGTAAGAAGTGCCAGACTTTATATTCCACTTTTATTCCTTTTTATTCTTATCGATAGCGTTTCGTTTTTTAAACCGCAGCGACCTTACCGCTATAGTCAGGTAATCATTAATAAAAGGATAAAAAAATGAAACTGACAACACATCATCTACGGACAGGGGCCGCATTATTGCTGGCCGGAATTCTGCTGGCAGGTTGCGACCAGAGTAGCAGCGATGCAAAACACATTAAAGTTGGCGTTATAAATGGCGCAGAACAAGATGTCGCGGAAGTCGCTAAAAAGGTGGCAAAAGAGAAATATGGCCTCGATGTTGAACTGGTAGGATTTAGCGGTTCGTTGCTACCGAACGATGCGACAAATCATGGCGAACTTGATGCGAATGTCTTCCAGCATCGACCCTTTCTTGAACAAGATAATCAGGCGCATGGTTATAAACTGGTAGCGGTGGGAAATACGTTTGTCTTCCCTATGGCGGGTTATTCCAAAAAAATCAAAACCGTGGCGCAAATAAAAGAAGGCGCGACAGTGGCGATCCCCAACGACCCGACCAACCTTGGTCGCGCACTTTACTGTTGCAAAAAGAGAAGCTAATTACTCTGAAAGAGGGAAAAGGGTTATTACCTACCGCGCTGGATATAACCGATAATCCTCGTCATTTGCAGATTATGGAACTCGAGGGGGCGCAACTCCCGCGCGTACTGGATGATCCCAAAGTTTATGTAGCGATTATCAGCACCACTTACATTCAGCAGACAGGGCTTTCTCCGGTGCACGACAGCGTATTTATTGAAGATAAGAATTCGCCGTATGTGAATATTTTGGTGGCACGGGAAGATAATAAGAATGCAGAAAACGTGAAGGAATTTCTGCAATCTTATCAATCACCCGAAGTCGCTAAAGCGGCAGAAACCATTTTAACGGTGGCGCGGTGCCTGGCTGGTAATTCTCACTCATGCCGCGCCGGACGATTTATTTTTCTGGCGCGGCGACGGGAATCCATTGAAATCAAAATCACCGATGACAGAATCAGCAGCGTTCCCAGCCAGTCCGGTAATGTGAACGTGATCCCCAGCAACAGCAAAGAGAGTAGCGCGCTACTTAATGGTTCTGCACAGCTCAAAATGCTGGCTTTGGACCGCCAATTAATTGTGCTCCTTTCAGGTACAGACTAAATGTCAGGGACGTACCAATGACCACCAAATAAAAACGCCAGAATCAAACTGCCGTTAACGACAAAGTTTGTTCCTTGTCTGGCATAAAAAGGCAACAGAATCAGACCGCCAATCAGCATACTCCAGCCGACGACTGGTAACGTGCCATAGCGGGCAATTAGCGTTGAGGGATAGGTGGTATAGAATGCAGCAGCAAATGCCGAGGCAATGCCCCAGAACAACGCGGCAGGAGAGATCGATAATGACGTCGGATTACCGTGTGTCACCAATAAAAAAGTCCCGACCAGCGATGTCAAAATAGCGCAGAAACCAGAATGCCGGGCGCGATTTACGCACCAGTGAGAACCAGGGCGACGATAATCGTCGGTGAGAGGAATTGCAGCACCGTTGCCGTGGCTGCGTTCGATTTTCGATGGTTAGCAAAAGTGAGCTGTACAGTTAGCGCGCCAACCACGGAAAAATCAGCAGGCTAATGGCATCTTTATGATTGTTAATAATAGAAAAGATTTTATCGCCATGAACAAATGACAGCGTCAGTAGAATCAAACCGGCGAATATCAAACGCGTCATAGTCAAAACTGCGACGACATCTGGCTTTGCTCCATGATGTATTGCGCGCAGACCCTGAACTTCCCACAACACGGCGGCAATCAGAACGTTCAGCATCCCCTTCTGGTGGAACCCATTTTTCCCTCTGCATACTGTTTTGTCGTTTATGTATGCAGGCATGATAGCAAAAATGGCGAGGATGGCTCTGTTTGCGCCACGCCGATTTTTCTTAGCCCAGACTGGTGAGCTAAATATCTTTAATAAACAGCAGGCAAATCATCGCAATACCCAACATCCCTATCGCCAGACAGAACAACGCATGGTAGCTCCAGATTTCAACCATAATTCCGTCAACAGAGCCGGCGATAATCCAGCCGACGCGTGAAGTATTTGCATATAACGTTGTCGCAGAGCCTATTTTTTCAGGCATCAAGTCCTGAAAATAAAGCATGCCGATACCACAGAGAATACCAAGGAAGATGGCATTAAGAATTTGCAATTCCAGCTCAACCGCCGGAGTCGTCGCCATGAGTACGCTGGCGTAAAAACACATTCCACTCACGATAGCAATGAGCATTAATAGTCGCTTGCCAATACGTTTCATGTAATAGCCTGCGATTAACATCATCGGAATTTCCAGACCGGCAGCGATACCAATCATTTCTCCAGCCAGTTTATCGGTTAGATGCAGTTCATCAATAATAAATAGCGGCATATTTATCATGTAGAGATTATTCGCCGCCCACATCATTGAACAGACCACAAAAAGTAGCCGCGTATCCCGCTTCCTGTGGATGGAGGGTAAAATTTCTACGGGTTGGGTAACGACAGGAATATTTCTTTGTATTGATGGCAAAAACAACCAGACTATCAGTCCGCAAACAACAAATGCGATGGCTGCGGTGAGATACATCACTTTAAAACTAAATCCCATTGCCAGTTCATAAGCGAGCGGTGGCCCGATAACCCAGGCAAGCGAGATCTGAGCACGTAAAAATGTACTGAACATGACCGTCTCACGGCCTGTTCTGTCGGCGTGTTCACGGGCGAGGGCGAACATTTGCGGGTTTGCGGTGGAAGCAAAACTACTCAGAAGTACGCCCGTTGAGAGGAGAATGAAGTAGTTGCGATTCCACGCAAAAAGCGTGCAGGCCAGCACTCCAAATAAGCAACATAGCAGAATCAGTAATTTACGGTCGCCTTGTTTATCGGAGTGCCTTGCCAGAAATTGACTGACCAGAATTCCCATAATAGCGCTACCGGTGAAGAAAAAACCTACCATTATAGGACGGGCTTTCAGTTCATCTGCGAGGAATATACTTAGGGTAGGAGTCTGAAGAGCGCCCGCAATACCCGTCAGAAAGGCGACAAGTAAAAATGCCGCGGCAGTGAGATCAAGTATTTTTGATGGAGTGGTAGCCGTTTTTTGCATTCTTCTGAATCACTGGGCGAAAAAATATAACTGAGTTACAAATAAGTACCAGTCGAATGAGTATTGTATTAAGAATTTTTGAGTATCGCTGATACAACCAGAAAGCAATGCTAGCGCAATATTATAGGGCCAGCAATTGAGATTATTAGCAAAAGCATGTTAAGAATTAATTACCGAATTTATATATTAATTATAGTAAGGCAATGAGCTATTTTTGATAGTAAAAATAAAACAAGTTGATTTGATATATTAAATGAACAAATTAATCTTGATGGCAGTCTGATTATTGGTGAAGTTTATAGTCAGTTTTTTTCGCCAGCGGTTAAAGAAATAGAATAGTCGTATAAAAAAGGGTGTTCTGGGGCGAGTAAAACAACATCTTCACCTTAATGGCGATACAGTTGGCTGAGAGTCAGCAGGGGGGCAAATCACCTGCAAATAAACACGGCGCATACTGGCGTGAATATCGCGGATGCGTTCGAGGACAGAAGAACCGACAGGCGGATTCTTCAGCCGCTCATCGTCCATCACAAAACCTTAGACCAGGTATTCCTGAAGCCGATTGAATATTGAGCAGTAGAAAATATCTGGATTGACAGTATTACAAGGGGTTGGAGAACGTCAGGAGAGGCATTTTGGCGGAAGATCACAGGAGTCGAACCTGCCCGGGACCGCTGGCGGCCCCAACTGGATTTGAAGTCCAGCCGCCTCACCGGAGACGACGATCTTCCGCGCCTCGATTGCTACATGGAGGCGGGGCGCATTATAGCTACTTCCTTGAGTTTCTACATCCCCCAGATCAGTTTTTTCCGCCTAATACACGCAGCGTATTATCACGAAAGCATTATAGTTCATATAAAACCCATATTTTACAATGATATATGAGCGGAATTAACGCTACCACGATCACATAAAACAAGAATCATAAATTAATAACCAGATATCGGAATATTCGCTCTCACAGGGATGGTTTACAAAATGCGTTATCGGTCTCAGCACCCCTATAGCATCAAGGAAAAGCAGATGAAGAGTGAAGTGTTGTCCGTTAAAGAGAAAATTGGTTATGGCATGGGAGACGCCGCCAGCCACATTATTTTCGATAACGTAATGTTATATATGATGTTCTTTTATACCGATATTTTTGGCATTCCTGCCGGTTTTGTCGGAACCATGTTTTTGGTCGCTCGTGCACTGGATGCGATTTCCGATCCTTGCATGGGGTTGTTGGCCGATCGAACGCGCTCTCGCTGGGGTAAATTTCGTCCGTGGGTACTGTTTGGCGCACTGCCATTCGGGATCGTCTGTGTACTGGCCTATAGCACGCCAGATCTCAGTATGAACGGCAAAATGATCTATGCAGCAATTACTTACACCCTACTTACCTTACTTTATACCGTCGTCAATATCCCTTACTGCGCATTGGGTGGTGTAATCACCAATGACCCGACTCAGCGTATCTCGCTGCAATCCTGGCGTTTTGTGCTGGCGACCGCGGGAGGCATGCTTTCTACTGTTCTGATGATGCCACTGGTTAATTTAATTGGCGGTGATAATAAACCACTCGGTTTCCAGGGCGGTATCGCGGTCCTTTCCGTGGTGGCATTCATGATGCTGGCATTTTGTTTCTTCACCACTAAAGAACGCGTTGAAGCACCACCTACAACAACGTCTATGCGGGAAGATTTACGTGATATCTGGCAAAACGACCAGTGGCGGATTGTCGGTTTACTAACCATTTTCAATATCCTGGCGGTGTGCGTACGCGGTGGGGCGATGATGTATTACGTCACATGGATTTTGGGCACGCCGGAAGTGTTTGTCGCTTTTCTCACCACTTATTGCGTGGGTAACCTGATTGGTTCCGCACTGGCAAAACCTCTGACCGACTGGAAATGTAAAGTCACTATCTTCTGGTGGACGAACGCCCTGCTGGCAGTGATTAGCCTCGCGATGTTCTTTGTTCCCATGCAGGCCAGCATCACTATGTTTGTCTTCATCTTCGTGATTGGTGTGTTGCATCAACTGGTGACACCTATCCAGTGGGTAATGATGTCCGATACCGTCGACTACGGCGAGTGGTGCAATGGTAAACGCCTGACCGGGATCAGTTTTGCTGGCACGCTGTTTGTGCTCAAACTGGGGTTGGCCTTCGGCGGCGCTCTTATCGGCTGGATGCTGGCTTATGGCGGATATGATGCGGCAGAAAAAGCGCAGAACAGCGCCACGATTAGCATCATTATTGCGCTATTCACGATTGTTCCGGCGATCTGTTATTTGCTGAGCGCGATTATCGCTAAACGCTACTACTCACTCACGACGCACAATCTGAAAACCGTTATGGAACAGCTGGCTCAGGGTAAACGCCGTTGCCAGCAACAATTCACCTCTCAAGAAGTGCAGAACTAAGGAACGGCAATGAAAATTAGCGATGGAAACTGGTTGATTCAACCTGGCCTCAATTTGATTCACCCGCTTCAGGTGTTCGAGGTTGAACAGCAGGATAATGAAATGGTGGTCTATGCTGCCCCCCGTGATGTGCGTGAACGTACCTGGCAGCTTGATACGCCTTTATTTACGTTGCGCTTTTTCTCCCCACAGGAAGGTATTGTCGGTGTGCGGATTGAGCATTTTCAGGGGGCGCTGAATAACGGTCCTCATTATCCGCTCAATATTTTGCAGGACGTGAAGGTCACAATCGAAAACACAGAACGTTATGCTGAGTTTAAAAGTGGCAACTTAAGCGCGCGTGTCAGCAAAGGTGAGTTCTGGTCACTGGATTTTCTGCGCAACGGCGAACGTATTACCGGTAGTCAGGTGAAAAATAATGGCTACGTGCAGGACACGAATAATCAACGCAATTATATGTTTGAGCGGCTTGATCTTGGCGTTGGCGAAACAGTTTACGGTCTGGGAGAGCGCTTTACTGCCCTGGTGCGCAATGGCCAGACGGTAGAGACCTGGAACCGGGACGGCGGCACAAGTACTGAACAGGCGTATAAAAATATCCCGTTCTACATGACTAACCGTGGTTATGGGGTACTGGTCAATCATCCCCAGTGTGTCTCTTTTGAAGTGGGATCGGAGAAAGTCTCCAAAGTGCAGTTCAGCGTTGAGAGTGAATATCTCGAATACTTTGTTATCGACGGCCCGACGCCGAAAGCGGTACTTGATCGTTATACCCGCTTTACTGGTCGTCCGGCGCTGCCGCCCGCGTGGTCCTTCGGCCTGTGGCTAACCACTTCATTTACCACCAACTACGACGAAGCGACGGTAAACAGCTTTATCGATGGTATGGCGGAACGCAATCTGCCGCTGCATGTTTTCCACTTTGACTGTTTCTGGATGAAAGCCTTCCAGTGGTGCGATTTTGAGTGGGACCCGCTGACTTTCCCTGACCCGGAAGGGATGATCCGCCGCCTGAAAGCGAAAGGGCTGAAAATCTGCGTCTGGATTAACCCCTATATCGGTCAAAAATCCCCCGTCTTTAAAGAGTTACAAGAGAAAGGCTATTTACTCAAACGCCCCGACGGTTCGCTATGGCAGTGGGATAAATGGCAGCCAGGTCTGGCGATTTATGACTTTACCAATCCGGATGCCTGCAAATGGTACGCCGACAAACTGAAAGGTCTGGTCGCGATGGGCGTTGATTGCTTTAAGACCGACTTTGGCGAACGTATCCCAACTGATGTTCAGTGGTTTGACGGTTCCGATCCGCAGAAAATGCATAACCATTATGCGTACATCTACAACGAACTGGTGTGGAACGTGCTCAAGGACACCGTTGGTGAGGAAGAAGCTGTCTTGTTTGCCCGCTCGGCCTCCGTCGGTGCGCAGAAATTCCCGGTACACTGGGGTGGCGATTGTTACGCTAACTACGAATCAATGGCGGAAAGCCTGCGCGGTGGTTTGTCTATTGGCCTTTCAGGTTTTGGCTTCTGGAGCCACGATATCGGCGGCTTTGAAAATACCGCTCCGGCGCACGTTTACAAACGCTGGTGCGCGTTTGGTTTGCTCTCCAGCCATAGCCGTTTACACGGTAGCAAATCTTATCGTGTGCCGTGGGCCTACGATGATGAGTCCTGTGATGTGGTGCGCTTCTTCACGCAACTGAAATGCCGCATGATGCCGTATCTGTATCGTGAAGCTGCGCGTGCGAACGCGGTACGCCGATGATGCGGGCCATGATGATGGAGTTCCCGGACGATCCGGCTTGTGATTACCTTGACCGTCAATACATGTTAGGCGACAACGTGATGGTTGCGCCGGTGTTCACTGAAGCGGGCGATGTGCAGTTCTACCTGCCGGAAGGTCGCTGGACACACCTGTGGCACAACGATGAACTCGACGGTAGTCGCTGGCATAAACAGCAGCACGGCTTCCTGAGTCTGCCCGTTTATGTGCGTGATAACACTCTACTGGCGCTGGGCAACAACGATCAACGTCCCGATTACGTGTGGCACGAAGGCACGGCATTCCACCTCTTTAATCTGCAAGACGGGCATGAAGCCGTCTGTGAAGTGCCCGCTACTGACGGATCGGTGATCTTTACTTTAAAAGCAGCACGTACTGGCAACACGATTACTGTGACTGGTGCGGGCGAGGCGAAGAACTGGACGCTGTGCCTGCGCAATGTTGTGAAAGTAAATGGTCTGCAAGACGGTTCGCAGGCTGAAAGTGAGCAGGGGCTGGTGGTGAAGCCTCAAGGGAATGCGCTGACAATTACGTTGTAATCTATTGATGGAATGCCGGGTACGTCTGAGTCGTACCCGGCGAGATTGATGTTTACCGCACCGGCTCCGTCGATGTAACTTCACCGCTGGAAACGATGCCAGCATTCATGGTTTGAGTCACTTGCTGCTTTGCGGCGTTCACGGCATGCAATTGCCCGCTAACCGTAGGTTTCAACGGGACATTGGCCTGAATATCGCCACTGGCGGTAAGCTGAATATTGCCGTCGCCAGTCAACGGTAATTTAGGCCATCCCCACTGTTGCAAAATATTCACCGGCACACCGCGTCCATTCAGGCTGATATGTGTCTGACGTTGTGGCGTTTGTGAAACACTGGCGGTGGCTTCCAGAATGCCTTTTTCAGTAAATGCACTCAGTTCGCTGATATTCACCGTGCTGCTGTTGGCGGTCAGCGCCAGCGACGGGCGACGAACATCAACACGATTGAATGTCGCGGCGGCGGCATTCAGATTCGCCGAGCCACTCCAGACGCCCCATTTATGATCGGTAACCAGCGTCAGGTTGGCACCGTAACCATCGAGCGTGGTGAGCTGCCACGGGAAGTCAGGGTCGATATCAATGATCAGATTGCGGCTGGCGCTAAATCTCTTCAGTTGCAGGCTGTTTAACCAACCGGGTGTCGTTTCCATCCACAACTGTTGCCAGTTTTTCGGCAAGGTATATTCCAGCCCGGCAATTGCCGCATCATCAAGGATCAACGTTTTCCCGTCACGCAGCCAGTTCCCTGACGTTCTGACCATACCCCCTTCCCAGCGGCTGGTGAACTGGCGCAGCGCTACGCCCTGCGGGGAAAATTCCGCGTTTATAATCGGGTCAAATAAATGCAGCGAACCATAAATGAACTCTCTAGCGTTCATCGACAGTTTGCCTTCTTGTGTCTGCCAGTCATCTTTACTGAAGGTCATGTTGCGCAAGCTGAGATCGAGGTCGGTCACCGCCCAGTCCGGACCTTGCAAACGAGCATCGATCACTTCCAGGCGACCAATCTGCAACGACGGGACAGAGCGTAATGGCGCAAAGAAGTCGGTTAGCGATTTTTCGCTTTGTAGACGTATATCCGCCATGCGCAGGTTTTCCACTTGCCAGCTGCCGTCGGCGTTACGCTGCGCGTTTCCGGTTAATGTCCCGCGGGCGATGTCGGCACCCAGGTTAGTCAGCGTAACGCGATCGTTATCAATACTGCCTTCAATCAGTACATTGGTGGCAGGAACATCATTGAGCGAAAGCGATCCGGCACTAAACTGAATCTGCGCCTTCGTACCCAGCACTTTACCGGCTTTTGGTGACCACGGAACTACGCCGCCATTTACCCGCTGCGCGCTCAGTTTCCATTCGCTATTCGGGCTATTAAACGCCATATCACGCAGTTGCAGACGATCGGCTTTGAACGGTAGCGGCGCGGTCTGGTCGGTGAGATTCAGCGTCCCGTTTTCCAGCAGGATGGTATCGACATGGCGTGGTTCGGTCAGTTGCCGACTGCTTAGCGCAATGTCGACACTTTTTGCCACCAGGGTCGCGGGCTGGCCATCACGGCCAAACGTGACGTTCTCCAGCACGATATGAGATGGCGCGGAAAAACGGTGATCCATCGCCCCGAAGGCCAGATGATAGTCGCTATTCTCGGAAACCCATGCGCTGATATGTTCTGCTCCCCAGCGGGTTTGCAGAAGAAAATAGAGGCCAGCGATCACCACTAACAGAGCGATGAGAATGTAGAGAAGCAGCTCCCAATAAATTTCATGGTCTTCCATCCCGTGAAATGCACATAAGGGAGTTATGCACGATTTACGCGCAATCCTCAAGGCGGGAATGGTGAAAGAGGTGAGACTGCGGCGGTAATTATCTTACCGCCGCCAGTGAATTACTGTTTTCTGGTGGGAAAATCAGATTCAGCACGATGGCAGTAATACCGCCCGCGGCGATCCCGGGAGAGCAGGTTTCAGCCATTCAGGGCAAACTGCAATCAGCGGCTGCTGAGACACGCAGACCAACCGCCAGCGACAGCGCGATAATCAGAATCGCCGACGGTTCAGCGGCTCACGAGAAACGATACGCACACCGGAGGCGGCGATGGTGCCAAACATTACAAGCGTTGCGCCGCCCAGAACCGGTTCTGGAATGTGTTGTACAAAACCGCTCACTGCCGGGAACAGACCCAGCACGATCAACATCAGCGCGACGACAAAACCGACATAGCGGCTGGCAACACCAGTCAACTGGATCACTCCGTTGTTTTGCCCGAAGCAGGAGTTCGGGAAGGTGTTAAACACCGCCGAAACAAACGAGTTCAGGCCGTTTGCCAGCACGCCACCTTTCAGGCGTTTCATGTACAGCGGACCGGACACTGGCTGTTCGGAAACGTCAGAGGTCGCCGTGATATCGCCAATGGTTTCCAGCGAAGTGATCATAAAGACCAGCATCAGCGGCAGCAGCAGACTCCATTCAATGCCAAGACCGTAATAGAGCGGCGTTGGCACCATAATCAGTTCTTGCGTCATCGGTTCGTTGCTTTCTGGCAACATGCCCATAAACCACGCCAGCGCATATCCGGCCGCCATCGCAATCACCAGTGAGGCCACGCGTAAGTAAGGGTTACGTTGACGGTTAAGCAGGATAATTAAGGCTAAGACCACGCCTGCCAGCAGCAGATTTTTCGGTGCGCCGAAGGTGTTATCGCTCATGGCTGCGTAACCGCCGCCAATGGACGTTAACCCAACCTGAATTAGCGACAGGCCGATAATCATCACCACAACGCCAGAAACCAGCGGCGTAATAATGCGGCGCGCCAGATGCAGAACGCGGGAGATCACCATCTCGGTGCAACTTGCCAGCATCAACGTGCCGAACAAAGCCGCCATCATGGTAGGAACATCAGCACCACCGGTTTTCAGCGCGGTACCGCCCATAATCAGCGGGGCAACAAAGTTGAAGCTGGTGCCCTGAATAGACAACAGCCCGGAGCCAACCGGACCCCAGGCCTTAATTTGAATAATCGATGCCACACCGGAGGCAAACAGCGACATACTAATAATGTGTTGCGTGTCTTGTGCCGGTAAACCCAGCGCCTGGCAGATTAATAGCGCTGGCGTGATCACCGCAACGAACATCGCCAGCAGATGCTGACAGGCGGCAAACAGGGTTTGAGGAAGCGGCGGACGATCTTCAAGACGGTAAATCAGTTCGCTGTTTTGAGTCTGCGCAACCGGTTGCGCATTTTCTGACTCGAGGGTGGAAACAGACATCGAAAACAATCCCGTGGTAGCAAAGCGGGCATTTTAGCTGACCGAAAGAGAAAAGCAAACGTTTGCCACATCCTCATCTAAATATTTAAATGAGATAAATGCACTTTTTTATATAACTTTTGGTATTTTTCTGCTTAAAATCCATGCCATTTGTTCATTAACAGCTGAGAATTTGACCCAGGAAAGCATAACTCGATACCCGTCATAGTTCATGAAGTTGCCACTGCGCGATGAAGTATGACGAGTATGAAAGAGTGATGCGGATACAAAGGAGTAACTATGTTTCATCTCGATACTTTAGCAACGCTTGTTGCCGCAACGCTGACGTTGCTGCTCGGGCGTAAGTTGGTCCATTCCGTCTCCTTTTTGAAGAAATACACCATACCGGAACCTGTTGCGGGTGGTTTGTTGGTGGCGCTGGCGCTACTAGTACTGAAAAAAAGCATGGGCTGGGAAGTCAACTTTGATATGTCCCTGCGCGATCCGTTAATGCTGGCTTTCTTCGCCACCATTGGCCTGAACGCCAACATTGCCAGTTTGCGTGCCGGTGGGCGTGTGGTTGGCATCTTCTTGATTGTGGTTGTTGGTCTGTTGGTGATGCAAAATGCCATTGGCATTGGTATGGCTAGCCTGTTAGGGCTTGATCCGCTGATGGGGCTGTTGGCCGGTTCTATTACGCTTTCCGGCGGTCACGGTACGGGCGCTGCGTGGAGTAAATTGTTCATTGAACGTTATGGCTTCACCAATGCGACGGAAGTGGCGATGGCCTGTGCAACGTTCGGTCTGGTGCTGGGCGGCTTGATTGGCGGTCCGGTGGCGCGCTATCTGGTGAAACACTCCACCACGCCGAACGGTATTCCGGATGACCAGGAAGTCCCGACGGCGTTTGAAAAGCCGGATGTGGGCCGCATGATCACCTCGCTGGTGCTGATTGAAACTATCGCGCTGATTGCTATCTGCCTGACGGTGGGGAAAATTGTTGCGCAACTTTTGGCTGGCACTGCTTTTGAACTGCCGACCTTCGTCTGTGTACTGTTTGTTGGCGTGATTCTGAGCAACGGTCTGTCAATGATGGGCTTTTACCGCGTCTTTGAGCGTGCGGTATCCGTGCTGGGTAACGTAAGCCTGTCGTTGTTCCTGGCGATGGCGCTGATGGGGCTGAAACTGTGGGAGCTGGCTTCGCTGGCGCTGCCGATGCTGGCGATTCTGGTGGTACAGACCATCTTCATGGCGTTGTATGCCATCTTCGTTACCTGGCGCATGATGGGCAAAAACTACGATGCGGCAGTGCTGGCTGCGGGTCACTGTGGTTTTGGCCTCGGTGCAACGCCAACGGCAATCGCCAACATGCAGGCGATCACTGAACGCTTTGGCCCGTCGCACATGGCGTTTTTGGTGGTGCCGATGGTCGGTGCGTTCTTTATCGATATCGTCAATGCGCTGGTGATTAAGCTGTATTTAATGTTGCCGATTTTTGCGGGTTAACCGATGAAGCGGCGGTAGAAGTGCCGCCGCAACAAAGACAAATGCCTGATACGCTTCGCTTATCAAGGCTGCGCATTGATTCACAATTTATTGAATTTGTAGGGTGAATCGCATCCGGCAGGAAGGTAGGGTAACCTGAAATGGCGGTCTTCTCACTGCCGCCTTTTACGCATTCGAGTAACGTTCTGTCTCCGGCATCCAGCGTTCTATCAAGGCTTTTGCCTGTTGTGGGTAACGTTCGTGAATATGTCGCGCCAGGCGCTGAACTTCCGGGATCATCGCCTGATCGCGCAGTAAATCCGCCACTTTAAATTCAGCATTACCCGTCTGACGCGTGCCTAACAATTCGCCAGGGCCGCGAATCTCCAGATCTTTTTGCGCAATCACAAAACCGTCGTTACTGTCGCGCAGCACTTGCAGGCGAATTTGCGCCGTTTTAGAAAGCGGCGTTTTGTAGAGCAGCACGCAGTGAGAAGCCACCGCGCCACGACCTACGCGCCCGCGCAGCTGGTGTAACTGCGCCAGACCCAGACGCTCAGGGTTTTCGATAATCATCAGGCTGGCGTTAGGCACATCAACACCGACTTCAATAACGGTAGTGGCAACCAGCAGATGTAGCTCACCTTGTTTAAACGACGCCATCACCGCCTGTTTCTCGGCTGGTTTCATCCGCCCGTGTACCAGGCCAACATTCAATTCTGGTAGCGCCAGTTTCAACTCTTCCCAGGTAGCTTCCGCCGCCTGCGCTTCCAGTAACTCTGACTCTTCAATCAACGTACAAACCCAGTACGCCTGACGACCTTCAGTTATGCAGGCGTGGCGCACGCGGTCAATGATGTCGGTACGGCGGGTATCAGGAATAGCGACCGTAGTCACTGGCGTGCGGCCTGGCGGCAGCTCATCTATCACCGAGGTATCGAGATCGGCATACGCCGTCATTGCCAGCGTGCGGGGGATCGGCGTGGCGGTCATGATCAACTGATGCGGATGGAAGCCCTGCTGCTGGCCTTTCTCCCACAATGCCAGACGCTGATGCACGCCAAAACGATGCTGTTCGTCGATAATCACCAGCGCCAGGCCGTTAAACTGCACCTGTTCCTGGAAGATGGCGTGTGTACCGACAATCATCTGCACCTGACCGCTGGCGATGGCTTCCTGCTGAGACAGTCGCGCTTTGCCTTTCTGCTTACCGGCGAGCCAGCCCACTTTGATACCGAGCGGTGCAAACCAGTTGCGGAAGTTATTGGCGTGCTGCTCGGCGAGTAATTCGGTTGGTGCCATCAGTGCCACCTGTTTGCCGTGGGCAATCGCACGCAGCGCGGCGAGGGCGGCGACCAGCGTTTTACCGGAACCTACATCGCCCTGTACCAGGCGCATCATCGGCACATCCAGCGCCATATCATGCTCGATCTCCGCCACTACGCGTGCCTGTGCGCCCGTTGGCTTGAACGGTAAGGCGGCGAGGAGTTTATTTTTCAGCGTGTCATTGGCGCTCAGCGGCTGGGCATGAAAACGCTGTGCTCCGGCACGTAAGGCTAACATGCTGAGGTTGTGCGCCAGCAGTTCTTCCAGAATCAGACGACGTTGCGCCGGATGCTGCCCGGTTTCCAGATCGCTAAGCTGTAGCGTCGGTGGCGGGCGGTGCAAAGTGCGCAACGCTTCCGGTAGCGTCATCATTCCTTGTGACAGTTCCGGCGGCAGGAGTTCTTCAATGGCGCAGGTGTCGAGCAGATCCAGCGCCTGGTCGGTTAATTTACGCAGCGTGGCCTGCTTTACGCCTTCCGTTGTTGGATAAACCGGCGTGAGCGTTTCCTGTAATTCTGGCGTGCTGAGATCGCCCTGCACGCGGTATTCCGGGTGGATCATCTCCGCACCATATTTACCGCGCTTTGCTTCGCCATAAGCCAGTACACGGCGGCCCGTCGCCAGGCTATTTTTCATTGCCGCGCTGAAATTGAAAAAGCGCATGGTGAGGATGCCGGAACCGTCGCTGATCTGGCAGGTCATCATCCGCCGACCGCCGAAGGAGATATTGCAGTTCAGCACTTCGCCTTCCACCGTGGCATAAACGCCCGGCAGTAGTTCTCCGATGGGGTAGAGATGGGTGCGATCTTCGTAGCGCAGGGGAAGGTGTAAGAGTAGATCCTGCACGGTATGCAGGTTGATTTTCGCCAGTTTGTTACTAAGTGCTGCGCCAACGCCCGTTAGGGAACTGAGTGGGACAGCATCTAACAGGCGACCTTTCATGGCACTTACCCTGCAGCCTGCATAGTAGCCCACCAGTCGGCATCAGCTTCGATCTCGCCTTGCTGATTGACGTGGGGATAAGGCAGGCCTTTGCGTTTTGCGACTTTCGCCAGCACCGGATAGCCGCCTTCAAACAACAGGCGTTGTTGCTCTGCTTCCGGCAACATGCTGTTTTCACGCAGGTACATGCCTGCATTTTGCCGCTGACGCTGGGCTTCGTAAAGAATGAGGGCTGAGGCAACGGAAACATTCAGCGACTGCACCATGCCGATCATCGGAATGATGATGTCCTGATCCGCCAGGGCCAATGCTTCCTGCGTGATGCCCGTTTTCTCCTGTCCCATCAAAATGCAGGTCGGGCGAGTGTAATCAATTTCGCGGAAATCGACAGCGTTATCAGAAAGATGGGTTGCCAGAATCTGCATGCCCCGGCCTTTGAGATGAGCGACGGCATCGCCAATGGTGCGGTGTGTTTTCACCTGTACCCAGCTGTTACTACCCGCCGCTGCCGAAGCCATGGTGCGCATGCGGCTACCAGGCCAGACGGCGTGAACTTCATGTACGCCAACGGCATCTGCGGTACGAATAATCGCAGAAACGTTATGAGGTTTGTGGACCTGCTCCATGCAGACGGTCAGATCAGGCTGCCGCCTGGCGAGCATTTCGCAGATGCGTGCATAACGTGTTGGGTTCATAAAACATTAATTTCGGTTTCGGGTGACTTTAATCACGTCTGGCATCACGCGGATTTTGCGCATGATATTCGCCAGATGCACACGGTCACGGGCGGTCAGACGAATAAAGGCGCTGTAGACGCGACCATCTTTCTCTTCCGTATTCAAACTTTGAATATTCGAAGTCGTGGTGTTAATTGCCGCCGTCAGGTTTGCCAGCGCGCCCTGATGATTGAACATCTCCACCTTGATTTCGGTGATGAACTCCTGCGCCGTCTCTTTATCCCATTCCACAGCCATAAACTTCTCTGGCTCTTTCTGGTAGCCACGGATATTACGGCAGGATTCATGGTGGATCACCAGACCTTTACCGGGGCTGACGTGGGCGATAATCGGGTCGCCAGGAATAGGGCGGCAGCATTTCGCAAAGGTGATCAGCACGCCATCGGCACCTTTAATGGGCAGATGTCCGTGGCTTTGGGTTGCCGGTGGAATGGAGGCGTCCCCATGTTGCAGATTTTTCGCGACCACCACGCTCATTGCGTTACCAAGTCCGATTTCTGCCAGCAGATCGTCAAGCGTTGCCAGCTTCATGCGATCCAGCTCGCGCTGAATATTTTCCTGCGGGATTTCATTCAGCTTACGGCTACCACCCAAAGCATGGTTGAGCAGACGACGGCCCAGGCTTACAGAATCATCACGCTTGAGGTTTTTCAGCAACTGACGAATTTTGGCGCGCGCTTTTGAGCTAACGACAAAGTTCAGCCACGCGGCATTCGGGCGAGCGCCCGGTGCGGTAATGATTTCAACGGTTTGACCGCTGGTAAGCGGCTGCGACAGCGGGTAAGGCTGGCGGTCAACGCGTGCGCCCACGCAGGCATGACCGATATCGGTATGCACTGCATAAGCGAAGTCGACGGGCGTTGCACCGGCAGGCAGCTCGACAATTCGCCCTTCCGGTGTGAAAACGTAAATCTCATCCGGGAAGAGATCGGATTTAACGCTCTCGATAAATTCAAACGAACTACCGGCGCTCTGTTGCAGCTCCAGCAGGCTTTGCATCCAGCGCTGGGCGCGGATTTGCGCGGTGGTGCTGGTTTCGCCGTGCTCTTTATAAGCCCAGTGCGCGGCAACACCCATCTCCGCCATCTGATCCATATCTTCGGTACGGATCTGGACCTCAACCGGCACACCGTGCGGGCCGATCATCGAGGTGTGCAAAGACTGATAGCCGTTCGCTTTTGGAATGGCGATGTAGTCTTTCACGCGACCCGGACGCGGCTTGTACAGGCTATGCATTTGCCCGAGCACGCGATAACAGGTGTCAGAATCATTGACGATCACGCGGAAAGCGTAGATGTCCATGATTGAGTGAAAACGCTGCTCTTTGAGCACCATTTTGCAGTAAATCGAATAAAGATGCTTTTCGCGACCACTGACGCGGCACGGTATTCCCGCTTCCTGCAAACGCCCTTCGATTTCAGAGAGGATTTTTTGGATCATCTCTTTACGGTTGCCGCGCGCGGCTTTCACCACTTCTTTAATTACGCGGTAACGATTGGGATACAGCGCCTCAAAACCCAGCTCTTCGAGTTCGGTTTTAATGTGGTGGATACCTAAACGGTGCGCCAGCGGGCTATAAATTTCGAGAGTTTCACGGGCGATGCGGCGACGTTTGTCCGGGCGAAGTGAGCCCAGCGTGCGCATGTTGTGGGTACGGTCGGCAAGTTTGATGAGGATGACGCGGATATCCTGCACCATCGCCATAATCATCTTGCGAAAGTTTTCGGCCTGCGCCTCTTTCTTATCGCGGAACTTGAGTTTATCAAGTTTCGACACCCCCTCTACCAGCTCGGCGACGCTTTTACCAAAAAGCTGTTCCATATCCTGGTAGGTGGCGGGAGTATCTTCAATCACGTCATGCAGCAGCGCCGCCATCAGCGTTTCATAGTCGAGTTTCATCTCGGCCAGAATGCAGGCAACCGCTACCGGGTGCGTGATATAGGGTTCACCGCTTGAACGTGTTTGCCCCTCGTGAGCATCACGTGCAACGAGATACGCCTGCCGCAGACGCTTGATTTGGTCTTCCGGCAGGTAGGTTTGAATCAGTTGATTCAGGCTTTCAAACAGATACAAGGGCGACCCGCTTTGTGATTAACGACGACCTTCAGCAATAGCGGTAACGGCTTGTAATTCAGCGGCTTCCTGCTCTTGCTGTTCCTGGCGTTCGCGAACGTCGAGGATCTGGTTGTTGATCAGACCTTCTTCGATTTCGCGCAGCGCGATTACAGTGGTTTTATCGTTTTCTTCCGGTACCAGCGGATCCTTTCCGCCTACCTGCATCTGACGAGCGCGACGCGCGGCGACCAGTACCAGGTCAAAACGGTTACCAATTTTCTCTACAGCGTCCTGAACAGTTACGCGTGCCATACTTAAAAAGCTCCACAGGTGAAGAAATGACTGGGCATGATACTGAAATCAGGTTCAGTCTGCCAACAATTTGCTGATTAAAGCGTCATGACGCTGCTTTTGGCGGCTCATGCGCAGACGTTCGGCGCGAATAATGGTCTTCAAATCGGTCAACGCGGTATCGAAGTCATCATTCACAATCAGATAATCATATTCGGCGTAATGGCTCATTTCTGCAACAGCTTGCGCCATACGCTTTGCAATGACCTCTTCGCTGTCCTGACCGCGACCGCGTAGACGGCGGTCCAGTTCAATTTTGGACGGCGGTAAAATAAAGATACTCCGCGCGTGCGGCATTTTCTGGCGAATTTGCTGCGCGCCCTGCCAGTCGATATCGAGAAAAACATCGACACCGGTCGCCAGTACTTGCTCAATGGCCTCACGCGAAGTGCCATAGTAATTACCAAAAACTTCTGCGTGTTCGAGGAACGCATCTCTGCTAATCATTTCTTTAAATTCATCATGATTAACAAAGAAATAATGTTCACCGTGGACTTCACCAGGACGCGGTTGGCGTGTGGTGTGTGAAACAGAAACCTGGGTGTCATACAACGGTTGGGTTTTTAATAAAGCCTGAATCAGGCTGGATTTACCCGCGCCACTGGGGGCAGAAACAATATAAAGCGTGCCTTGAGCCATGAGTATCTTTCGTATGTGATTAGCGAAATAAAGCCTACATACGAGCTTATTATACACGGCGCGGCCATGTGACGTAGCCCTTGCTCACTTTTGCGCAAAGTTGTTGCGTTTTGCGTAGCTGTTTCCGCATTTGCCTGTGATTTACTGCAATAAAGACGATTCTCAGGAAGCGTCCTCGCAGACTCCTTTTGCCACTCGGCTTTGCCTTCACCACGTTGTATATCTGCCAGCCTGACTACAGCGGAGGTGAAGATGAAAGTATGGATGGCGATATTAATAAGTATCTTGTGCTGGCAATCATCTGTGTGGGCGGTCTGTCCGGCCTGGTCGCCAGCCAGAGCACAGGAAGAAATTTCCCGCCTGCAACAGCAAATAAAACAGTGGGACGATGACTACTGGAAGGAAGGAAAAAGTGAGGTGGAAGACGGTGTTTACGATCAGTTAAGCGCCCGTCTTACGCAGTGGCAACGCTGCTTTGGGAGCGAGCCCGCGACGTGATGATGCCGCCTTTAAATGGTGCGGTTATGCATCCGGTTGCCCATACGGGTGTACGCAAAATGGTGGATAAAACGCATTAAGTCTGTGGATGCGAGAACGTAGCGATCTTTGGGTGCAGCCAAAAGTTGATGGCGTTGCGGTAACCACTGGTTTATCGGGACGGGAAACTGAACAAAGCAATCAGTCGCGGTAATGGCCTGAAAGGCGAGGACTGGACGCAGAAAGTTAGCTTAATTTCCGCTGTGCCGCAAACCGTTAGCGGGCCTTTAGCCAACAGTACGCTTCAGGGAAATATTCTCCAGCGCGAGGGGCATATCCAACAACAAATGGGGAATAAAATGCCCGCGCAAAAGTTGCTGGCCTGATGATGCGCCGGACGATAGCGACACGCTGAATTCTCTGGGCGTTTTTGTCTGGGCATGGCCGGATGGACCGCAGTTAATGACCGATCGTTTAAAGGAGCTGGCTACCGCAGGTTTTACTCTAACGCAGAGGTATACCCGTGCGGTTAAAAATGCTGATGAGGTTGCGCGCGTACGCAATGAGTGGTGGAAAGCGAAATTACCCTTCGTCACCGATGGCGTGGTTGTGCGAGGGGCGAAAGAACCCGAATCCCGCCATTGGCTACCAGGCCAGGCAGAATGGCTGGTGGCCTGGAAATATCAACCTGTAGCTCAGGTTGCCGAAGTGAAGGCGATTCAGTTTGCGGTGGGTAAGAGCGGTAAAATATCGGTGGTTGCGTCACTCGCACCTGTCATGCTGGATGATAAAAAAGTCCAGCGGGTGAATATTGGTTCCGTCAGGCGCTGGGAGGAGTGGGATATTGCGCCTGGTGATCAGATCCTCGTCAGCCTTGCCGGTCAGGGTATTCCTCGCATTGATGATGTGGTCTGGCGCGGTGCAGAACGTACAAAACCGACACCACCAGAAAACCGCTTTAACTCGTTGACCTGCTACTTTGCTTCTGATGTTTGTCAGGAACAGTTCATTTCACGCTTAGTCTGGCTGGGGTCAAAACAGGTTCTGGGGCTGGATGGCATTGGTGAGGCCGGCTGGCGCGCGCTGCATCAGACTCATCGCTTTGAGCATATCTTTTCCTGGCTTTTATTAACGCCAGAGCAATTACAGAACACGCCGGGGATCGCGAAAAGTAAAAGTGCGCAGCTATGGCATCAGTTTAATCTGGCTCGTAAGCAGCCTTTTACTCGCTGGGTGATGGCAATGGGAATACCGCTAACCCGGGCGGCGCTTAATGCCAGTGATGAACGGTCCTGGTCGCAACTTTTATTTAGCACGGAGCAGTTCTGGCAGCAGCTGCCGGGGACTGGATCGGGGCGCGCCAGACAGGTTATTGAATGGAAGGAAAATGCGCAAATCAAGAAGCTGGGCAGTTGGCTGGCTGCCCAGCAGATCACAGGTTTTGAACCTTAGTGTCCTTCGTGGCTGTAGTAAAAGACCGGTAATCCCAGCTTAAGGCGTAGCGCCAGTAAGCGGGCAAAAAAGCCGAATACCAGGGTGGAGATAATTACCACATCATGGTTAGAAACATAGTGTTGCAGCGCGATGTACAGCACGGCGGAGGCAAATGAGACACCGGCATACAACTCTTTCTGGAATACCAGTGGGATACGTTTACAGAACATATCGCGCAAAACGCCGCCAAACACGCCGGTGGTTACCGCCGCGACAACGGCAATAATTGGGCCGTGCCCCATATCCAGTGCAACCTGTGCGCCGATGATAGAAAAGACCACCAGTCCAAGCGCATCGAGCACCAGAAACACTTTGCGCAGGTAAGGCATTACAGGAGCAACGATAGTGGTGAGTACTGCGGCGGTAGCGACGATAATCGCCAGCAATAATGCCAACAAAGCCAAAATAATAACCAACGCCGTTCTCTCGCTAAAATCTGTCTGGCAGAGTAGCGGCCCATGCATATTGTCACGGTAAAATTTTTAAGAGTGAGAGAGGAAATTGATAACTTGTAGTTATGTGAAATCGCTATTTTCTGTAGCGTAGATGCATTCTTCTGACTTCTTGTCTGAGAAAATGCATAAGAAAAAATAGGTTAAAATTGAGGGGTGGAAAAGAAAGGTGCAATGTTTAGCCATTGTGTTCACCGCACCTGGACTTTGGCTTACGCATCGGGTATCTCAATCAACAAAAAGAGTTTTTAGTTTCTGCTATTTCTTCTCTGTAATTTTTACACTGTTTTCCAACTGCTTGATGCTGACCTGCGGGGTCGGCAACTCCTCAGGCATGGTTCCGCCAAGTTCCTGAATGGTTTGCCTCACCTTGCTACCCACGTCAAAGTGTGTGGTATTAGCTTGCTGTTTTGAATTCACGCCATCCCGCTTGAGTTTTTCTTCTGTTTGGGTAGCTCGAAAGAGATTAGCCGCCAGTTCTGTTGAACCCATATGATCCAGGATCTTCTGACTCTTTTTCAGCCCCTTCAGTTGGTGGATGGCTTTCTGATCTAATCCACCATACAGCCCCTGGTAACCATGATTCTGAAATATGGCGAAATCAGTAGCTGTCGCTACCCCAGCTTGCTGTGCTGCCTCAACCAATTGTTTGTTATGTTCTTTCAACTCATTTCTCAGAAACAGACGCTTTTCGTCTTCACGAAGTTGCTTAAATGCTTCATCGTCAGCAAGCTCCTGCCGTCGGGTCTGGATAGCAAAATAAGTCTGCCCTGCCGCAATGACCGGTTTCGCAGGGTCGCCGTTTTGTACTACCAGGTAACAGGCATAGCGGGAGAGATGAACATCTTCAAGTTCTCGTTGAGCCCCTGAACCTAATACAACCATTTTGGTGGTTTCAACGAAATGGTCAGATGCAGCTTGATTGCTGGCTTCGCACGCTTGAGTCGCGCGGGCCAGTACCTTTTGAAAATTGCGCCAGTCCCGATAATCCAGTAACGGTGCCAATTCTCTAGCTGACCAAAATTCTTGCCCTTCAGTGCCATAATGCCGTATTTCTTCAAAAGGTTGATGATGTTCGTTCATTGCCCACTCCATGTGATATCGATTGCAAAGAAAGTAAATCTGTAACTGTATTTATATACAGTTGTGAGTATCTCACGTTCTCAGTGTGCTGAGGCAAAAACATCGCAAAATCTGGAGCAGGCACGCAAAACAGAATTGAAGTTGCGGGGAAGAAAAATGCCGCTCTGTTTGAGTGGGCGGCATTTGTGAAGGCTGAAAAGTAAGAATTAGTGTTACGAGTTACTCAATATTCTGAATCTGCTCGCGCATCTGCTCAATCAACACTTTCAGCTCGATGGCGGAGTTTGTCACTTCGGCATTGATAGATTTCGACGCAAGAGTGTTCGACTCGCGGTTGAATTCCTGCATCATAAAGTCCAGACGACGACCAACGGCTTCTTTTTTCTTCAGAATGTTGTAGGTCTCTTTGACATGCGCTTCCAGGCGGTCCAGTTCTTCGGCAACGTCAATTCGTTGTGCCAGCAGAACCAGCTCCTGCTCCAGACGGTTGTTTTCCAACTGAACCTGAGCATCTTCCAGCTTCGCGACCAGACGCTCACGCTGCCATTGCAGGATTTCCGGCATATGGGCGCGGACTTTGACCACTTCGGCGGTGACGCCTTCCAGACGCTGCTCGATCAATGCTTTCAGCGCCTGACCTTCGGTTTCGCGCGCGACGATAAAGTCGTCCAGCGTACCATCCAACGCCGCGAGAATTTCAGCGGCAATCGCGTCGAGATCCTGCTCCTGGGCTGCCATCACGCCCGGCCAGCGTAGAATATCAACCGGGTTGATTTCCCCTTCGTCACTCTGCATTTTTACCCAGTTCGCGGCAGTTACCAGCTGTTTAGCCAGTTTTTCATTGAGGATCAGCTCACCTTGTGCGCTAACATCTGGCTCATAGCGCAGGGTACATTCCACTTTACCGCGCGTCAGGCGAGAACGAATACGCTCGCGAACGACAGGTTCAAGGCTACGGAACTGCTCCGGCAGACGAAAGTAAGTTTCCAGATAACGCTGGTTTACCGAGCGCATTTCCCAGGTTGCGCTCCCCCATTCACCCTTGATTTCACGCCGGGCGTAGGCGGTCATACTGCGGATCATAGACGTTCCTGTTTATAAAAGGAGAGGTGGAAGGATTATAGCCATCGATGCCTTGTCAGGATAGGAATAACCGCCGGAAGTCCGTATAATGCGCAGCCACATTTGTTTCAAGCCGGAGATTTCAATATGCGTCCAGCAGGCCGTAGCAATAATCAGGTGCGTCCCGTTACCCTGACTCGTAACTATACAAAACATGCAGAAGGCTCGGTGCTGGTCGAATTTGGCGATACCAAAGTGTTGTGTACCGCCTCTATTGAAGAAGGCGTGCCGCGCTTCCTGAAAGGTCAGGGCCAGGGCTGGATCACCGCAGAGTACGGTATGCTGCCGCGTTCTACCCACACCCGTAACGCTCGTGAAGCGGCGAAAGGTAAGCAGGGTGGACGCACAATGGAAATCCAGCGTCTGATCGCCCGTGCTCTTCGCGCGGCAGTAGATTTGAAAGCGCTGGGTGAGTTCACCATTACGCTGGACTGCGACGTGCTTCAGGCTGATGGTGGCACTCGTACCGCGTCGATTACGGGTGCCTGCGTGGCGCTGGCAGATGCGCTACAGAAGCTGGTGGAAAACGGCAAGCTGAAAACCAACCCGATGAAAGGGATGGTAGCCGCAGTTTCTGTCGGAATTGTGAACGGCGAAGCGGTTTGCGATCTGGAATACGTTGAAGACTCTGCCGCAGAGACCGACATGAACGTAGTGATGACCGAAGACGGGCGCATCATTGAAGTGCAGGGGACGGCAGAAGGCGAACCGTTCACCCACGAAGAATTACTCACCTTGTTGGCGCTGGCCCGAGGGGGAATCGAATCCATTGTAGCGACGCAGAAGGCGGCGCTGGCAAACTGATTTTTAAGGCGACTGATGAGTCGCCTTTTTTTTGTCTGTAGAAAAGTAAGATGAGGAGCGAAGGCATGAAACCATATCAGCGCCAGTTTATTGAATTTGCGCTTGGCAAGCAGGTGTTAAAGTTTGGCGAGTTTACGTTGAAGTCCGGGCGCAAAAGCCCCTATTTCTTCAACGCCGGGCTGTTTAATACCGGGCGCGATCTGGCACTGTTAGGCCGTTTTTACGCTGAAGCGTTGGTGGATTCCGGCCTTGAGTTCGATCTGCTGTTTGGCCCTGCTTACAAAGGGATCCCGATTGCCACCACTACCGCCGTGGCGCTGGCGGAGCATCATGACCTTGACCTGCCGTACTGCTTTAACCGCAAAGAGGCAAAAGACCACGGTGAAGGCGGCAATCTGGTTGGTAGCGCGTTACAAGGACGCGTAATGCTGGTAGATGATGTGATCACCGCCGGAACGGCGATTCGCGAATCGATGGAGATTATTCAGGCTAATGGCGCGACGCTTGCTGGCGTGTTGATTTCGCTCGATCGTCAGGAACGGGGGCGCAGCGAGATTTCGGCGATTCAGGAAGTTGAGCGTGATTACAACTGCAAAGTGATCTCTATCATCACCCTGAAAGACCTGATTGCTTACCTGGAAGAGAAGCCGGAAATGGCGGAACATCTGGCGGCGGTTAAGGCCTATCGCGAAGAGTTTGGCGTTTAAAGAAACTCGCCGGATGAAAAGTCATCCGGCGTCATATTACTGCAACTGCGCGGCAATTAGCGGCCAGCGGGCGTCAAAATCATCCGTCGGGCGGTATTTAAATTCGCTGCGGACAAAACGTGACAGCATACCTTCACAGAAGGCCAGGATCTGGCTTGCCAGCAGGGTTTCATCGGTGGTGTAACCTTCACCCTCACGCATTCTCTTTTCACGCAATACCTGGCGCAGCTGCGCTTCAATACGCTCGAACAGCTGGTTGATGCGCCCTTGCAGGCGATCCTGTTCAAACATTAGCGCATGACCAGTGAGGATGCGGGTCAGGCCAGGATTACGCTCACCAAAACCGAGAAGCAGCAACACAATCAGACGCAGGCGCGCTGTGGTGTCTTTCTCATCTTTCAGAATCAGGTTGATGCGAGTAATCAGGCTATCTTCGATAAACTCAATCAGGCTATCGAACATGCGGGTCTTACTGGGGAAGTGGCGATACAGTGCCGCTTCGGAAACGCCGACAGAGGCGGCCAGTTTTGCCGTCGTGATACGTTGGCTTCCATCGCTGGATTCCAGCATCAGCGCCAGAGACTGAAGTATTTCCTCGCGACGGTTCCTTTTCGCAGTTTGTTTTTCTGCCATGTTACAAAATACCCCTGAAAATAAGCACTTGCCAGGCGGCACCCACGCTATGACCGCAAACGAAATGTTTGCGGCTATGTTATGACGTTATTCGGATGCGTATGTGTTACTGACGACCAGAGTGACCAAAGCCGCCTTCACCGCGGTCGGTGGCGTCGAAATCTTCCACCAGATTAAATTCAGCCTGTACTACCGGAACAAAAATCATCTGGGCGATGCGTTCGCCAGGTTGAATGGTGAAGCTGTCCTGACCACGGTTCCACACGGAAATCATCAACTGGCCCTGATAGTCAGAATCGATCAATCCTACCAGGTTACCAAGCACGATACCGTGCTTATGTCCCAATCCGGAGCGCGGCAGCATCATTGCCGCCAGTGAAGGATCGGCAATATGAATCGCCAGCCCGGTCGGAACCAGCGTAGTGTCACCCGGAGCCAGTTCTACGGCGTCGTCGAGACAGGCACGCAGGTCAAGTCCGGCAGAGCCAGAGGTGGCATAAGTCGGGAGCGGAAATTCCTTCCCAACGCGCGGGTCCAGAATCTTAACGTCGATTTTTTTCATCATAACGGGTCACGATCTCGTCGAGTAATAATTGGCCAAGGAGCTCTTTGCGCTCAAGCGGTAAGACTTTATCTCCGTCCTGCCAGAAAAGGTGTAATGCGTTGTTGTCGCTGTTAAATCCTTGAGTTGGCTGGGAAACATCGTTCGCGCAGATCAGATCAAGGTTTTTACGGATACGTTTTTGCCGGGCGTATTCTTCCACATTATTTGTTTCGGCGGCAAATCCAACGACGTAGGGTCGATGGTCTTTTAGTGCGGCAACGCCTGCGACGATATCGGGGTTTTTAACCATTTTTATTGTTAATTCATCACCCTGCGTGGCCTGCTTTTTGATTTTCTCTGGGGCCACGGTAGCTGCGCGATAATCCGCCACGGCGGCGCAGCCGATAAAAATATTTTGCTGCTGTACAGAAGCATTCACGGCGGCTTCCATTTCCAGCGCGGTCATCACATCAACACGTTTAACAAACGGTGGCGTCGGTAGTGAAACCGGACCTGATACCAGCGTGACGTTCGCGCCACGACGGGCAGCGGCGGCGGCGATAGCAAAACCCATCTTGCCGGAGCTGTGATTAGAGATATAACGCACGGGATCGAGCGGTTCACGCGTCGGGCCGGCGGTAATCATAATGTTCAGATGTTTCAGGTCGTTGACGGGCGAAAAATGCGCTACCGCCATATCCACAATGGTTAACGGATCGAGCATTCGCCCAGGACCGATATCACCACAAGCCTGACTGCCACTGTCTGGCCCCCAGATGAGCAAACCACGGGAAGCAAGCACCTCTAAATTATGCTGCGTGGCAGCGGCACGGTACATCTGCTGGTTCATGGCGGGGAGCACGGCTACAGGCGCAGGTGTAGCCAGACAAATCGTCGATACCAGGTCATTCGCCATTCCGGCAGCAACACGGGCAATCAAATCTGCCGTGGCAGGGGCGAGAATCACTAAATCAGCCCATTTACCCAGCTCAATATGGCCCATAGCGGCTTCGGCTGCCGGGTCCAGCAGACTGTCGGAAACGGGATAACCAGAAACCGCCTGCAAGCTAAGTGGGGTGATAAAGGCTTTTGCCGCTTCGGTCATGGCTACGCGGACGTCGGCCCCGCGATCGCGCAAACGACGCACCAGTTCAGGGGTTTTATAGGCAGCAATACCGCCGCTAACGCCGAGAACGATTTTTTTACCGGCCAGGCTCATGATGATTTTTCCTGTTGGGTGACACCAGAAGTTGGCGATTTTATCACAATACTTTTGTTGTCGTGCCTTCACCTGAGAATCACTTTGCGAGGCGCTTTCCAGGATTGAAAACTGGCCGTCGATTTAACGGAACGGCTATGACAGGATGCGAGCACCACAAAGGAGGTGAAGGTGAAAAACAATTCACAGCTGATGATGCCGCGCGAAAAAATGCTGAAGTTTGGTATTAGCGCCTTAACGGATGTCGAGCTGCTGGCGCTATTTCTGCGTACCGGAACGCGCGGTAAAGATGTATTAACCCTGGCAAAAGAGATGCTGGAGAATTTCGGCTCTCTTTATGGCTTGTTAACCTCTGAATATGAACAATTTAGTGGCGTTCATGGAATTGGCGTGGCGAAATTTGCCCAGTTAAAGGGGATTGCTGAACTGGCGCGGCGTTACTACAACGTGCGGATGCGTGAAGAAAGCCCTTTACTCAGCCCGGAGATGACGAGGGAATTTTTACAAAGCCAGCTCACGGGTGAGGAGCGGGAGATCTTTATGGTGATCTTTCTCGACTCCCAACACCGGGTTATAACGCATAGCCGTCTTTTTTCCGGCACGCTAAACCATGTTGAAGTCCATCCTCGGGAAATTATCCGCGAAGCGATAAAAATAAACGCCTCGGCGCTGATCCTTGCACATAATCACCCTTCGGGTTGTGCTGAACCCAGTAAAGCGGATAAACTCATTACTGAACGGATAATAAAGAGTTGTCAGTTCATGGATTTACGCGTGCTCGACCATATCGTGATTGGGCGTGGAGAGTATGTTTCTTTTGCCGAACGCGGCTGGATTTAACCCGCTATGCGCGATCCTTCGGGATCTTTGTCTGTTCGGGACTTGAGCACATCGCTGAGTCAGCGTATACTACGCCACCTTTGAGAATCTCGGGTTTGGCATTTGGGCCTGGCAATCGAGAGTTCACATAGAACTGCGATGACCGGGCTGTAAAGCCTGACGAGGCGCCAATACCCCATACGAAGCTCGAGCTAATTTGATTTTTGGAGAATAGACATGTCCCGAGTCTGCCAAGTTACTGGCAAGCGTCCGGTGACCGGTAACAACCGTTCCCACGCACTGAACGCGACTAAACGCCGTTTCCTGCCGAACCTGCACTCTCACCGTTTCTGGGTTGAGAGCGAGAAGCGTTTTGTCACCCTGCGCGTATCTGCTAAAGGTATGCGTGTAATCGATAAAAAAGGCATCGATACAGTTCTGGCTGAACTGCGTGCCCGTGGCGAAAAGTACTAAGTACTTAGAGGAAATAAATCATGGCTAAAGGTATTCGTGAGAAAATCAAGCTGGTTTCTTCTGCTGGTACTGGTCACTTCTATACCACTACGAAGAACAAACGTACTAAGCCGGAAAAACTGGAACTGAAAAAATTCGATCCAGTTGTTCGTCAGCACGTGATCTACAAAGAAGCGAAAATCAAATAATTCTCGCTTTGATGTAACAAAAAACCTCGCTCCGGCGGGGTTTTTTGTTATCTGCTTGCCCCCATATTGATTGCATCTGTTCATTCCTGGAGATGCTATGCCTGAATTACCCGAAGTTGAAACCAGCCGTCGCGGCATAGAACCGCATCTCGTTGGTGCAACCATTCTTCATGCAGTGGTGCGCAACGGACGCTTGCGCTGGCCGGTTTCAGAAGAGATCTACCGTTTAAGCGACCAACCAGTGCTTAGCGTGCAGCGGCGGGCTAAATATTTGCTGCTGGAGCTGCCTGAGGGCTGGATTATCATTCATTTGGGGATGTCTGGCAGCCTGCGCATCCTTCCAGAAGAACTTCCCCCTGAAAAGCATGACCATGTGGATTTGGTGATGAGCAACGGTAAAGTGCTGCGCTACACCGATCCGCGCCGCTTTGGTGCCTGGCTGTGGACCAAAGAGCTGGAAGGGCATAATGTGCTGGCCCATCTTGGACCGGAGCCGCTCAGCGACGATTTCAATGGTGAGTATCTGCATCAGAAGTGCGCGAAGAAAAAAACGGCGATTAAACCGTGGCTGATGGATAACAAGCTGGTGGTAGGGGTAGGGAATATCTATGCCAGCGAATCACTGTTTGCGGCGGGGATCCATCCGGATCGGCTGGCGTCATCACTGTCGCTGGCAGAGTGTGAATTGTTAGCTCGGGTGATTAAAGCGGTGTTGCTGCGTTCGATTGAGCAGGGTGGTACAACGCTGAAAGATTTTCTGCAAAGTGATGGTAAACCGGGCTATTTCGCGCAGGAATTGCAGGTTTACGGGCGAAAAGGCGAGCCGTGTCGGGTGTGCGGTACGCCGATTGTGGCGACTAAACATGCGCAGCGGGCAACGTTTTATTGTCGGCAGTGCCAGAAGTAATTCATGCGCGCCGGATGGCATACCATCCGGCATAAACGCTACGCTAACTTCGCCATCAGCGCCTGATGGACATTCTCCGGCAGGAAATGGGTGACATCGCCCTGATGGCGCGCCACCTCTTTCACCAACGATGAAGAGATAAACGACCACTCTTTCGACGGCATCAGAAACACACTTTCCAGTTCCGGCATTAAGTGGCGATTCATATGCGCCAGCTGCATTTCATATTCAAAATCCGCCACCGCACGCAGGCCACGAATCAGCACCGTAGCGTGTTGATTACGGGCGAAGTTCGCCATCAAATCACTAAACCCGACCACTTCCACGTTCCCCAGATGCGCGGTTGCCTGCTGTGCCAGCGCCACACGCTCTTCCAGGGTAAACATCGGTTTTTTACTGGGGCTGGCGGCAATCGCCAGAATAACGTGATCGAACATTTGCGTGGCGCGCGTCACGATATCGATATGACCATTGGTAATGGGATCGAAAGTACCCGGATAAATCGCCCGTTTTTGCATAACAACCTCAATGCGTTTTCGGTGGCAGGTAAGGTTCCAGCAGTTGAAGCAGACGCTGTAGCGCGCCCTGGTTTTGATACAGTACTTCAACGGCATGACGGCCATAGAAACTACGGTAATCGGCGTCGGTGAGTAAAGAGGACACCTCTTTTGCAAGCGTAGTGGCATCGGTAACGGTAATCAGCCCGCTTGCCTGCTCCAGCCGCGCGCAAATGTCTTTAAAGTTAAAAGTATGCGGCCCCATCAATACCGGAATAGCGTGTGCGGCAGCTTCCAGCGGATTATGCCCACCACGTTCAACCAGTGAACCGCCAACAAAGGCGAGATCGGCAATGCCGTACAGTAACATCAACTCGCCCATCGTATCGCCAACCACAACCTGCGTGCTGGTGGAGGGGACTTCCCCTGAAGAGCGTGTGATATAGCTTAGTCCAGCCTGGCGGACAAGATTAATCGCATCCGGGAAGCGTTCTGGATGACGGGGTACCAGGATGAGCAATAAATTCGGGAATTGCTGTAACAATGCCTGATGTGCGGCAATGACCACGCTCTCTTCACCTTCGTGAGTGCTGGTGGCAATCCATACCGGGCGGTGTGGTGCCCACTGGCGGCGCAGCGTCACGGCTTTAGCAGCCAACTGCGGCGTTACAGAAATATCGAATTTCAGGCTACCGGTAACGGTCACCTGATTATTTTTTGCGCCCAGCGCCACAAACGTGCACCATCTTCTTCATTTTGCGCAGCAATCAGCGTAATACGACGCAGCAAGCGACGGACGAATTTACCCAGTTTGGCATAACCTGCGGCCGAGCGGGCAGAGAGTCGCGCGTTAGCGATCACCAGCGGAATTTTACGTTTGTGTAGCGCCGCAATCAGGTTAGGCCATAGTTCGGTTTCCATAATCAACACCAGTTTGGGGTCGACTTTATTCAGGAAACGGTTGAGCGCATCGGGCAGGTCATACGGCAGATAAACGTGCTGAACATCCTTCCCGAAAGCCGATTGTACGCGCTCCGAACCGGTTGGCGTCATGGTTGTAACGGTAATCGGTAAATCAGGATAACGATGGCGCAGCGCGCGCACCAACGGGATCGCCGCCAGAGTTTCACCGACGGAGACGGAGTGCAGCATAATGCCGCCTGGTTTTAGCGGATGGCGGTAAAAACCGTAACGTTCACCCCAGCGTTTTCGATAGGCCGGAGCCTTACGTCCGCGCACCCAGAGCCGTATCCAGATCAGCGGCTGAATAAGGTAGAGAAGGGCGGTGTAAAGCAATTCGAGCATAGTAAATAGCTGACTTATGGATGTGCTGGGGATTCTATGTATTTAGCTGTGGCTTTACCATTACTTTTCCCGTTTTTGACTTAAATAGCAATTTACCCGCCAATTCTTGCTGAACATCTATACTTTTTTTGTATTTTTATGCGATTCATTGATTTCTGCTGTACGTGCAGGAAGGAATCGCAGAGCAACAGTGAAAGAATATGGTTGCTAATGATTTTATTTGATTGATTTCTTTATTGAAAATCAACAATGTGCTTAAAAATCATTCGGGTCGGATTGCCGCGAAAGAAGTGATACACTAGCGCGTCAATATCAGTGCGGTATCAGTATTCAGGTAGCTGTTGAGCCTGGGGCGGTAGCGTGCTTTTTCTGCTTCACCTTAATCGGATAATCTCAACAAAAAGAGTTACTTGTGGATAAGCCATTTCGAAGAATTTTGCTCATTAAGATGCGTTTTCATGGGGATATGTTATTAACTACTCCCGTCATTAGTTCGCTGAAAAAAAATTACCCTGACGCAAAAATCGATGTGCTGCTTTATCAGGACACCATCCCGATCCTGTCTGAAAATCCAGAGATTAACGCGCTCTACGGCATAAAAAATAAAAAAGCAAAAGCCTCAGAAAAAATTGCCAACTTTTTTCATCTCATCAAGGTATTACGTGCCAATAAGTATGACCTTATCGTCAATCTTACCGATCAATGGATGGTTGCTATACTGGTTCGCTTATTAAATGCCCGTGTGAAAATTTCCCAGGATTATCATCATCGGCAGTCTGCTTTTTGGCGTAAAAGTTTCACCCATTTGGTGCCGTTGCAGGGTGGAAATGTGGTGGAAAGTAACTTATCCGTGCTGACACCATTGGGACTTGATTCGTTGGTGAAGCAGACAACCATGAGTTACCCGCCTGCAAGCTGGAAACGTATGCGTCGCGAACTTGATCACGCTGGTGTTGGACAAAATTATGTGGTTATCCAACCTACGGCGCGGCAAATCTTCAAATGCTGGGACAACGCCAAGTTTTCCGCTGTGATTGATGCCTTACATGCTCGTGGTTATGAAGTCGTTCTGACGTCCGGCCCAGATAAAGACGATCTGGCCTGCGTCAATGAAATTGCGCAGGGATGCCAGACGCCACCAGTAACGGCGCTGGCTGGAAAGGTGACCTTCCCGGAACTTGGTGCGTTAATCGATCATGCGCAGCTGTTTATTGGCGTTGATTCCGCACCGGCGCATATTGCCGCTGCAGTTAATACGCCGCTGATATCGCTGTTTGGTGCGACAGACCATATTTTCTGGCGTCCCTGGTCAAATAACATGATTCAATTCTGGGCGGGAGATTACCGGGAAATGCCAACGCGCGATCAGCGTGACCGAAATGAGATGTATCTTTCGGTTATTCCGGCGGCAGATGTCATTGCTGCTGTCGATAAATTACTGCCCTCCTCCACGACAGGTACGTCGTTATGATCGTTGCTTTTTGTTTATATAAATATTTTCCCTTTGGCGGTTTGCAGCGTGATTTTATGCGTATTGCTCAGACAGTCGCCGCCCGAGGTCATCATGTTCGGGTTTATACCCAGTCGTGGGAAGGCGAATGCCCTGATGTATTTGAACTGATCAAAGTGCCGGTTAAATCGCATACCAATCACGGGCGCAATGCGGAGTATTTTGCCTGGGTGCAAAAACATTTACGCGAACATCCCGTCGATAAAGTCGTTGGATTCAACAAAATGCCGGGGCTGGACGTTTATTATGCCGCTGATGTTTGTTATGCCGAGAAAGTAGCGCAGGAAAAAGGCTTTTTCTATCGCCTGACGTCACGTTATCGCCATTATGCCGCCTTTGAGCGGGCAACCTTCGAACAGGGTAAGCCGACACAGTTGCTGATGCTGACAGATAAGCAAATCGCCGATTTCCAGAAACATTATCAGACTGAAGCGGAGCGTTTTCATATTCTGCCACCGGGGATTTATCCTGATCGTAAATATAGCCAGCAGCCAGCCAATAGCCGTGAAATCTTCCGTAAGAAGAATGGAATAACCGAACAACAATATTTATTGTTGCAGGTCGGTTCAGACTTCACGCGTAAAGGTGTCGATCGTTCCATTGAAGCACTTGCTTCGTTACCGGATTCGCTGCGCCACAACACATTGCTATATGTTGTTGGGCAGGATAAACCGCGAAAATTTGAGGCGCTGGCAGAAAAACGCGGCGTGCGCAGTAATGTTCACTTTTTCTCGGGGCGCAATGATGTCTCGGAATTAATGGCGGCGGCGGATTTATTACTGCATCCTGCCTACCAGGAAGCGGCGGGAATTGTGCTGCTGGAAGCGATTACTGCAGGATTACCGGTACTAACAACAGCCGTTTGTGGCTATGCGCATTATATTGTCGACGCTAATTGCGGCGAGGCTATTGCTGAGCCATTCCGCCAGGAAACATTGAATGAGATTTTACGCAAAGCGTTAACGCAATCTTCATTGCGCCAGGCCGGCGGAAAATGCGCGACATTATGCTGATACACAAGATTTATACAGTCTGCCAGAGAAAGCGGCGGATATCATAACACGGGTGGTCTGGATGGTTGAACTTAAAGAGCCGTTTGCCACGTTATGGCGCGGCAAAGATCCTTTTGAGGAAGTTAAAACCTTGCAGGGTGAGGTATTTCGTGAACTGGAAACTCGCCGTACTCTGCGCTTTGAAATGGCGGGCAAAAGCTATTTTCTCAAATGGCATCGCGGCACGACCCTGAAAGAGATAATCAAAAATTTACTCTCATTGCGGATGCCAGTATTAGGCGCTGACCGCGAATGGAATGCGATTCATCGACTGCGGGATGTCGGCGTTGATACTATGTATGGGGTGGCATTTGGCGAAAAAGGCATGAATCCGCTGACCAGAACTTCATTTATTATTACCGAAGATCTGACACCAACCATAAGTCTTGAAGATTACAGTGCTGACTGGGCGACTAACCCTCCAGATGTTCGCGTAAAGCGTATGCTTATTAAGCGTGTCGCGACGATGGTGCGCGATATGCATGCTGCGGGCATTAACCACCGTGACTGTTATATCTGTCATTTCCTGCTGCACTTGCCTTTTTCCGGTAAGGAAGAGGAGTTAAAAATTTCGGTAATTGACCTGCACCGGGCGCAGCTTCGCACGCGCGTTCCACGTCGTTGGCGGGATAAAGATCTTATTGGGCTTTATTTTTCTTCGATGAATATCGGCCTGACTCAGCGGGATATCTGGCGGTTTATGAAAGTGTATTTTGCCGCCCCGCTTAAAGACATTCTCAAGCAGGAACAAGGACTGCTGTCGCAAGCAGAAGCAAAAGCCACAAAAATCAGGGAAAGAACGATTCGAAAATCGTTGTAACCCGTAACTTATTTTTGCCAAAATTTTGGATACAGAATAAATATGTCTCAACTCAATGATAGTGACATCATCCTTTTTGAGTATAATTTTCATTATCAAAATATAAGATCTAAAAATACTCTTGATATAGCATTTGGTATTGACAGAAATTTTCTTTTTGGATGTGGTGTAGCCATCGCATCTATTCTATTAAACAATAGAGAAATCTCTTGTGAATTTCATGTTTTCACAGATTATATCAGTGATAAAGACAAATTATATTTTTCTGATTTAGCAAAACAATATAATTCAAGAATTAATATTTATGTTATCAATTGTGATAAGCTGAAGTCATTACCAAGCACGAAAAACTGGACTTACGCAACATATTTTCGATTTATAATTGCAGATTATTTCTATCATAAACATGAAAAAATACTATATCTTGATGCAGATATTGCTTGCAAGGGTAGTATTAAAGAACTCTTAGATTATCAATTTTCTACTAATGAAATTGCCGCAGTTGTAGCTGAAAGAGATGTTGAATGGTGGCAAAATCGAGCCTCGGTATTAACTACACCACAGTTAGCTTCTGGATATTTCAATGCTGGTTTTTTACTGATAAATATTGATGAGTGGAATCTAAATAACATTTCGTCAAAAGCTATTGAAATGTTGCGTGACCCAGATTGGGTAAGTAAAATCACCCACCTTGATCAAGATGTACTGAATGTATTATTGAATGGTAAAGTGAAGTTTATTTCGGAGAAATATAATACCCGATATAGTATTAACTATGAATTAAAAGACAAAGTTGATAATCCAGTCAATGATGACACCGTGTTTATACACTATGTGGGACCTACAAAACCCTGGCATGAGTGGGCTGACTATCCGGTGTCACGTAGTTTTTTGATCGCCAAAGCAGCTTCTCCGTGGAGTAAAGAAGATTTACTTAAACCTGTAAATAGCAATCAGTATCGGTATTGTGCAAAACATAAATTTAAACAAAAGCATTATATGGCAGGCATTTTTAATTATTTAAAGTATTATAAAGAAAAATGCTTCTAAAGATTTAAGGTTAAAATAATTCATTATGATATATAATAAAACGATAAATGGGTTGAAAGTTTTCATAAAAGATAATGATCCCTTTTATGAGCAAGTTCTAAATGACTTTTTAACTTGCAGGGTTAAAACATTAAAAGTTTTTCGTTCGATTGATGATACTAAAGTCATTCTTATTGACACTGCTCGTGGACCTCTTGTACTTAAAGTTTATGCGCCAAAGCATAAAATGACCGAACGTTTCTTAAAATCTTGCATAAAAAAAGATTATTATGAAAATTTAATTTATCAAACCGATCGGGTACGTGGTGAAGGCATCCAATCAATTAATGACTATTTTTTGCTAGCTGAACGTAAAACATTAAATTTCGCTCATTATTATATTATGCTCATTGAGTATATTGAAGGTGTCGGGTTAAATGAGTATTTGGAAATTTCTGAAGATCTGAAGGATCAATTATCAGAATCGATAAAAGAGTTGCATCAGCATGGAATGGTGTCTGGCGATCCTCATAAAGGAAATTTTATAGTATCCGAAAAAGGTTTAAGACTAATTGACCTTTCAGGTAAAAAAACAACCGCTGTTTTAAAAGCAAAAGATCGCATTGATCTTGAACGGCACTATAATATAAAAAATGAATTGAAAGACTTTGGCTATACATATCTTATATTCAAAAAGAAAATTAAAAAAGTAATCAGGGATGTAAAAGTCAAACTAGGATTAAAGAGCAAATAATGATTATGATGAAGGGTAATTAAATTGGATTTTAAACATCTTACTCAATTTAAAGATATAATTGAACTGGACAAGCGCCCCGTTAAACTTGATGAACGGGAAACGTTTAATGTCTCATGGGGTATTGATGAGAACTACCAGGTTGGGGCTGCGATTTCAATTGCTTCAATTCTTGAAAATAATAAACAAAACAAATTTACCTTTCACATAATCGCTGATTACTTAGACAAAGAGTATATTGAATTATTATCACAATTAGCAACGAAGTATCAAACAGTAATTAAATTATATCATATTGATTCTGAGCCATTGAAGGCGCTACCTCAATCAAATATCTGGCCAGTATCTATTTATTATCGTTTGCTTTCATTTGATTATTTTTCTGCGCGATTGGATTCATTATTATATCTTGATGCTGATATCGTCTGTAAGGGTTCATTGAACGAGTTAATAGCATTAGAGTTTAAAGATGAATATGGGGCAGTGGTAATTGATGTAGATGCTATGCAAAGTAAAAGCGCTGAGCGTTTGTGTAATGAGGATTTTAACGGTAGCTATTTTAACTCTGGTGTAATGTATATTAATTTACGGGAATGGTTAAAACAAAGACTAACGGAAAAATTCTTTGATCTATTATCAGATGAGTCAATTATAAAAAAATTAAAGTACCCGGATCAAGATATTTTAAACTTAATGTTTCTACATCATGCTAAAATATTACCGAGAAAATATAATTGTATTTATACTATAAAGTCAGAATTTGAAGAAAAAAATAGTGAATATTACACCCGGTTTATTAATGATGACACTGTCTTCATACATTATACTGGTATAACTAAGCCATGGCATGATTGGGCGAACTACGCCTCTGCAGATTATTTTCGTAATATTTATAATATATCACCATGGAGAAATATACCTTATAAAAAAGCTGTTAAAAAACATGAGTACAAAGAAAAATATAAACACTTGCTTTACCAGAAAAAATTTCTCGATGGTGTTTTTACAGCAATTAAATATAATGTTATGAAAGGTTAATATACGAGATGGTTGATAAAATAATATTTACGGTTACTCCTATTTTTTCAATTCCTCCTCGCGGAGCGGCTGCTGTTGAAACGTGGATGTATCAGGTTGCTCAGCGTACCAATTTTCCAAATCGTATTGTTTGTATCAAAAATCCAGGATACTCAAATTACACCTTTGTTAATGATAATTGTAGTATTCATAGGGTTGGATTCAGTCGCATATATAAGCGGTTATTTCAAAAATGGACAAGACTTGATCCTCTTCCATATTCACAGAGAATATTGAATATTGCACATGATTTTCCTATAACGAAAGAAAGTGTTATTGTAGTTCATAATAGCATGAAGCTATACACTCAAATTCGTAAGCGAGCTCCTCAGGCAAGAGTGGTTATACATATGCATAATGCATTTGAACCAAAATTGCTTGAGCAAAATGTTAAAATGATAGTGCCTAGTTTATACTTGAAAAAGTATTACCAATCTTATTTAGCAAATGCAGATATTGAGATTGTACCAAATGGAATTGATTTAGAAACCTATCAATCTAATTTTCAGCCGATCACTAGAAGCGAACTTAATATCTCCCCTGAAGAGAAAATTATTTTTTATGCTGGGCGTATCGTCCCTGACAAAGGCATATTGCTGTTGATGCAATCATTCGAAAAATTGGCCGCTGCTCACAAAAATTTAAAATTAGTTGTGATTGGTGATTATACAGAAATGAGTAAAAGTGACAAAGGTGCATATCAACGCAATGTCAGGGAAATTGCAAAACGTTTGAAGGATCGTTGCATTATGTTAGGAAGCATACCGCCTGAAAAGATGCATTGTTATTACCCACTGGCAGATTTAGTCGTCATTCCTTCCCAGTTCCAGGAACCATTTTGCATGGTGGCAATTGAAGCTATGGGTGCTGGTAAGCCTGTTTTAGTGAGTACGCGTGGGGGGATGACGGAATTTGTCAAAGAAAATACTACGGGATTCCATTTAAAAGAACCTATGACTGCAGACTCCATAAGCAGCGATATTTTAAAAACGTTAGCGAATCCTGAATTAACAGCAGTTGCAAAGCAAGGTCAGGACTTTGTGTTTGAACACTACAGTTGGGATGGCGTAACTCAAAGATTCGAAGAGGTTATTCATAATTGGTTTGAATAAATAAAAGGCCGCATTATGCAGCCTTTTTTTTTTACTTGTTTTTCATCGCTAATAATAAGCCGGCGTAAACGCCTAATAAATTTGGTTCAATTTGTTCTACGTTTCCACGGATAACAAAATAACCTATAAAAGATAGTAAGATTATATAATATGCATTATATGGTGAGCGATATTTATTCTTGACGCCATTTTTTATACACTCTTTCAATATTGCACAGTATAGCATCATAAGACTTACCAGCCCTAATAAACCAGTGCCAAACCAGATGAATAGCGCAAAATTATGTGGCCCTATTGATTGTCTAAAGGTCCATTCTGGATAATCAATGACACGTTTATTATAGACATCTTTATATGCAACGTTACCGTAACCATAACCAATAACAGGATTTTCTAATATTAGATCGAGTGCGCTGCCTTGAGTACCATTTGCATAGCGATAAGAACTATTAGTTTGTTGAAGTTTATACGTTAGCTTTGCGGTCATCTCCTTATGTGTGAAAATAACCGACAATGCAATGATGGCAACCATTACTCCTACTAATAGTAACTTCCATTGTTTAAACATCAGAATCCATATTAATCCAATGACTAACACGGAAAGCCAGGCCCCTCTGGATAAAGTTCCTAATATCAGAAAAATAAAAATAACGCTTAGAACCACAAAAGAAATGCGGTATTTTGCTGATTTGATAAGCCAGAGATTTAACAATGCAGGGAATAAAAAGACCATCGAGTCAGAAATGCTACGGTGTCTATAATCTGCGAATGGCATTATCCCTTGTTGATAGTCCTTATAATAGGTAATCAATTCAGAAAAACAGCGTAAGCCCAACGCACTAATAAATGAGAAGAAAACGATTTTTTCGACATCTTTTTCTCGTCTCTCAATATGATCGGTATTGTATTGTGCATAGTAAAGTATTCTCAATAATAGCTTTGAAAATTTCCTTCATGCTAGCACCTGCATCAGGGATTGAAGAAGTGACAGCAATGCAGCAATAGTTAATATGGCAACACTACCAAAAAGAAATGTTTTAAATAGTGAGAGATAGTGTTTTGGCCGTTTGCAGAGATAGACGATTGTCGTTATTGTCATAAGAATAACAATAAGATGTTTATACCTTGTAATCCCACCCAAAAAATAGGTGGTAATGAATAAGAATACGAGAGCTCTGTTCCAGTACGCTATCCAGTTTTTTTTCTCGAGAGAAAAAATAATGTTGAGGTCATCTTATCTCCGATGTCAACTTATTGGTTATTATTTCAAGATTTAAATTTTGAAAAACGGTTTGAGCTGGCAAATCTGCAAGAGACATACTTGTAGAACGACACTCTACTTGATTCTTCCCATACCCACCAATTAATCCCGGATCGGTTGGTCCATAAACCGTGATATTGGTCTATCCAGTGCCGCCGTTAAATGGCTTTAACCCCGTATCCACCGACACTACAAATTTAGCCCCGGCCAGCACGCGGGCAACGCCTTCCAGACTCATCTTCGGCAATACTTCAACATAAGCAAATCCTTCCGCCAGTCGTTTCGCCCGTTCTTCCTCATGCGGCGCGCCCCACGGAAGTTTAATCCGTATTCCTGAATCAGCCAGTAAACCAATCAATTCTCGCCAGTGTTCTTCCGGCCAGTGTTTATCATCACGGGTCGTCGCATGAAGAAATACGGCATATTCGCCAGCATCTGTAGGCAGGTTCGTCAGAAAATGCTGTGCGATAGCATAATCGCCCTGGGTTTGCGGTTTGCTATAGCCCAAACTTTTGGCAAACAGTTCGCGGGTGCGTTCTACGGCGTGCTGCTGTTTTGCAATATGATGCTTACAATTGTAAAACAGGCTGGCTAAAGGTTCGCGAGCGGTTTGCCAGTCCAATCCATGCTTTACGCCATGCGCCAGACGTGTCACCAGTGCCGCGCTTTTTACCAGCCCCTGAGCGTCGATAACTGCGTCATAGTTCTCTGCTTGTAGCGCTTCACGAAACGCTTTGCGTTCAGCTTTTATGGGGGCCGAGAACCAGGCTTTACGCCAGCGACGTATTGCCACAGGAATAACTCGCTCAACGGCAGCGTGCCAGGAAGGAATCTGTGCGAACCCTTCTTCCACCACCCAGTCAAACTTAATCCCCTGATTGCCTGCTGGGCATCAGTGAGTGCGGCAACGTATGGAGAACATCGCCCATCGACGATGTTTTAACGATCAAAACCCGCATCCGTCAGGCTTCCTCTTGTAACAATAGCGCGTTGAGTTCTTCCAGTACGCGCTGGGGAGTAATGTCGATCAAGCTCTGGTGATAACCCTCCGCAGCGTCACCTTTACGCACTTTGTGATAGCCGGTAATCAGACGGATCACGCGCGCTTTATGGGATAGCGGCGGTGTGAAGTCCGGGCTACTTGGACCATACAGGGCAACCAGCGGACGATTGAGCGCCGCCGCAACGTGCATCAGGCCAGAATCGTTAGTGACAATGGCTTTACAGGCTGCAATCAGGATAACCGCTTGATCAAGCTGTGTTTCCCCCGCCAGGTTCCGACACCATGCCTGCTGCTCGGTATTTAAAGCGGCAAGAATCTCATTGCCTGCTTCATGATCTTTCGCCGAGCCAAACAGAACCACCTGATAACCTTCATCAATCAGCTGCTTTGCCAGCTCCGCATAGTGGTAGTGTGGCCAGCGTTTTGCCGGACCAAACTCCGCACCCGGGCAAAAACCAATCATCGGACGTTCTGATGAAAGCGAAAATTGATTACAGGTATATGATTTTTCACCTTCGCTCACCTGCAACTGCGGCCATAACAATGGCTGCGGCAGATCTTGTGCTGTGCGCATAATGCCTTTGTCATAGGCCAGCGCTATATAGCGTTCCACCATTAGCGGCCAGGCTTCTTTATCGAGCACGCGTACATCGTTGAGTAAACCGTAGCGCATCTCGCCGCGCCAGCCGGTGCGATGAGGAATACCCGCGAAGAAAGGCACTAATGCGGATTTGAAGGAGTTAGGTAAGACGTAGGCGCGGTCGTAGCGCTTTTCACGCAGGCTATGACCCAGTTTGCGGCGTTCGCCGATTTCCAGCGCTCCGTGACCGAGAGGCATAGGGATAGCTTCGTTAACTTCCGGCATCCGCGATAATAATGGACGGCACCATGCCGGTGCCATCACATCGATTATCGCCTGGGGATAGCGCGCCTGGAGCGTGCGATAGAGACTTTGCGACATCATCATGTCGCCAACCCAAGACGGGCCGATCACCAGTATTTTCATGCAGAGCTCTTATGCGTCGCGATTCAGCCAGGCCATGTATTCCGTTACACCTTCAGCAACGGTTTTGAACGGTTTGTCGTAACCCGCCGCGCGCAGATTTGTCAGATCTGCCTGAGTGAACGCCTGGTAGCGGCCTTTCAGCTTATCCGGGAACGGAATGTATTCGATCTGGCCTTTCTTGTGATAAGCCAGCGTAGCATCAGCTACAGCCTGGAAGGATTCCGCACGACCGGTGCCGAGGTTGAAGATGCCGGAAACGCCATTTTCCAGGAACCACAGGTTTACATCTGCCACATCGCCAACATAGACGAAGTCGCGTTTAAAGTTCTCGCTACCTTCGAACAGCTTCGGTGATTCACCGTTATTAAGCTGGGTGTTGAGATGGAAAGCGACGCTCGCCATGCTGCCTTTATGGCCTTCACGCGGTCCATAAACGTTGAAATAGCGGAAGCCAACAATCTGCGAGTTCGCTTCCGGCAGGATTTGGCGAACATATTCATCAAACAGGAATTTTGAGTAACCGTAGACGTTCAACGGTTTTTCGTACTCGCGGGATTCAATAAAGTCGGAGGTGCGTCCGCCGTAGGTGGCTGCGGAAGAAGCGTACAGGAACGGGATTTCACGCTCCAGGCAGTAGTGCAGCAGCTCCTTGGAGTATTGATAGTTGTTATCCATCATATACTTGCCGTCCCACTCGGTGGTGGAAGAGCACGCGCCTTCGTGGAAAATCGCTTCGACATCGCCGAACTCTTCGCCAGCCATAATCTGGATCAGGAAGTCTTCCTTATCCATATAGTCTGCGATATTCAGATCCACCAGGTTCACAAACTTGGTGCCGTCTTTCAGGTTGTCCACCACCAGAATATCGGTGATGCCTTTATCATTCAGGGCTTTAACGATGTTGCTGCCGATAAAGCCCGCGCCGCCGGTAACGATGATCATAACTGTAACCTTCGAATTATGGAGTCAGAGACAATCTCAGACACGAATGTCTGTAATCATACCATCACATCCGAATCCCTTCAGCCCTTTACATAGAGGTGCAAGGATGCTAATTGCAACAAACTAGTTTGGGTTTTAGCTAGTCCTTCATGGCGGATGTTGGTTTTGCATGTGAATAGTGCTTTAGTATCAATATTCCGATGTATGATAAATAACGGAAGCATTTGAATGGATAATATACAGTATACATTCTGTTAATATTTATGATATAATTCTTTTTTTATATTAATGGTCTTATTAGTAATGAAATCATCCACCACAATTATCACTGCATATTTTGACATTGGTAGAGGGGATTGGACTGCTAATAAAGGGTTCCGTGAAAAACTAGCTCGTTCAGTTGATGTTTATTTTAGTTACTTTGAGCGTCTGGCCGCACTTGAAAATGAGATGATTATTTTCACTTCTCCCGATTTGAAACCAAGGGTTGAAGCGATTCGCAACGGAAAACCAACAACGGTTATCGTTATCGATATAAAAAAGAAATTTAGATATATCAGAAGTCGTATCGAAAAAATTCAAAAAGATGAGTCGTTTACAAATAGACTTGAGCCTCGACAATTAAAAAACCCAGAGTACTGGTCACCAGAGTATGTTTTGGTATGTAACCTTAAGGCCTATTTTGTAAATAAAGCTATCAACATGGGCTTAGTGAAAACGCCTCTTGTTGCGTGGATAGATTTTGGCTATTGCCGTAAGCCAAATGTAACTCGAGGATTGAAAATTTGGGATTTCCCATTTGATGAAAGTAAGATGCATCTTTTCACTATAAAAAAAGGGCTTACTGTCACATCTCAACAACAGGTTTTTGATTTCATGATTGGCAATCAGTATATATTATTAAAGGGAATTGTTGGTTCACAGCATAAATGGAAAGAATTCTATAAATTAGTTCTGGAAAGTCAAAAAATAACACTAAATAATAACATTGTGGATGATGACCAGGGCATTTTTGTCATGTGCTATTACAAACGCCCCGATCTCTTCAACCTAAACTATCTGGGGAGAGGAAAATGGTTCGATTTGTTTCGCTGCTTCAGGAGTAACACTTTAGGGGCAAAAATGCAGGCGCTGAGAATTTTCCTTTCAAGAAAATAGGTTTCCCTCCATTAGTGGGTAGCGTTTTGATACCAACTGAGATAGGAAAAATGATGCTTTGGCATCATTTTTTCTTTTTATATCAATGCAGTAAAATCAATCATCATTATGCCCAGCCAAAACTGTACAGTTTTTCTACTATCTGTAGGTGTTGAGAGACATCAAGTTACACGTTATTTATCCTGAATTTTGCAGAAGTGTTAACGCGTCATCTCGTCGCGACCTATAAGTTTGGGTAATATGTGCTGGAATTTGCCCTGTCTGGAGAATCGCAATGCGTGGAGAATTTTATCAGCAGTTAACCAACGATCTGGAAACCGCACGGGCGGAAGGGTTGTTTAAAGAAGAGCGCATTATTACGTCTGCGCAGCAAGCAGATATCACTGTGGCTGATGGAAGCCACGTCATTAACTTTTGTGCCAACAACTATCTCGGGCTGGCGAATCATCCTGATCTGATTGCGGCGGCAAAGGCGGGAATGGATTCTCACGGTTTCGGCATGGCTTCGGTGCGTTTTATTTGCGGCACTCAGGACAGCCATAAAGAGCTTGAACAAAAACTGGCGGCCTTCCTGGGGATGGAAGATGCGATTCTCTACTCTTCCTGCTTTGATGCTAACGGTGGCCTGTTTGAAACGCTGCTGGGCGCGGAAGACGCCATTATCTCCGACGCACTGAACCACGCGTCTATTATTGATGGTGTGCGTCTGTGTAAAGCTAAACGCTATCGCTATGCCAACAACGATATGCAGGAGCTTGAAGCTCGTCTGAAAGAAGCGCGTGAAGCCGGTGCGCGTCATGTGCTGATTGCCACCGATGGTGTATTCTCGATGGACGGCGTGATTGCCAATCTGAAGGGCGTTTGCGATCTGGCAGATAAATACGATGCCCTGGTGATGGTAGACGACTCCCACGCGGTCGGTTTTGTCGGTGAAAATGGTCGTGGTTCCCATGAATACTGCGATGTGATGGGCCGGGTCGATATTATCACCGGTACGCTTGGTAAAGCGCTGGGCGGGGCTTCTGGTGGTTATACCGCGGCGCGCAAAGAGGTGGTTGAGTGGCTGCGCCAGCGTTCTCGTCCGTACCTGTTCTCCAACTCGCTGGCACCGGCCATTGTTGCCGCGTCCATCAAAGTACTGGAGATGGTCGAAGCGGGCAGCGAACTGCGTGACCGTCTGTGGGCGAACGCGCGCCAGTTCCGTGAGCAAATGTCGGCGGCGGGCTTTACCCTGGCGGGAGCGATCGATGCCATTATTCCGGTCATGCTTCGATGCAGTAGTGGCGCAGAAATTTGCCAGAGCTGCAAAGAGGGCATTTACGTCACCGGTTCTTCTATCCGGTCGTTCCGAAAGGTCAGGCGCGTATTCGTACCCAGATGTCTGCGGCGCATACCCTGAGCAAATTACGCGTGCAGTAGAAGCATTCACGCATTGGAAACAACTGGGCGTTATCGCCTGAGGGATGTGAGGATGAAGCGTTATCCAAACTGAAAGCGGAAGGGGCATCTGGATGACCGACGTTCCTGTACCGGAACTCGGGCATAACGATCTGCTGATTAAAATCCGTAAAACAGTCTGCGGGACTGACGTTCACATCTATAACTGGGATGAGTGGTCGCAAAACCATCCCGTGCCGATGGTCGTAGGCCATGAATATGTCGGTGAAGTGGTAGGTATTGGTCAGGAAGTGAAAGGCTTCAAAATCGGTGATCGCGTTTCTGGCGAAGGCCATATCACCTGCGGTCACTGTCGCAACTGTCGTGGCGGTCGTACCCATCTGTGCCGCAACACCATTGGTGTCGGTGTTAACCGTCCTGGCTGCTTCGCCGAATATCTGGTGATTCCGGCGTTCAACGCTTTCAAAATCCCCGACAATATCTCCGACGACCTGGCTTCCATTTTTGATCCCTTCGGTAACGCCGTGCATACCGCGCTGTCGTTCGATCTGGTGGGCGAAGATGTGCTGGTTTCTGGTGCAGGTCCGATAGGTATTATGGCTGCGGCGGTGGCGAAACACGTTGGTGCACGCAATGTGGTGATCACCGATGTTAACGAATACCGCCTTGAGCTGGCGCGCAAAATGGGTATCACCCGTGCGGTCAACGTCGCTAAAGAAAACCTTAATGATGTGATGGCAGAACTGGGCATGACCGAAGGCTTTGATGTCGGTCTGGAAATGTCCGGCGCGCCGCCAGCGTTTCGTACCATGCTCGACACCATGAACCACGGCGGTCGCATTGCGATGCTGGGTATTCCACCGTCCGATATGTCTATCGACTGGACCAAAGTAATCTTTAAAGGCTTGTTCATTAAAGGTATTTACGGTCGTGAGATGTTTGAAACCTGGTACAAGATGGCGGCGCTGATTCAGTCAGGTCTGGATCTCTCGCCGATCATTACCCATCGTTTCTCTATCGATGATTTCCAGAAGGGCTTTGACGCTATGCGTTCGGGCCAGTCCGGGAAAGTAATTCTGAGTTGGGATTAACACGAACAAGGGCTGGTATTCCAGCCCTTTTGCCTGAGGATAATCCGTTAAATATGTAAAATCCTGTCAGTGTAATAAAGATATCGTAATTGCGCTGATCTCTTATATAGCTGCTCTCATTATCTCTCTACCCTGAAGTGACTCTCTCACCTGTAAAAATAATATCTCACAGGCTTAATAGTTTCTTAATACAAAGCCTGTAAAACGTCAGGATAACTTCAGAGGTCGTCGGTAATTTATGATGAACAGCACCAATAAACTTAGTGTTATTATTCCGTTATATAATGCGGGCGATGATTTCCGCACTTGTATGGAATCTTTAATTACGCAAACCTGGACTGCTCTGGAAATCATTATTATTAACGATGGTTCAACGGATAATTCTGTTGAAATAGCAAAGCATTACGCAGAAAACTATCCGCACGTTCGTTTGTTGCATCAGGCGAATGCTGGCGCATCGGTCGCGTAGCGCGTAATCGTGGATCGAGGTGGCGACGGGCAAATATGTCGCTTTTGTCGATGCTGACGATGAGGTCTATCCCACCATGTACGAAACGCTGATGACCATGGCGTTAGAGGATGACCTCGACGTGGCGCAGTGCAACGCTGACTGGTGTTTTCGTGAAACGGGAGAAACCTGGCAATCCATCCCCAGCGATCGCCTTCGCTCAACCGGCGTATTAACCGGCCCGGACTGGCTGCGGATGGGGCTTTCTTCGCGCCGTTGGACTCACGTTGTCTGGATGGGGGTTTATCGCCGTGATGTTATTGTTAAAAATAACATTAAATTTATTGCCGGATTACATCATCAGGATATTGTCTGGACAACAGAATTCATGTTTAACGCGCTGCGTGCGCGATATACCGAGCAATCATTATATAAATATTATCTGCATAATACGTCAGTGAGTCGGTTGCATAGACAAGGGAATAAAAACCTTAATTATCAACGTCACTATATTAAGATTACCCGCCTGCTGGAGAAATTAAACGAAATTATGCCGACAAAATTACGATTTATCCGGAATTTCATCAGCAAATAACTTACGAAGCATTGCGTGTTTGCCATGCGGTGCGCAAAGAGCCGGATATTCTTACCCGCCAACGGATGATTGCCGAGATATTTACTTCCGGTATGTATAAGCGCCTGATTACCAATGTGCGCAGCGTGAAGGTCGGTTACCAGGCGTTACTGTGGTCTTTCCGCTTATGGCAATGGCGCGACAAAACGCGGTCGCACCATCGCATTACGCGTAGCGCCTTTAATTTGCGCTAGCGTTAAACTTCGCCGCTTCGGGCTGTTTGCCCCAGCCTTGCCACTGATGCTGGAAGTAAACGATCAGCGTGCTCTGGCTGATGCTTTCGCTTAATACTTCAAAGAAGCGATTAGCATAAACAGGTTCTATCGGTTTCTTCGGTTTGCACAGCTTCACGCCACGGAACGGATTACGCGGTGCATCAGGCACAGCGTTTTTCGGCGGTGTAGAAGTATCAACCTGCGGTTCATTCAGCAAGCTGCTGGCTTTCACCAGCGTAATGTCTGGCGGCAGGTTATAAACCATCTGTTGTAGCACGCGTACCGTTGAAGGGTGAGGATGCCCAATGGCAATGGTTGAACCGTTGCGACGCGCCAGATCAATTGCGCGATTAAATTGCACACGGATGTCCGCTTCGTTCTGCGAATCGTCGAGGAACACCTTCCGTTTGATCACCTTCACGCCAGTACCTTGCGCGGCGCGCATCGCCTGGGTATTACCGATGGTTACGCTGTCGAGGAAGTAAAGATTGTAACGCTCCAGTGCCTGCATCACTTTCTGCATACCAAACAGGTTAGAGGTCATCTTGCTACCCATGTGGTTGTTGATCCCCACGGCATAGGGCACGTTATTGACCGCACTACGAATAATGCGCTCAATTTCGTCGCTGCTCATCTCCGGGCGCAGCGTATTTTTCTCCAGCGGCTGTTTACTCAGTGGTGCCATCGGGAGATGAATCAACACTTCGTGCCCGCTGTTATGCGCTTTGGTCGCCATCTCTCTGGCGTGCGGTGAATCGGGTAATACAGCGACGGAGATAGCGGAGGGCATCGCCAGCACCTGGTTTTCGTTGTGCGGGCGATACCCAAAATCATCAATGACGATGGCAAGTTTGCCAGCAAGTACGGGGGAGGAGAGCGCCAACAGAGCGGCAAATGCAAGAACGTTACGACGAAATGGAAACAAAACTTATCTTCCCAACCACGGCTGTGGATTGACCGCCTGACCCTGGCGGCGAATTTCGAAATAGAGTGAAGGCCGACCCTGACCGCCACTGCTGCCCACCAGTGCAATTGGCTGGCCCGCGCGAACCTGCGAACCAACGCTCACCAGTGCGCTCTGATTATAGCCGTAAAGACTCATGTCGCCTTTACCGTGCTCAACCACCACCACCAGACCGTAACCTTGCAGCCAGTCAGCCAGAATCACCCGACCGTCGGCAATCGCTTTAACTTCAGTACCTTCAGAGGCACCGATAACCATCCCTTTCCAGCGTAATTCACCCTGTAGCTGTTCGCCATAGCGATGCAGCGTCGGCCCGCGAACCGGCCAGAATGCCTGACCACGCGGCGCGCCCAGACCACCGGTACGGGACATCAGCGATTTTTCGCTTTCAGTCGGTTTGTAGGTGGTGCCTTTACGCGTCGCTTCTTTCTGGCGGTCGCGAACCGCCTGGGCCTCACGTGCTTCTCGTTCTGCACGCGCTTTCGCCGCGGCTTCCGCACGGGCAATGCTGTTACGCAGACGGGATTCGTTGGCGCGCAGCTCGCTCAACTGTTGCTGACCTTGCTGGATGGAAGACTCCAGCCCTGCCAGCGTCTTTTTACGCTCGTTCAGCGCCTGAGTCAGTTTCGCCTGTTGGGCGCGCTGTTCATATAACAGCGTTTGTTGCTCGCTTTGTTTCTCTTCCAGTTCAGCACGCTGCATGGCGACTTCTTCACGCGTTTGCTTCAACTGGGCAATGGTTTCTTGTCGCGCCTGGTTGAGATAGCCGAAATAAGCCTGTAAACGCTGTCCACGCTGGCTTTCTTCACCGCTGAGAATTAGCTGAATACCGGTATGCTCGCCCTGACGGAATGCGGCATCCAGTTGCGCGGCGAGGCTGCGCTCCTGGGCGGCTTTTTGCTGCTCCAGTTTGGCAATCGACGCGTTCATCTCATCAATCTGTTTATTGAGTTGATTGAGCGTGTTTTGCGTTTCGCGCAGCTTACGGGTGGCTTCAGAGATCGCTTCTTCCTGCTTTTTCAATTGTGCGAGCAGGCTTGCGCGTTGTTGTTGCTTTTGGCGTACCGCGCGCTCTTTTGCGGCGATATCGGCCTGAATAGATTTGAGTTGGTCACGCTCATCCGCGTGGGCGGAAAAGGCGCACAACAATACGCCAGCGCTAAGAACGCTGGCGTAGATGATGGGCCTGATTGCAAACCTGCGCGGTTTCACGGCCCGTGTCATGGTATTAATCGCCTTTCCCCTCATGGGGAGGGATTATTCCACGATGAACAGCGGCTTACCAGTCATCTCTTGCGGGATTTCCATACCCATCAGCGACAACATGGTCGGCGCGATGTCAGAAATTGCCGCCTGCAACCGCTTTCACGTTCTTATCACCAACGTAAATCAGCGGAACTGGCAGGTTGGTGTGTGCCGTGTGTGCCTGACCCGTTGCCGGATCGCGCATCTGTTCAGCGTTACCGTGGTCAGCGGTGATCAGCAGTTGTCCACCCACGGACTCAACCGCTTTCGCGACTTCTTCCACGCAGTGATCCAGTGCTTCAACCGCTTTAACCGCCGCTTCCATCACCCCGGTGTGACCTACCATGTCGCCGTTCGGATAGTTACAGATAATGGTGTCGTATTTGCCGCTTTTGATTGCCGCAACCAGTTTTTCGGTCAGCTCTGCGGAGCTCATTTCCGGTTGCAGATCGTAGGTAGCCACTTTCGGTGAGTTGATCAGAATGCGATCTTCGCCTTTGAACGACTCTTCTACGCCACCGTTGAAGAAGAAAGTAACGTGGGCATATTTTTCGGTTTCGGAAATACGCAACTGAGTTTTGTCGTTTTTCGCCATCCACTCGCCGAAGGTGTTAACCAGGGAAGCGGGTGGGTAAGCAACCGCAGTTTTGATGTCAGCGGCGTATTCGGTCAGCATCACGAAATCGACGTTAACCACTTTCTTACGCGCGAAGCCATCGAAATCAGCGTTCACGAATGCACGAGTGATTTCACGCGCGCGGTCAGCACGGAAGTTCATGAAAATCAGCGCATCGCCGTCTTCCATTGCCGCATCTGGCTGACCTTCTGCACGAATAACGGTCGCTTTCACGAACTCGTCGTTTTCGTCGCGAGCATAAGCTGCCTGCAAACCAGCAACGGCAGTATCGGCCTGGAACTCACCCTGCGCCAGAGTCAGCAGGTCATAGGCTTTTTCAACGCGATCCCAACGGTTATCGCGGTCCATCGCGTAGTAACGACCAATGATGGACGCTACGCGGCCTTTACCCAGCGCAGCAAATTTCTCTTCAAATTTTTTCAGCGAGGATTCAGCACTGCGCGGCGGGGTGTCGCGACCGTCAAGGAATGCGTGCAGGTAGATTTTTTCTGCGCCGCGTTCAGCTGCCAGTTCTACCATCGCCATGATGTGATCTTCGTGGCTGTGTACGCCGCCTACGGAGAGCAGACCCATAATGTGTACTGCTTTACCTGCGTTTTTCGCTTTATCTACCGCGCCAGTCAGCACTGGATTAGCAAAGAAAGCGCGATCTTTGATTTCAACGTCCAGACGAGTCAGGTCCTGATACACGATGCGGCCGGCACCCAGGTTAACGTGGCCTACTTCGGAGTTACCCATCTGACGGTCAGGCAGACCGACTTCCAGACCGGAAGCGTCGATCAGGGTATGCGGACGATTGGCCCACAGTGCATCCATTACCGGGGTTTTAGCACTAAAAATGGCGTTATCCTGCTGTTCTTCGCGATAGCCATAGCCATCCAGAATCACCAGTACCATAGGTTTTTTAGAAACCGACATTGCGACAACCTCATACTCAAGAGTCAAAATTTGCGTAATTTTACTACAGCTGAATCGATAAAATAGCCTCTGAAGATCAAAATATACGACCGCTCGCGGCAAGCCGATGCCAGATTTACGCTTTTTTTTCGTCGCGCCCCGCAAAATTGCATTCCAGTTAACGCGCTGGCTGTATTTGCCGCACCGCGCAGGTATACTCCTTTCCTGGTTTTTTTAATCACTACGTCGGGAGTTGTTACCCCCCATGCAAGAAATTATGCAATTTGTTGGCCGTCATCCCATACTGAGTATCGCCTGGATCGCGTTACTGGTGGCGGTTCTTGTGACTACGTTTAAGAGCCTGACCTCGAAAGTGAAGGTGATTAGTCGTGGTGAAGCTACGCGTCTGATCAACAAAGAAGACGCTGTGGTTGTGGATTTACGTCAGCGTGATGACTTCCGTAAAGGCCATATCGCAGGTTCTATCAATCTGTTGCCGAGCGAAATCAAAGCCAACAATGTTGGTGAGCTTGAGAAGCACAAAGACAAACCGGTTATCGTGGTAGACGGTTCTGGCCTGCAGTGCCAGGAGCCTGCAAATGCGCTGACGAAAGCTGGTTTTGCGCAAGTATTCGTGCTGAAAGAGGGCGTCGCTGGCTGGGCTGGCGAAAACTTGCCTTTGGTGCGCGGCAAATAATTTACCTGTCGTCTTTCATGATGCAGGCCGTTAGCTGCAATTAGGCCCCCAGCGACTTATTGTTATAAGCTTCTGGGGACACTCCATTTTGCTGCCGCCCTGCAACATGAAATTTCAGGGTAAAAAACAGGAGCTAATTTATGGCCAATGTTGAAATCTATACTAAAGAAACCTGCCCGTATTGCCATCGTGCAAAAGCACTGCTGAGCAGCAAGGGCGTGAGTTTCCAGGAGTTGCCGATCGATGGCAATGCCGCCAAGCGTGAAGAGATGATCAAACGCAGCGGTCGCACCACGGTTCCCCAGATTTTTATTGACGCACAGCACATTGGCGGCTGTGATGACTTGTATGCATTGGATGCACGTGGTGGACTGGATCCCCTGCTGAAATAACGTGTGAACGTTGGCATTACATTGCGCAGTATTTAAGGACAACACTTAAGGGTTTTCTACACATGTCAGAACAAAACAACACCGAAATGACTTTCCAGATCCAACGTATTTATACCAAGGATATTTCTTTCGAAGCGCCGAACGCGCCGCACGTTTTCCAGAAAGATTGGCAGCCAGAAGTTAAACTTGATCTGGATACGGCATCTACTCAACTGGCAGATGACGTTTACGAAGTGGTACTGCGTGTTACCGTAACGGCCTCCCTGGGCGAAGAAACCGCGTTCCTGTGTGAAGTTCAGCAGGGCGGTATTTTCTCCATCGCGGGTATCGAAGGCACCCAGATGGCACATTGCCTGGGCGCATACTGCCCGAACATTCTGTTCCCGTATGCTCGTGAGTGCATCACCAGCATGGTATCCCGCGGTACATTCCCGCAACTGAACCTTGCGCCGGTTAACTTCGATGCGCTGTTCATGAACTATTTGCAGCAGCAGGCTGGCGAAGGTACTGAAGAACATCAGGATGCCTGATGAACCAACGTAATGCTTCAATGACTGTGATCGGTGCCGGCTCGTACGGCACCGCTCTTGCCATCACCCTGGCAAGAAATGGCCACGAGGTTGTCCTCTGGGGCCATGACCCTGAACATATCGCAACGCTTGAACGCGACCGCTGTAACGCCGCGTTTCTCCCCGATGTGCCTTTTCCCGATACGCTCCATCTTGAAAGCGATCTCGCCACTGCGCTGGCAGCCAGCCGTAATATTCTCGTCGTCGTACCCAGCCATGTCTTTGGTGAAGTGCTGCGCCAGATTAAACCGCTGATGCGTCCTGATGCGCGTCTGGTGTGGGCGACCAAAGGGCTGGAAGCGGAAACCGGGCGTCTGTTACAGGACGTGGCCCGCGAGGCGTTAGGCGATCAAATTCCGCTGGCGGTTATCTCTGGCCCAACGTTTGCGAAAGAACTGGCGGCAGGTTTACCGACGGCTATTTCGTTGGCCTCTACCGACCAGACCTTTGCCGATGATCTCCAACAATTGCTGCACTGTGGCAAAAGTTTCCGCGTTTACAGCAACCCGGATTTCATCGGTGTGCAGCTTGGCGGTGCGGTGAAAAACGTCATTGCCATTGGCGCGGGGATGTCCGACGGTATCGGTTTTGGTGCGAATGCGCGTACGGCGCTGATCACCCGTGGGCTGGCTGAAATGTCGCGTCTTGGTGCGGCGCTGGGTGCCGATCCTGCCACCTTTATGGGCATGGCGGGGCTTGGCGATCTGGTGCTTACCTGTACCGACAACCAGTCGCGTAACCGCCGTTTTGGCATGATGCTCGGTCAGGGCATGGATGTACAAAGCGCGCAGGAGAAGATTGGTCAGGTGGTGGAAGGCTACCGCAATACGAAAGAAGTCCGCGAACTGGCGCATCGCTTCGGCGTTGAAATGCCAATAACCGAGGAAATTTATCAAGTATTATATTGCGGAAAAAACGCGCGCGAGGCAGCATTGACGTTATTAGGTCGTGCACGCAGGACGAGCGCAGCAGCCACTAACCCCGGGAACCTTTGTTACCGCTATGACCCGGCCCGCGCAGAACGGGCCGGTCATTATCATCGTGTGGAGTAAGCAATGTCGTGTGAAGAACTGGAAATTGTCTGGAACAATATTAAAGCCAGAAGCCAGAACGCTGGCGGACTGTGAGCCAATGCTGGCCAGTTTTACCACGCGACGCTACTCAAGCACGAAAACCTTGAAGTACTTGAGCTACATGCTGGCGAACAAGCTGTCATCGCCAATTATGCCTGCTATTGCTATCCGTGAAGTGGTGGAAGAATACGCCGCTGACCCGGAAATGATCGCCTCTGCGGCCTGTGATATTCAGGCGGTGCGTACCCGCGACCCGGCAGTCGATAAATACTCAACCCCGTTGTTATACCTGAAGGGTTTTCATGCCTTGCAGGCCTATCGCATCGGTCACTGGTTGTGGAATCAGGGGCGTCGCGCATTGGCAATCTTTCTGCAAAACCAGGTTTCTGTGACGTTCCAGGTCGATATTCACCCGGCAGCAAAAATTGGCCGTGGCATTATGCTCGACCACGCCACGGGCATCGTTGTGGGTGAAACGGCGGTAATTGAAAACGACGTATCGATTCTGCAATCTGTGACGCTTGGCGGTACGGGTAAATCTGGTGGTGACCGTCACCCGAAAATTCGTGAAGGTGTGATGATTGGCGCGGGCGCGAAAATCCTCGGCAATATTGAAGTTGGTCGCGGCGCGAAGATTGGCGCAGGTTCCGTGGTGCTGCAACCGGTGCCGCCGCATACAACCGCCGCTGGCGTTCCGGCTCGTATTGTCGGTAAACCAGACAGCGATAAGCCATCAATGGATATGGACCAGCATTTCAACGGTATTAACCATACATTTGAGTATGGGGATGGGATCTAATGTCCTGTGATCGTGCCGGATGCGATGTAATCATCTATCCGGCATACAGTAACTAATCTCTCAACAACGCTCCCGGATATCCCAGCTGCCTCCAGGCTTCATACACCACAACTGACACCGCATTGGACAGGTTCATGCTGCGGCTGTCCGGCACCATCGGAATGCGAATTTTTTGTTCAGCGGGCAGGGCATCAAGAATGCTCGCTGGCAGGCCGCGTGTTTCCGGGCCGAACATCAGATAATCGCCATCCTGATAGTTTACGGCGCTGTGAGCAGGCGTACCTTTCGTGGTGAGGGCAAACAGGCGCTGGGGATTTTCTGCTTCGAGGAACGCGCGAAAGTCATGATGACGCGTAACGGCGGTAAACTCGTGATAGTCCAGCCCCGCGCGGCGCAGGCGCTTATCGTCCCAGGCAAATCCCATCGGTTCGATGATATGCAGACGAAAGCCGGTATTAGCGCAAAGACGGATGATATTGCCAGTATTTGGCGGAATTTCTGGTTCGTAAAGTACGATGTTTAGCATACTGCCCCCTTAGTGCGGGGGCAGGATAGCAGAAAATTGGTGAGCAGTGCGGCCTTTTCCCCTCACCCCGGAGGGGCGAGGGAGAAAAAAAGAGTGCGGTGTCGTTTCAGAGTGAGGGAGTACATACAGCGCCGAACGGTCCCCACTCCCTGAGGGAGAGGGTTAGGGTGAGGGGGCTCAAACGACTATGCCGCATTCCCTTTCGCCATCGGAGCCAGTGCCGTAGGCAACTCTTTACCCAGCCCCTGCACCAGCGAATCTTGCGTAATTTCACTGATCGATTTCGCGCCAGTCAGCGTCATTGCCACTTTCATCTCTTTCTCGATCAGATTTAGCAGGTTAGCTACACCCGCCTGGCCCGCTGTTGCCAGCGCATACAGGAAAGCACGACCCAGCAGTACGGTGTCGGCACCGAGCGCAATCATACGCACGACATCAAGCCCGTTACGAATTCCGCTATCCGCCAGAATGGCGATATCACCTTTCACCGCATCTGCAATAGCGGGCAACGCACGAGCGGAAGAGAGTACACCGTCCAGCTGGCGGCCACCGTGGTTAGAAACCACAATTCCATCAGCACCAAAACGTACTGCATCGCGCGCATCTTCCGGATCGAGGATCCCTTTGATCACCATCGGGCCATCCCAGAAATCGCGGATCCACTCAAGGTCTTTCCATGAGATGGACGGATCGAAGTTATTCCCCAGCCAGCCGATGTAATCTTCCAGTCCGGTCGGTTTGCCGAGATAAGCTGAGATATTACCTAAATCATGTGGACGACCGTTCAGGCCCACATCCCACGCCCATTGCGGATGCGTCACCGCCTGCAAGTAGCGGCGCATTGCCGCATTTGGGCCGCTCATACCTGAATGCGCATCACGGTAGCGTGCGCCCGGTGTCGGCATATCCACGGTGAAAACCAGCGTCGAACAACCCGCTGCTTTTGCTCGCTCCAGCGCGTTACGCATAAAGCCGCGATCGCGCAGTACATAAAGCTGGAACCACATTGGGCGCTTGATGGCTGGCGCGACTTCTTCAATCGGGCAAACGGAAACCGTCGAGAGAGTAAACGGAATGCCATGCGCGTCCGCCGCTTTGGCTGCCTGAACTTCGCCACGACGCGCATACATGCCACACAAACCCACCGGTGCCAGTGCTACCGGCATCGACAATTTCTCATTAAACAGCGTCGTTTCCAGGCTTAAGTCAGACATGTTTTTCAGAATACGCTGGCGCAGTGCCACTTCTGACAAATCTTCCACGTTGCGGCGCAGCGTGTATTCAGAATATGCACCACCATCCATATAGTGGAACAGGAACGGCGGCAGAATGCGTTGCGCTGCGGCGCGATAATCGCTGGCTGCGGAAATAATCATGCGTTTTTCTCCCTCGAATGCTCATTATGCTCACCGGGCAGGCGGGTAATCCGTGCGTGGCGAGCCTGATCTTCATCGAATCGTTTCATGGTGGTGTGAACAAAACTAAGGTGCGCCATCATTGCTTTACGCGCCCCGTCAGCATCACCGGCAAAAATGGCGTCAATGACAGCCTGATGTTGTTCGGTCAGTTGTGAAAAAACCGGTGGCACCAGATACATCCGCTGACGGCTATGCTTCACTGAGGATTGCAGGACATCGAAGAAACCGCGCATGGTTTGCAGCAGCACGATGTTATGTGAGGCTTCGGCAATCGCCAGATGAAAACGAACGTCCGCTTGTGAGGCGATATCCGGGTCTTCACTTAGCGTTGCTTCAAAGCAAAGCTGAATCTTTTCTTTGTCGCCAGGTGTGGCGCGCATTGCCGCATGCCATGCGGTGCTGGCTTCAATGGCGTAGCGGGCTTCCAGAATATCGAAACTGTAATCCGGATCATCGGCCATCAGTGTTTTTAGCGGCTGGACGATGTTTTGCTCCGACCATGTGTCATGACGCCAGCGAATAAACGTCCCGCCGCCGCGTCGACTGAGCAGCACGCCTTCACTCACCAGTTTTGCCAGCGCCTCGCGTAGTGAATTACGTGATACGCCGAGTTGCATCGCCAGTTGGCGCTCAGCGGGCAACTTCATGCCCGCTTCCAGGTTTTTTTCATCAATCAGCGCCCGCACGATCGGCAACCCGTCTGACAGGCGTCTGGGTAAAACAATCATTAAGGAATCATCCACGTTAAGACATAAGCCTGAAGCGTGGTGATCACGCCCACCATACAGGTGAAGATCAGGCTGTGTTTGACAGTAAAGCGGAACAAATCAGACTCTTTGCCCACCAGGCCTACCGCCGCACAGGCGATAGCGATAGATTGCGGGGAGATCATCTTACCGGTGACGCCACCGGTGGTATTGGCGGCAACCAGCAACAGATCAGAGACGCCAATTTGTTGTGCTGCGGTGGCTTGCAGCGCGGCGAACAGGGCGTTAGATGAGGTATCCGACCCGGTCAGGAATACCCCCAGCCAGCCGAGGAACGGCGAGAAGAAGGTGAATGCATGACCGGTGTGCGCCAGTGCCAGTGCCAGTGTTGATGACAGTCCGGAATAGTTCGAGATAAAGGCGAACGCCAGCACCATGCCGATGGAGTAGATGGGTAGAGCCAGTTCTTTCAGCGTGCTGCCGAAGGTGCTGATAGCGTCAGACGGTTTCATCTTCAGCCAGACAATCGAGAGCAGTGCAGCAAACAGAATGGCGGTGCCGGTGGCAGAGAACCAGTCAAACTTAAACACGGCGGCATAGGCTGTAGCCTCGCTGACCACTGGTGGCATACGGGCAACCAGTTTATCGAGGTACGGCACCGGAATGTTGATCACCCACTCATACAGCGCACCACCCGATGCGAACAGGGCTTTAAACGGCGGGATACTCCACAGTGTTACGGTAGCTGTCAGGAACAGGAACGGTGTCCAGGCACGTAACACCTGACCCGCAGTGTAACCGGTGTGGGCCAGCGTCATATCAACCTGTGACGCCCCCAAATCACCAAAACGGAATACGCGCACTGGCTGCCAGCGTTTGAGGAACAGCGTCAGGCAGAGCAGTGATACCAGCGAAGAGATAATGTCCGGCAGCTCCGGCCCAATGAAGTTAGAGCTAAGGTACTGAGCGATGGCAAACGAGCCGCCCGCAACCACGACCGCAGGCCACGTCTCCTTGATACCGCGCCAGCCGTCCATAATCGCCATGATCCAGAACAGCACGATAATGGTCATAAACGGTAGCTGCCGCCCCACCATCTGGCCAATCTCAAAGCTGTCGATGCCTGTTACTTGTCCGGCAACCAGGATTGGAATGCCCATCGCGCCAAATGCCACTGGCGCGGTGTTAACAATCAGGCACAGTCCGGCGGCGTACAGCGGTTTAAAACCCAGGCCGACCAGCAATGCGGCGGTAATTGCTACCGGTGCGCCAAAGCCTGCGGCTCCTTCAAGGAACGCGCCGAAACAGAAACCGACGATCAGCATTTGCAGACGCTGGTCAGGGGTTATCGAAAGAATAGACGAGCGAATGATGTCAAACTGCCCGGTTTTCACCGAGATCTTATAGACGAACACCGCTGCAATAATGATCCACGCGATGGGCCACAACCCGTAGAAGAAACCATAAACCACCGAGGCCAGCGCGTTAGCGACCGGCATTTTATAGAACAGCAAAGCCACGGCAAGGGCGATTGCCACCGTCCACGAGGCGGCGACGTATCCTTTCAGTTTGAGCTTAATCAGCGCAAAGAAGAAAAACAGGATGGGAAGCGATGCTATCAGACTGGAAAGCCAGATATTCCCGGCGGGATCGTAGTTTTGTTGCCAGAGATTCATTGCAGGTCTCCTGGAGTCCACGCACATCGTGTAATGAGTCTGTTGCTCATCTCCTTGTCACACGTTGTGTAAAAGTGGCACTGCCAATTGTGTTGTGTAGGGATAATGACAATGAATGGTTAACTAAATGTTATGTATTGGCAATATTGATGTGAGTTTTAATTGGGGAATTGTGAACCAGAGGTCAGATAAGCGAAGAATTGGTAGGGCCAATTCTTGTGGGGGGAGATGTCTGGTAAAGAAAAAGGGCAATCCTCATCAGAGAATTGCCCTTAGATTGTTGACCCGGAGCGCCTTATCTTGCCTGATGCGCGTAACGCATCAGGCAATTTGGCGTTTGCCCTTAGTCACACTAACTTAATGGATCATTACCACTGAATACCGGCACCGAGTGCGGCGGAGTATTCACCCTGGCTATTGGTACTACCTTGTAATTTGTAGACCCAACGACCATTGGCGCTCACCATCGATACACCTAAAGCAACTGCCGATTCACCGTTGTAAGTACCGCCACCAATAGAAGCCATGCTGGCACCCGGTGTATAAGCCTGCGGCAGACCGGTCATTGCCATTGCAGAAGCGATACCACCGCTCAACTTGCTTTCAGTTTTAGACAGTTTGTTATCCATTTCAACCATTCGCTGATCGGTGTATTGCTTCGTTTCCTGCACGCTTTGCTTCAACTGCGCGTAATTCACCGCGTCGTTGTTGTTGACGCCAGCGGAGACGTTGCTGATACGAGTCGTACCGCCGTTGCCGCCACCGAGGGTGATATTGCTATAGTCGATAGAACCATCAGCTTTGGTGTCGTAACGCACACCGCCAGCTTCGGAAGACTTCAACTGTGCCACGTTAACAGCATCGGTGTCGTTTTTACCTGCGGCTACGTTGGTGATACGACGTTGATTAGTAGATGAGCCTACAGAGATCGTATTTTCTTCGGTTGCCACAGACCCTGTACCCAGTGCGACGCTGTTATCCGCGGCAGCAATGGAGCCAGAACCAATCGCGACGCTATCTTTACCCTGCGCGCTGGCATCTACACCATCGGTATTGGTCTTGAAGTACTTGGTGCTACCGGTGGTGACGATATCGCCAATACCGTTTTCGATATTGGTGACGCGTGAATCAAGATTCGTTACCCGATTATCCAGGTTAGTAATGCTCTGGGTATTCTGGGAAACCTGCGCATCCGTTACTTTCAACTGACCCACGTTGACCGCATCGGTATCAGCCGAACCTGCTGCGACGTTAGTGATCTGACGTTGACCATCCGCACTACCGACTGAGAATTCACCGACAGAGTTCTGCGGTGCGTCCATGTTGTAGGCGGTATAATTGGTTTGAGCGCCACGAGTGGTCGTAGAACCATTACCTATCGCAATACTGTTGACATGAATGACTTGCGCATTGCTACCAATGGCAATGCCGTTAAGTGCATTCGCGTCCACGTAGGCACCATAACCGATACCAATACCTTTATCGCCATTCACGATGGTTTTCGCACCCATTGCCAGCGAGTCAGTTCCCACTGCCAGTGAATCTTCTTCCGTTGAATTAGCGTGGAAGTATTTAGTCGGCGTGGTTGCGACCGCACCAATCGCATTCTGCAATTGACGAACCGTAACGGCGTCATGGGCTTCGGAACCATCGGCTACGTTGATGATTTGACGATATTTACCGTCATCACCGATAGACAATGCACCGAGCAGTTCGCCATCCGTGGTGTCGTAACCAATAACAACGCCATTTTCCGTTATGCTGGTGTCACGGGAGCCTTTGGCAATCACTCGGCTGGAAACAGAGCTGCTACCCAGGGCGATACCCGTATCAACGTCGCTGTAGCTGCCCTGACCAATAGCTACGCTGCTATCGCCTTTGGCGACAGAGTTATAACCTATAGCTGTAGCGCCAACACCCTGTGCGCTGGCGTCGTTGAACGCTAAGCCGTCGTCGTTAGTACGCACATAGTTAATACCCGCACCGTTTTCTTGGATATAGGTTGCGTCGGTGTTACCAGCGAGCTGATTGATAATTTGGGTGTTCTGCTCAATCATCATATTCGTCGCATTCAACTGAGAACCGTTCACTGCATCGGTACTGTCCTCACTAATACTGCCATTAGCGACATTAGTGATGATGCTGGCTTTACCGTCATGGCTGGCATTGTAGGCTCCAGCACCGCCATTGGCAGTCTCATCCCACAGCAAGGCGTTATCATCAAGCGCATCCAGGGCGTCACCGACGTTGTTGTACTCGGCGTTCGCAATGGTGTAAGTCGGTGCGGTGATGGTGCCGTCAGCGTTGACTTCTGCGTCACCACCCAGCGCATCAGCGATGTACTTATTGGTGGTATAGAGTTGTGAGCCGTTAATCGCGTCGCTGCTGGCAGCAGAGATTGCACCGTTAGCGACGTTAGTGATTACACTGGCAGTTTTATCTTTTCCGTGAGCGGCGCTAAATGCACCATTTTCACCGGCGTCCGCATCCCAGAGCAGAGCGTCGTCAAGAGTGGTATCGATAGCATTCAGGGCATCACCGACATTATCGTAATCAGCATTAGCAATGGTGTACGTCGGCGCAGTGATGGTGCCGTCTGCATTGACTTCGGCACCACCCCCCAGCGCATCAACAACATAACTGCTCACGCCGTGGAGTTGTGAGCCGTTTACTGCGTCAGAACTGGAGTCTGAAATTTCACCATCTGCGACATCAGTGATCACGCTTGCGTCACCATTAGTACCGTGTTTGGCACTGAATTTACCTGCGGTGGCATCCCAAAGCAGAGCATCGCCGAGAGACGTGCTAAATGAGGAGTTAATCGCAGCCAGTGCATCGCCGACGTTATAATAATTTGTTTCACCGATTTTGTAGGTTGGACCGGTAAACACACCGTCAGTATTCACAGAAGCATTGCCGCCGAAGTAGGTGGCGATATTGCTGCTTAAGTCATAAAGCTGGCTACCGTTAATGGCATCGGAACTGGTTGCAGTGACTGTGCCGTCCAGGATATTGGTGATTTTGCTGGCGGTATTGTTGCCATGAGCTGCAGTGAAGACACCATTGTCCTTATCCCATTTCAGCGCATCCTCACCAAGATTAGTCACCGTCTCAGTCAGATTAGAGATGTTGGTGGTGTTAGTGGCGATATTGGTGGTATTCGTCGCCACGGCATCGTTGGTGGTTTTCAGCTGAGAGCCGTTAACGGCATCGGTGCTGCCAGTCGTCAGGTCGCCATCTTTAACGTTGGTGATTTTGCTGGTGGTCTCGGTGCCATGAGCTGCCGTGAATACACCATTGTCCTTATCCCATTTCAGCGCATCCTCACCAAGATTAGTCACCGTCTCAGTCAGGTTAGAGATGTTGGTGGTGTTAGTGGCAATATTGGAAGTGTTATTGGCGATATTGGTGGTATTCGTCGCCACAGCATCGTTGGTGGTTTTCAGCTGAGAGCCGTTAACAGCATCAGTGCTGTCAGCCGTCAGGTCGGCATCTTTAACGTTGGTGATTTTGCTGGTGGTATCCTGGCCGTGAGCTGCACTGAATGCCTTTTTAGTTTCGTTCCAGAGCAGGGCATCAGCCTGAAGGTCACCAACGGAATCCGTCAGGTTGGTGATATTGGTGGTATTGGTGGCAATATTTGCCGTATTCGTGGCAATGTTGCTGGTATTAGTAGCGATATTGGCGGTGTTGGCTTCGACATCGTCATTGGTAGCTTTCAGTTGGGAACCGTTAACCGCATCCTTACTGGAGGCTGAAATCGTGCCATCCGCAACATCGGTGATTACGCTGGCAGTTGGGCTACTAGTACCATGAGCAGCGCTGTATTTGCCTTTGGTTTGGTCCCATTGCAGGGTGTTTTCATCAAGTACAGCGAGCGCAGCCCCTACGTTATTTTTGCTACCATTTTTTAAATTGTAGGTTGGTGCTGTAACAGTACCGTCATCAACATCTACTGCAGCCCCTCCTCCAAGCCTTTTTGCTACCGAGTCGCTAATGGCATAAAGCTGTGAACCATTAATGGCATCGTAACTGTCAGACTTGATCGCGCCATTTTTCACATTAACGATCTTGCGTTTTAATGAACTATTGCCGACAGAGACGGTATTGTCTAAATCCGCAATGGAATCTGCGCCCAGCGCGACAGAGTTAATACCGTTGGCACTGCTATTACTACCAAGCGCAAGACTCTTATCACCAGTTGCATTACTGGCTGTGCCTAAGGCAATGGTGTTTAAGCCTCTCGACTGGCTACCATTACCCAGAGCGATGGCATCCACGCCATCAGCTTTGTTGCCCTGGCCTATGGCGATTGCATTATCTGCCAGAGCCTGGCTGCCATTTCCTAATGCGATAGTATTGACTTTATCGGCAAGGCTTCCGAACCCCATTGCCATGCTATTAGTCCCTTTTGCCTTCGCATTATTGCCAATAGCAGTTGCATTTTCAGCGGCTTCGGTCTCAGCACCTATCGCAATAGCGTTCGCTGCGCTGGCAAGTGATTGTCTGCCAAATGCGAGGCTGTCAGTACCGCTAGCTACACTGCTACGCCCCAGGGCAATTGCGTTTTCTTCAGATGCGACGCTACTTGCTCCCAGCGCCATTGAATACGCTTTTGACGCATTGGCGGTGTCGCCAAGAGCAATACTCATAATCTCAGTAGCTTTAGTGGCATTTCCCAGGGCAATGGCGTTTGCTCCTTCCGCTTTGGAAGAGTCCCCCATAGCAATAGACAATTTACCCAATGCTTTTGAATAACGGCCGAGGGCCATTGAGTATTGGCCCAATGAATACGAAGAGGCACCCAGTGCTATACTTCTATCGCCTTCTGATATTGCACTAACCCCAAAGGCCATTGATGCACCGCCAATCGCATGGGTTTTTGACCCGATGGCAGAGCTATATTGGCCTTCAGCTATAGCGTCATAACCCACAGCAGTACTGGAACCACTGGTGTTCATAAAAGTATTTGCTTTCGCCCCTTTGCCTATAGCAACCCAGCCGTCGCCAGCTGATCCACTACCGTAATCAACACCCTGACCGTTGTCATTCCCGGCATTCGCCAATGCCCCAAACGACGACAACATTCCACCCGCAACCAGCGCAGAAATTAACAGCTTACTGCGCCCAGATTTCTTGCCACGGCTTTTTGCCGTTTCGCTGGTAACAGTATAATTCCCTGTCGCAGGGTTCCAGATAACTTTAAATATTTTGTTCATTAATGATGCTCGCTATTCCTTGTTATAAGCGTACTAACTGCATTTATTTTTTGCTTCTTTTCTGCCGATTTTCAGCAGAGGGAAGATTGTCGAACTGAATATTTTCCATGTTGATGGCTAACTTCAGATATCCCAGGTTATTGGGCGATACACCCTTCAGGGTCAAATTAATGTCTTGCCATTGACCTGGTAATAATTTCAATGTGGATTTCATTGATGTGTTGAAAAGTAATTGTTGCCACCGGGCAAACTCTTTGGCATCGACAGGTTTTTCACCACCCCATGTCGCATTAAAACCAATGTTTGAGATAGGTGTACTTAATAAGTTGACCAGTGAGATATGAATAACACTACCATTCTCTGTGGCGTCAATGGATAACACTCGACCCGCTAAAGCCACCGAACCGTTGTTCAGGATGAAATACTTCGTTTTTGCTGGGTTAAACTCGGTAAAAATAAAAGTATTTTGTTGGTCTTTAACGGATTTAATTACGTGAGTTAAAGTCTTTGTACTGTTTATTATGCCAGTTTGTTGTTTTTGAATAGTTTCGAGTTGACTCTTTAGCTGTGCTTGTTGTTTTTCAAGTAGATCAATTTTATTGTTATGTTCTTCTTGTTGTTTCAATAAACTACTTTCTGGCTTGCCTTCTTCAATGTAGTCACATCCCGTTAATGCGCAGAGAACTGAAACAGTGACAGCACTGAAAAAAATCTTCTTCAAGTTCATGTAAAAATCCTTATTTCCTCCGACCAGCGATCAATGCCGGTAGAGTTGTCCATTGTATTATTGGTGAGCTATGTTGCTTTACATTAATGACAGTGATGTGTGTCGATTAAATATTGTTTTAAGCATTCATCATAAAAATGTATCATTCGTTTCAAAAGATGTCTGTGTTTGTATGAATATATTATTTTTCGTGGATTCTAATGATGATTATTAATAAATGTCAAATATGAAAGAAACCATGTCTGGGAAAAATTTTACAGATAATTGATTTTGTGAATATGATGATTAAAATTTCACAATTAAATCCGAAAAAAAGAGACGTAAATGCTTGTTAATTAACAAATGATATCTTCTATATATTTTTATTGTTTATAGATGGCTATTACGGTAAAAATACATTTTCAGAATATCAACCAGCGGTAAATCGAAGTAAAGGGAGTGAATTGTTTGGTAATTAGGCGAGTAGACAGGAGAGTCCCCGCATTGACCAGCTAAGGCAAGCCAGATGCGGGTTGATATGATCGAACCAGTCGTCTGAGGCGCTTAAAACGCAGTCTTAGAGAATCCAGTCATCTCCTGCAGGCCCATTTCACGGCCCAGCGCGGTCATTGGGTGCACAACCACCAGTCCGCGAACACTTTTCTTCAGCTTGCCCATATCAGCCTGCTCTTTTTTGGTAATTGCGCGCTGAAACGGCATCTTCATCAGCTTCTGTGCTTCTTTACTCAGTTTTTGGCTATGAACTTCACGCAGGCGAGCAATTTCTGCTTCCAGCGTGGCTTTCTCTTTTTCCAGCTCGGCATATTTGTCTGCGGCTTCAACCAGCGACAGATCGGCCTGCTGGTGGCGGATGGCGTCCAGACGATCGCTGAGACGTTTGATTTCGTTTTTTTCGACTTCTTTCATGTGATGGCTTCTGATAAAGATAAATTTATAGCCCCTAGTATGCGCGACCAGGTGCTTTGTTCACAACTGATGACATTGCAATAGTTCTGTAACGTAATCATTAACATGCTTAAAAACTACGCAATTTATTGATTAATTAAGAAATCTATAGAAAAAAGATAATAAACAGCAGCGGATGATTATTGAGGATTCAGCACGTTTTCCTTAATGTCATCTTTACCGGGAACCTAAACTAAAATTGGCGGCCGCGCATTCCCGGCGCGGGGTAATACGGAGATATCATCATGGGCAAATTAGGTGAAAACGTTCCGCTTCTTATCGATAAAGCCGTAGATTTCATGGCATCAAGCCAGGCGTTCCGGGAGTATCTGAAAAAACTTCCTCCCCGTAACGCGATTCCGTCCGGAATACCCGATGAAAGCGTGCCGTTATATCTACAACGTCTGGAGTATTATCGTCGGCTTTATCGGCCGAAGCAGGTAGAGGGGCAGTAAGCAGACGTTGCTTACTTTTGAAAGGCTTTTTTTAAGCTGATTCTGGAAATCAGCTCAGTCAGTGAAAGGACCATTGTTGATCGCACAGCCTGTTGATAGCGCTGAATTTGCATTGCATACAAACTGGAGTCTGCTGGTTCAAACTGTGGCGGCGGTGGTAACGCCGCCACGCAGTGCAGTTCACCAAAGGGTCCAAGGATCTCGTCGTCGGTAAAGGCGTACTCGTTGCCGTCGTGATTTAGTTCTTCACGCAATGCCATCAGCAGCTCCGCATCTTCGTATTCCTGGCGGTTAATGACGCCCAACCCGTAAATGAGTTTTAAACGCACAGAAAGATCGCCCAGCGGACCGTCGCCGTCGAGTAACGGTTCTACAGCATACTTCACCGCGTAATCGTCTTTGCGGAATACCTGAAGCACCAGAAGATTTACCGCCTCGGTCAAAAGCTCGACGGCGGTGATCAGAAAGCTTCGCACGGTTTTGCCAGCATTCAGACGCTCAAGCACACGGTTTTCAAAGGCCTGGGTTTGTTCCATTGTTGCCTGCATATCTGACAATCTGTTATTCGGGCGCAGGGTGTCCTGCGCCTGGTCCACCATTATTGCATTGCTTTATAAGCGGTTACCGCCTCGGATACAACCTCGCTGTTGGCATCAAGACCGGAAATCTGTGCCAGCGCCGCCTGCGGACCTTTGTCAGCGATCAGTGCTGCCAGTTCCTGAGCCTGCGGATCATCTTCACTGCGGAAGTGCATTGCACCAGCAATCCCCTGAATCAGATTCTTGTGCGGAAGGCTGTATTCCAGCGTACCGAGCAGTGGCTTGATCAGACGGTCGCCAGCACTCAGTTTACGCAGCGGCTGACGGCCTACGCGCTCTACATCATCTTTCAGATACGGGTTCTCAAAACGACCGAGGATTTTCTGGATGTACGCCGCATGTTTGTCTGCGTCAAAGCCGTAGCGCTTGATCAGTACCGCACCACTTTCTTCCATCGCACCTTTTACCACCGCGCGGATTTTCTCGTCGAGAATAGCGTCACGAATGGTCTGATGACCGGCCAGTTTTCCGAGGTACGCGGTTATAGCATGACCCGTGTTCAGGGTGAAGAGTTTACGTTCGACAAATGCCATCAGGTTGTCGGTTAACTCCATGCCGGATGTTCGGCAGTGCGCCTTTGAACTGCGTTTTATCGACAATCCATTCGCTGAAAGTTTCTACCGTCACTTCCAGCGGATCGTTAGTTGCCGAAGCCGAAGGCGGTACGATGCGGTCAACGGCGGAATCGACAAAGCCAACGTGTTCTTCTACCCACGCTTTGGCGTCTTCCGGCAGGGCGTTCATCACATGGCCTTTCAGCTGCGTGGTACCGCGTACCATGTTTTCACAGGCGATGATGTTCAGCGGGGATTCATTACCTTGTTCTTTGCGTTTCACCAGCCCTTTGGCGATAGCCGGAGCAATACGTTCCAGCACAACCGGGCCAACGGCGGTAGTGACTAAATCGACCTGAGCAATCAGATCAACGACATCATCACCAATGCTGCTGACAGCATTGACGCCGGAAACGGTATCTACCTGCTCGGTTTCACCAACCACATGAACCTGATAGCTATGACGGGCATTCAGGGCATCAAGTACCACCTGATTGACATCGGCAAACGTCAGTTGGATACCCGCGTCTGCCAGCAGTTTACCGATAAAGCCACGACCGATATTACCTGCGCCAAAATGTAATGCTTTCATAGTATTAACCTTCATCAATGTTTTTACCCGAGAGGGCTGGGGTGAGGCTTTTCCCTCACCCAAACCCTCTCCGTGAGGAGAGGGGCAGCGCCGGATGCGGCGTAAGCGCCTTATCCGGCCTACAAGAACGTGCAAATTCAACAAATCGTGATGCATCCTGTAGGCCTGATAAGCGTAGCGCATCAGGCAATTAACCCCACCTTCTCCATGTGGAGAGGGTGGGATTGGATTACTTACGACCTGCCAACAGTTCCAGCACTTCATCCACGCTGGTGGTGTGTGCCAGACGCTCGATGACGGACTCATCATCCAGTGCATTGGTCAGGCTGGTGATAACCTGAATGTGCTCGTTGTTACGGGCTGCAATACCAATCACCAGACGGGCAATGTCATCTTCTTCTTCACCGAAGCGCACGCCTTCCGGGTACTGGCAGAACACCACGCCCGTTTTCAGTACGCGATCTTTCGCTTCAACCGTACCGTGTGGCACCGCGATAGACTCACCCAGATAAGTCGGGGTCAGTTTTTCACGATCCAGCATCGCCTGAACGTATTCCGGCTCAACGTAACCGCCTTTCACCAGCTGCTCGCCAGCAAAACGAATCGCTTCTTCTTTGGTTGCTGCTTTGCGACCGAGGAAGATGTTCTCCGCGCCCAGTTTGAACAGGTTAGCACTGGAATCGTCAAAGCTGTCTTTCAGACTGTCTTTCACTTTCACTTCGTTTTCAGTATGGCGCTGGGCAGCAACGAGACGTTCGGTTAGGCTGGTGTACAGGCCGCTGTCGAGGAAGTTGGTCAGCGAAATATGCTGCGCCTGCGGAACCTGGCGCATAGCGCGTTCGGTCAGGTCACGGTGAGTGATGACGAGGTCCACATCTGGCGGCAGGTTGTTGATCGCGCTGTTAGTGACCGAAATCTGTGACAGACCTGCATCCTGAATTTTCTTACGCAGCACGCCTGCGCCCATCGCACTTGAACCCATACCGGCGTCACAGGCAACGATGATTTTACGTACGTGGCTCAGGTCGTTAGTCACATCGCCCGCAGACAGCGGAGATGTGCCTTTAGACTCAGCTTTCATGTCCTGCATACGACGAGTTGCTGCTTCAATATCATCTTCTTCTTTCACTTTGCTGGTTTTCAGCAAAATAGCAGAGACAACGAAGGAGACAGCCATCGCCGCACACACACCCGCGATGTTAGCGAAATAAGCACCTTTTGGTGTCATCGCCAGTACAGCAAGGATAGAACCCGGAGATGCCGGAGAAACCAGACCACCGCCCAGGATAGTCAGCGTGAACACGCCAGTCATACCGCCGAGGATGACTGCGAGGATCAGACGCGGATTCATCAGCACATACGGGAAGTAGATTTCGTGGATACCCCCCAGGAAGTGGATGATTGCCGCACCGCCCGCAGACTGTTTAGCGCTACCACGACCAAAGAACATGTACGCCAGCAGCACGCCCATACCTGGACCTGGGTTAGCTTCAATCAGGAAGAAGATTGATTTACCCAGTTCATGGGACTGCTGAATACCCAGCGGCGAGAAGATACCGTGGTTAATGGCGTTGTTGAGGAACAGGATTTTCGCCGGTTCAACAAAGATAGACGCCAGCGGCAGCATGTCATGGACAACCATGAAGTTAACGCCCGCAGCCAGCATTTTGGACAGGGCTTCAACAATCGGGCCAATGCCGAGGAATGCCAGAATAGCGAGGATCATCCCGATGATGCCTGCGGAGAAGTTATTCACCAGCATCTCAAAACCGGATTTGATCTTACCGTCTACCCAGCGGTCGAAGTGCTTAATGCACCAGCCGCCCAGCGGACCTGCAATCATAGAACCGAGGAACATCGGCATGTCTGCGCCGACGATAACGCCCATGGTGGTGATGGCACCGACTACGCCGCCACGTTCGCCGCCTACCAGCTTACCACCGGTATAACCGATCAGCAGCGGCAGGAGATAAGTGATCATCGGCCCGACCAGCTTCGCCAGCGTCTCGTTCGGTAACCACCCTGTTGGAATAAATAACGCGGTGATGATACCCCACGCGATAAACGCGCCGATATTTGGCATCACCATGTTGCTGAGGAAACGACCAAAGCTTTGCACTTTGATCTTAATATCGGATGACATAAAAACACCCCTTCTTATGTTTGCTGTCGCGCAGGCTGGAAGCCCGAGGTTTTTTGTTAATGTGGCGGCAGAGGTAGCCGGACCTTGTAGATACTGCGAAATCTGGCACTGAATCGGTTAACTGTCCAGTCGACGGCCTTTTGTGTGATATCAGTCACATAAATATAGGGGGTAGAGAGGTAATTGACGTGATACTCATCACAAAACGCTTGTGTAAAAAAGCAACAAGACGGCGATTTTCGCTAAAAATGGCATTTAAATGTGAGTAGTGTCACATTTTTGTTTTGATGGTTTGTTGAATCTTTGTGATCTGAATCACAAGATATTTTCTTACGGCGTTCACCTGATGTGATCTACAGCATGTTATGCCTTCGTCATACAATCGTTATGTAACTAAGCAACTCATCACCTCTAAAAATTATTCTTTGGTGTTATGGCGAGAATCGCGAACCCGGATTATTGTCAAAATATCAGCCTGACTCCCTTCTGGCTGCCAGCCCAAAAACAACACTGATAAACGTGAATCCGAGGCAGATATGTTTCTAAACTATTTCGCGTTGGGAGTGCTGATCTTCGTCTTTCTGGTGATTTTTTATGGAATCATCGCGATACATGACATCCCTTATCTGATTGCCAAAAAGCGCAATCACCCCCATGCCGACGCTATTCATACGGCGGGCTGGGTGAGCCTGTTTACTCTGCATGTTATCTGGCCGTTTCTGTGGATCTGGGCGACGCTCTATCAACCGGAGCGTGGCTGGGGTATGCAGTCACATGTTGCGTCGCAGGAGAAAGCGACTGACCCGGAAATCGCCTCACTTTCTGACCGAATTTCCCGGCTGGAGCATCAACTCGCCGCCGAGAAAAAGACTGACTATTCCACGTTCCCGGAGATCTAATTATGGATCTATTGATTGTTTTAACTTACGTGGCGCTGGCGTGGGCGGTCTTTAAAATCTTCCGCATTCCGGTAAATCAGTGGACGCTGGCGACGGCGGCGCTGGGAGGCGTGTTTCTGGTGAGTGGTTTAATTTTGTTGATGAACTACAACCACCCTTACACTTTTACCGCGCAAAAGGCAGTGATAGCGATCCCTATCACGCCACAGGTGACGGGAATTGTTACTGAAGTCACTGACAAGAATAATCAGCTTATTCAAAAGGGCGAGGTGCTTTTTAAGCTCGACCCGGTTCGTTACCAGGCGCGAGTTGACAGACTTCAGGCTGACCTGATGACGGCGACGCATAATATAAAGACGCTGCGTGCGCAGCTCACTGAAGCGCAGGCCAACACCACCCAGGTTTCAGCGGAGCGCGACCGTCTGTTTAAAAATTATCAACGTTACTTGAAAGGCAGCCAGGCGGCGGTGAATCCGTTCTCGGAACGTGACATCGACGATGCGCGGCAAAATTTCCTCGCGCAGGATGCGCTGGTGAAAGGCTCGGTGGCGGAGCAGGCGCAGATCCAGAGCCAGCTCGACAGTATGGTTAACGGCGAGCAATCGCAGATTGTGAGCTTAAGAGCGCAACTTACTGAAGCAAAATATAACCTTGAGCAGACTGTCATTCGCGCGCCGAGCAATGGCTACGTTACTCAGGTACTGATCCGCCCAGGTACATACGCAGCTGCCTTGCCGCTGCGTCCGGTGATGGTCTTCATCCCCGAGCAAAAACGGCAAATTGTCGCCCAATTTCGGCAAAACTCGCTGTTACGTCTGAAACCCGGCGATGATGCGGAAGTGGTGTTTAACGCGCTACCTGGGCAGGTGTTTCACGGCAAACTGACCAGTATTTTACCTGTCGTGCCAGGCGGTTCTTATCAGGCGCAGGGGGTATTGCAATCATTAACGGTCGTGCCCGGCACGGACGGTGTGCTGGGAACCATTGAACTGGACCCTAACGATGATATCGATGCCTTACCCGACGGCATCTACGCCCAGGTGGCGGTTTACTCCGACCATTTCAGCCATGTTTCGGTGATGCGGAAAGTGCTGCTAAGAATGACCAGCTGGATGCATTATCTTTATTTGGATCATTGAGGGGGAGGGGGGAGATTATGGAACTTTGCTCCTTGTAAGGACTAATTATTTTTGCATATTACTTCATTAGCTGCGATGATTTTTCTTTAATATTCATTATGTTAATAAGTTCTGGATGAGTGTGCTCTCATTGGATTTTTTATCCGTCTTGTTCTGCCGCAGGATGAGACTATACATCGTCGAGATCGCAATGATGATATGAGTTGTTCCTCCTGCGACGGCTCTAATCAAAAAAGAGCAGGAGTGCTTTTCCATCTATTGCGATGATGGCTTTATTATCTGAAGGATGACAGTCACATTTAAAAAATATTTAATCTATAGATCACAATGTAGGGTCATGGAATATATGTATACAACTATTTTCTTCTTCACTTTTAATTATCGTATTCATTATAAAACTAAGTTAAAAAAACTCCTGGAGAGTGAGTTATTAATATATTTTTAAATAAAATTAAGTTATCATTCATCGATGCACTTTATAGAATCATCAATGGCCATAATAGTACTATTAACTCTCAATTTTATATTTTTATCATCACTACAAATATTAACTGAATTTATATCAATGATTTTTTTATTCTTATCTTTTATTTTATTTACTGTTTCAATGCAATCAGCGGCAAGTTGGAGTGGATTTAGATTTTTCAGATATGGTCTTATGATCTTTCCCTTACTTAATAAATAGCATGTATAGGATTCGGAAAGTCCAGCATCTATTTTGTACCTCATTATATTAGATAAGGATGTGAGAAATTCCTTGTTATCATTCGCAGCCATATATGCCAGTCCGAGTTCAGCCTCTGCGGCCTTACAGGCAAAATAGCTTAGTGAACACGCTTTTCGTCCCTCTTTAGTACTGGCTGATATTAGTGCCCATAATATTGCTTTGTCTGCCAAATCTAACTCTCTCTGAAATTGTCTTGCAGTAACTGCACTCGCAGAAATAGAGAAAAAAATACAATTGTTAATAACCTTGCCATATTTTTTAGTCCGTAACTGTTAATGTGCTATCTGGCTCTGAAAATATTAACTCATTTAATTTTTGCATGTCATTAGATAAACCAGTTATACAACCCTCGGAACAGAATCGAGGTCCTAAAGACGGACCAAAAGCGTTTAAACAACTATGTATTGAAAATCCATTGCGATTATAAGTTCCTGTATTAACTGACGGTACTAATCGTATGCCGTCAGGTTTTCTATTGCTTGCTCCCGGGTCATTAACATTCTAACTCCATAGGCCTTGAGGTATTGGCCATCTATTTATAAATGTGTACAACGGGGATTATTTTTACATTGCATATTATTACCAGAAGCGACTGGAATACTAAGCACATCATAAAAATTATCATCACATGGTATATCTGAAACACACGAAAGCATACCTAAAGTTATACTGTATAAACAGGTGGCTAATCCCAAGGGGATCGATTCCAGAAATCGGGTTCAACGGATACTGATAAAAATTCCACCTACCTTCCAGCCCAATCGGAGCCTGAGTGTTATACCGCCCCTGCTGCGGTTAATGTTACCGATAATAGTTATAGTACAGCCCTGATTCATCATCATACTACTGCTGCGGCAGTCTGATGAACTATTGCTTTTACGGATTCTCCTTATTCTTCCTTCTATCCATTCGCTTTAGCTTTTTGAGCTCTTGAAGTTTGCTCTTTGCATCAATATTACCGTTATTTACAGCGAATTCCATCCAATAAATAGCTCTATTCAAATTATAATATTCTGATAATGTTGGATTTGTATCTGATAAAAAGACCCCATAATTAAACTGCGCTGTAACATTCCCCTGAGATGCTGATCTTTCCAAGAATCGCAATTGTTTATCAATATTATTTTTAGTAAAGCAGTAATATTGATATAGTCGAAATGATGCCTCTGAATCACCATGTTGTGATTTATACTTCAGTTTCATCAGCTTTTCTTCACTTAAATCATAGGTCATTGCTGTAGATCCCATCACACTTTCGTTTTCTTTTATTTTCACATCAGCACCATGCAATTGACCAATAAGAGAAAAATAAAAAAATAGTAACAAGCATGCTTTCATACATCTACAACCTATCTTATATCACTGGGTTTTTCTGGCGTACCTTGCATATTAGAAATGGGGTGCCCAGATGGCCCATATGTTATCCAATTACCAAGGTCTTTTGTTGTTATAGCCATTAGATCCTTATTTTAATTAAGGTTCGTTGGTGCTGTTAGCACTGTATCCATTTTTAACTTACCATTAGTTCCTCGCCCCCACCACGTCCATAGCGTGTCAGGTCCTATTACATTTGTATGTAACTCTTTAGCTAATTGGCTAGCAAATGAATTTTGTCCTTTACCTGTATTACAAGAAAATAACCAAACTGTCATCCCATCTTTATAATTCCCATCAAATTTAATTAGATATGCTAGATCTTTAGCTGTCATGATACTGCGCGTTGCGGATTCAATAGATGTGGGGGTACCATGCCCCCCGATTGTGAAAACGCCTGGGATATTAATCTCATCAGCTACAGAATGGATAAGATCACTTTCGGGGTATAAATTTATATCAACCAAACCTTGCGGATCTACATTTATGACCGGATTCAACGGATACTGATAAAAATTCCATCCCCCCTTCAGCCCAATCGGATCCTGAGTGATATACCGCCCCTGCAGCGGGTCATAATAGCGGTGGCGGTTGTAATACAGGCCGGACTCCTCATCATACTGCTGACCCGGCAGGCGAATGAGCTGCTGCAGATGATGCGGGTTCTCATCACTCAGCAGGTTGCCCCATTCATCATATTCTGCGCACCACGCTGTTGCCCCTTCCGTGCTGATGAGCGCCAGCGGCAGGCCGCGATGGTCGCAGTGGTACAGGTGGATTTTTCGCGCCGGCGTACACCGGGTCCATCTGGTTTTCATCTGCTCCACGGTCAGGCCGCACGATGCCAGCCAGCGGCGGCTTTCCTCACTCACCCGGTCAGCCAGGATTTCACTTTCCAGCCGGTCGAGCATCTGCACCGTGCCGGCGGGAATCCCCCACTGTGCATAGGCAACTCACGCTATGAACGCTTCAGCTTATCAATAGCGGAAGTTATAATTTCATTGTCATCAAACTTGTACAACATAGTATCTAAAACAGGAAGTAGCGTTTTATCACCTAATTCACCCGCAGCTTCAATGATATCATCATAAACAGTATTTTTTTTTAACTCATCGCATAAAACAGATAAAACCCTTTTATCTTTTCTGTAGGAAAGTCCGATTATTGCTTCAATACGGACTTCCTCATTTTTATCCTGAAGCATCTCCACAAAACAATCCCTAATATCACTATTATCATATTTATTGATATTTATTGCAAATGCGGCCCAGTTTCTGACATCTCCATTTGGATCTTTTAACAGATTAATCAATAGTGGAATTGTTGCTTTATCATTGATAACAGAAATAGCAAATGCTGTAGCACGTCTGACATTAGTCGATTTATCAAAAGCAGTAATTTGAGATTGTTCTACTATTTTAGGTGAATAAATTGGGTTTTTCTTGCATCGCTGAGCCGTTGACTCGATTGCCGTAGCTCGAACGCAAGCGCTCTTATCATTCAATGCCATATTGTTCAAAATATTAAAAACATTATCTTCGCATTTTTTGCAAATTTTTATTTGCCCGAGTATAAATGCTCCGATATCTCTACGGATATAATTTTTATCAGAGCAGAACTCAATTGCCAATCTAACAGCGTCTTGCCCACCTCTTAACTGTAATACTCTGGCAGATGAAATCCTTTTCAAGGAATTGTGATCATCAAGTAAGCGAAATAATTCATCATCATTTAGTTTCTTACATTGATTATATAAACCATACTCTTTACTTGCCTTTCTTTTCTGGTATGTATTTGACATTGCAGGAACCTCCATAAAGGCTATCTTTTTCTATCGTTTGACTGTCTGGAGTCCTCCACCTACTCTGCCATCAGCGCACACGATGTTTGATTATCCTTACATACTTATTTTCCGTGGCCAAAATTCAGAATTCTCCCATCATTTTTGCCTATTTCTATAATAAAAACCCCACCAGCAATTTGGTCTGAGTGAATGGTACCTTCAACAACCCAACTTGTTGTTAACTCAGTGATTTCGTATGGTTTTTCTTCTTCTGCGGCATCCTGTCCATAACGATTCTTAACATATATCTCAGCTAATTCCAATGCTATAGCTTTATTTTTAACCAAATTTCTAACGGTATATTTACCTTCACTTTCATACTTGCGCATTATTTTAATATTATTATTACACTGCGCCCATGTGTTGTATGTAAAAACAAACAAAGATACAATGACACAGTTCCTAAACAATATTTTTTTACATATTACCATGAACTCTGCAGACATTAGGTAATCCTTTTCTGTTTGTTATTTCCTTCCCGTGGTTATCTATTGCTTTAAAATTACCACTGGGCGTACCTAAATAAAATGACTTGATATTGTTATCTTTACTTTTAACTATTTTCTCATCTTTACCTGAAAATATTTCGTCCCAATATTCTCCATGACTATCTGCACCATGAGTATGATAAGCTGATACTTTCTCAGTACCATTAGGGCAAGGGCTATTGAATGGATATGATCCTTTTCTTTCTCCTCGGTTAGGTGCTGTTGAGAAATATCTGCCACTATTATCCTTACATATTAAACCAGCGAACTCTTTATCTTCGCAAATAGATTGGCTATTTATTTTATTTAAGGCGTCATATGCGGTGCTATCTATAGAATCAAATTTATCTGGACCTATCATAGCGGATAGTGTGCCGCAAAGACCATTAGTACATGCCCCCGATTTTGCATCCTCCCACATAGATAAACCCAGGGGGTCGATGTCTGATATCGGATTCAATTGATATCCATACAGGTTCCATCCCCCCTTCAGTCCAATCGGATCCTGAGTGATATATCGCCCCTGCAGCGGGTCATAATAGCGGTGGCGGTTGTAATACAGGCCGGACTCCTCATCATACTGCTGCCCCGGCAGCCGGATAAGCTGCTGCAGCTGATGCGGGTTCTCTTCATTCAGCAGGTTGCCCCATTCATCATATTCTGCGCACCACGCTGTTGCCCCTTCCGTGCTGATGAGCGCCAGCGGCAGGCCGCGATGGTCGCAGTGGTACAGGTGGATTTTTCGCGCCGGCGTGTACACCGGGTCCATCTGGTTTTGCATCTGCTCCACGGTCAGGCCGCACGATGCCAGCCAGCGGCGGCTTTCCTCACTCACCCGGTCAGCCAGGATTTCACTTTCCAGCCGGTCGAGCATCTGCACCAGCACCGGCGGGAACACCACACTGCCACCGTCTTCGCCGCCGGACTGCTGAAGGGTATCCGCCAGGCTGCGGCGCTGCGTTTTCGCCAGCTCACCGGTGGCAGTTTCAACTCTGATGAGTGGTGTGAAGCTCCCCGGCTGATAAATCGTCTGGATGCGGCTCCTGTCGTTCTGTATCGTGGTCAGCCGGTCGCCGTCCCAGCCGTACCAGGTCACTTGCGGTTTCCGTGACAGCGACATCCAGCCCGTCAGGTCCCGTTCACGCCGCCATACCCGTTTTGCCACCCTGCGGCCCAGCGGGTCGTAAAGATAGCGACTTTCGACCAGCGGCTCTGCATATTGTGTCCGCGTGTAGTGCACCAGCCGGTGCTGACTGTCGTAATGGTACCGGTGAGTCCGCTCATCATCCGTGCGGATAACCCCTTCCGGGATGAGGTCGGTTTTCTCTGTCAGCCTGCCGTGACGGTCATACCGGTAAAGATAGTGCGCGTCACGGGCGATACGGTTATCCGGCCACATGCTGAGGGTGCTGTCCGGGTGCAGCTCCGGGTCGGGCAGGCGGTTACCTGCCGGGTCTGTGGCATACGGGATGCGGATATCCAGATTCGCTGCGGTGGTGTGAACGCCGGTCAGCCTGCCGGTGGTGCTGTAGCTGTAACTCCGGGTCTGGCGCGGGCTGCTGATGCGGATGAGTTCGCCGTTGTCGTTCCAGGTGTAATCGCGGTCAGACAGCAGGCTGTTCAGGTGCTGGCTCTGTAACTGCCCGGCAGGGGTATAAGCGGTGGTGAGTTCATAACGGCCGAAGCTGCGCAGCGTTTCCCGGTGCAGGCGGTCGCGGGTGTACTCCACCAGCGGTGTGTCGCCGAGTTTCATGCCTGCCAGGTAACCGCTGCCGTAGGTCAGCCATTCCACGGCGGGCAGGCTGTCCGGTATACAGCGGTTCGCCAGCCCCTGCGCGTTGTACGCATGTCTGGTCTCATGCTGCCAGAGCAGTGCTTCCGTCTGCGGGTGATGCACCGTCTGACGCTCACCGGTCAGCCGGCCTTTCTCATCATACCCGTAATGCACCGTCACCCGGTGCCCTTTGCTGATATGGCTGATGTCTGTCAGCCAGCCGCGTTCGTCATACTGCCACTGCTCTGCGGTTTCGCCATTCACGGTGCGGTGCGTGAGGCGGTCTGCTTCGTCATAGTGCCAGTGGGTGACCAGCCCCTCATCCTCGCTGCGGATAAGTTTGCCGGTCAGGTCGTGGTGATAACGCTGTGTGCGGCCGTCAAAGCCGGTTTCCTGTATCAGCCGGTCGAGTACATCGTAACGGAAGGTGGTGTGGCTGCCATTTTCACTGGTCAGGCGGATGACCCGTCCGGCAGCATCGTATTCCATACTGCGCGTCAGACCGCCCTGCGTGGTACAGATGGCTTTTCCCCACGCATCGTACTGTGTCCCGTTTCTGCTGCCGTCCGGGGCAATGACGGTGGTCAGGTCACCGGCGGCGTTGTATTCATACCGCGTTTCATGGCCCTGCGTCTTTCACCGCAGTTAACTGTCCACGGCTGTCGTATGCGTGGTACTGGCTCAGGCCTTCCTCGCGGTGCACCGCCGTCACCTGACCAAAACGGTCATGGTCATAGCGGGTTACATAACCGGAACAGTCAGTGAAGCTCAGCAACTGACCGTAACGGCTCCACGTCATGGTTTTCCGGCTGCCGGTGGCATCGTCCGTTGCGCAGGGGAGGTCACTGTGTGGATTATCATAACGGTAGCGGGTGATATCGCCGTCAGGGGCGGTTTCCTGAATCAGACGGCCGGATTCATCATATTCCCGGCGCAATTCCAGCCCGTCAGGCCCGGTGGCTGACGTTAACTGGTTGTGGTGGTTATAGTAAAACGCCGATGCCCTGCCATCCGGCGTGGTTATGCGCGTGATGAGGCCCGTCACCACATCCGGGCTGTACTCTGTTGTCCTGCCTGCGGCATCCGTCTGTGCCCTGAGCCTGCCCACGGCGTCAAACTGACTCTGCGTGACGCTGCCGTCCGCGTGTTCCTTTTTCACCACCCGCTTCAGCCCGGCTTCGCCCTGCGTGTGCAGCACTTCACGGCGGTCCAGGCTGTCGGTGATGGTGATGCGGTCTTTCTCATACTGATACGTGTAGCTTAAGCCTGCCGGGTTTAGCTGTTCTGTCACCCGCCCGTCGCTGTCGTAACGGTAACGGATTTCCGGTCGGCCCGTGTGACGGTGCGCCACCATCCGGCCCCGGTATTTATCATCGTAAGTAAAGCTGCGCACCTGTGTATTGCTGCGGTCATACACTGCCGCCAGTTCGCCGCGCGGCGTCCAGCCATAGCGCACCAGCGGCGCGGCAGGTAAATTCTCCGGGTATTCCGGGTCGTGCGTCAGCCACACGGCAGACAGACGGATGCCGTTGTCCCGGCCATATTCGGTGTAACCCGGCAGGGTATCAGGAAAAGCGGACGGTTCCGTCCCGCCGGAAATGGCCTGCTGCCGGGCTTCTTCTGCCCGCTGCGCCTGCGTGGTCAGTACCAGCCGGAAGTGACGCCCGGCACCATCCGTCACGCCGGTGATTTCGCCGCTGAATTCACCGGCGGCTTCGCGGTGGAACGTCTGTGTGCGCCCGAAGCGGTCCACCAGCCCGGTCAGTACCCGGTACGGCGGCAGCGGCGCAGGCAGCACCTCATCCGCTTCCGGCACCTGCTCACACCAGCCGAGCAGCCACCACGGCCCTGCGGACTGTTTGTCGCCAGATAACGATGCGGACTTAAGCGGAGTTCTTCCGGCAGCGCCTGCCAGAGTGCGGCCAGCTGACCTTCATCCAGTCTCAGGACGCCGCCGCGCACACAGTGACTCGCTGCGGCTGTAACCGTCCTCACCGGGAAACAGGTGCTCAAAATACAGGCTTCTGCCGCCGTTATCACTGAGTATCAGTGTGTTATCGCGCAGCTGTAAGCGGATATCCGCAGGCATTTTCCAGCCGGGGCCGAGGCTCCCCACCGGCGCGGGCGTTTTTGTCCGGTAACTGCTGTAGGTGCGGGAGAGGATGAACGGCAGCGGGCCGGGCAGGGCGATGTCGGTTTCACCGGGAAGGACCTTTGCACCGAGCAGGGGATTGACCGGATGGCCGGACGTCACTCCGCCGGGGCACACCGAACAGGCCACGCCGGTGGGGGCACCGATGCGCACCCCGGCTGAACCCTGGACAATGCTACCGCCATACTGCGTCATGTCGCCCTGACGCGCTGCCGGTTTTCCGCTCATCTGCTCATCCTTGTTTTATCGGGTTATTTGTCTGCTTCCAGGCAAAACCCTACAGATTTATAAGAAAGCCTTAAGTGAGATATCCATCAGATAGAAACAATTAGGAAAATATTTATATCACCATGATAAATATGTGATTTATTTGGAAGTAACAAACCATCAACATTTTCTGCCCTTTTTCCCATCACCAGGCCATACTGATATTTTTCCTCGCACAAAGGACTCGGCATGAAACTCGTCGGTAGCTACACCAGCCCGTTTGTACGCAAACTTTCTATTCTGTTGTTAGAAAAGGGCATAACTTTCGAATTTATTAATGAACTGCCCTATAACGCGGACAACGGCGTGGCGCAATTTAACCCGTTAGGAAAAGTGCCGGTGCTGGTGACCGAAGAGGGCGAATGTTGGTTTGATTCGCCGATCATCGCTGAATATATTGAATTAATGAATGTCGCTCCGGCGATGTTGCCGCGCGATCCGCTGGAGTCGTTGCGGGTGCGCAAAATTGAGGCACTGGCGGATGGCATTATGGATGCCGGGCTGGTATCGGTGCGTGAACAGGCGCGTCCAGCGGCGCAGCAGTCTGAAGATGAATTGTTACGCCAGCGGGAGAAAATCAACCGCAGTCTGAATGTGCTGGAAGGATATCTGGTCGATGGCACACTCAAAACCGATACGGTCAATCTGGCGACTATCGCCATTGCCTGTGCCGTCGGATATCTCAATTTCCGCCGCGTTGCGCCAGGTTGGTGTGTCGACCGCCCACACTTAGTCAAACTGGTCGAAAACCTGTTTAGCCGCGAAAGTTTTGCTCGCACCGAACCGCCAAAGGCTTGATGCGCGATATGTCCTCCTGACCCATCTCACGTTACAATCCGTGGTTATGTTAAACGCCCTTCTCCGTGTGAGAGGGCCTTGATCAGCCAGGTTTCCTATGACAACCGAAACGCGTTCCCTCTATAGTCAACTTCCGGCTATTGATCGCTTATTGCGCGATAGCTCCTTCCTTTCTTTGCGTGATACTTATGGTCACACCCGCGTGGTGGAATTGTTGCGTCAGATGCTCGACGAAGCGCGAGAAGTGATTCGTGGCAGCCAGACGCTGCCTGCGTGGTGTGAAAACTGGGCGCAAGAAGTCGATGCCCGGTTGACGAAAGAAGCGCAGAGCGCGCTGCGTCCGGTGATCAACCTGACGGGAACCGTGCTGCATACCAACCTTGGGCGAGCTTTACAGGCGGAAGCCGCGGTGGAAGCCGTTGCGCAGGCTATGCGTTCGCCAGTGACCCTCGAGTACGATCTGGACGACGCCGGACGCGGACATCGCGATCGGGCGCTGGCGCAACTGCTGTGCCGTATTACGGGGGCGGAAGATGCCTGTATCGTCAATAACAATGCGGCGGCGGTGTTATTGATGTTGGCGGCCACTGCCAGCGGGAAAGAGGTGGTAGTATCTCGCGGCGAATTGGTGGAGATTGGCGGCGCGTTTCGTATTCCCGATGTTATGCGTCAGGCAGGTTGCACCCTACACGAAGTAGGGACCACCAACCGCACGCACGCGAATGATTATCGTCAGGCGGTGAATGAAAATACCGCACTGTTGATGAAAGTACATACCAGTAACTACAGCATTCAGGGGTTCACCAAAGCGATAGATGAAGCGGAACTGGTGGCGCTCGGCAAAGAGCTGGATGTTCCCGTAGTGACTGATTTAGGCAGTGGCTCGCTGGTCGATCTTAGCCAGTACGGTTTGCCGAAAGAGCCAATGCCGCAGGAGTTGATTGCGGCGGGCGTCAGTCTGGTGAGTTTCTCCGGCGACAAGTTGTTAGGCGGGCCGCAGGCAGGAATTATTGTTGGTAAAAAAGAGATGATCGCCCGCCTGCAAAGCCACCCGCTGAAGCGTGCATTACGCGCGGATAAAATGACCCTCGCGGCGCTGGAAGCCACGTTGCGTCTTTATTTACACCCTGAAGCTCTGAGTGAAAAATTACCGACCCTGCGCCTGCTTACCCGCAGCGCAGAGGTCATTCAAATCCAGGCACAACGTTTACAGGCTCCCCTTGCCGCACATTACGGCGCGGAGTTTGCGGTACAGGTTATGCCATGTCTTTCGCAGATTGGCAGTGGTTCGCTGCCGGTTGATCGCCTGCCGAGCGCGGCATTAACGTTTACACCCCATGATGGACGCGGTAGCCACCTTGAGTCATTAGCCGCCCGCTGGCGTGAATTGCCAGTGCCGGTGATTGGTCGTATTTATGACGGACGATTGTGGCTGGATTTACGCTGCCTTGAAGATGAGCAACGGTTTTTGGAGATGTTGTTGAAATGATTATTGCGACTGCCGGACACGTTGACCACGGCAAAACAACCTTATTGCAGGCGATTACTGGCGTAAATGCTGACCGTCTGCCGGAAGAAAAAAAGCGCGGCATGACCATCGATCTCGGCTATGCCTACTGGCCGCAGCCGGATGGTCGCGTGCCTGGTTTTATCGACGTACCCGGTCATGAAAAGTTTCTTTCCAACATGCTGGCGGGCGTTGGTGGTATCGATCACGCGCTGTTGGTGGTGGCGTGCGATGACGGCGTGATGGCGCAGACCCGTGAGCATCTGGCGATTTTGCAGCTGACCGGTAACCCGATGCTGACAGTGGCGCTGACCAAGGCCGATCGCGTGGACGAAGCGCGTGTTGATGAGGTTGAACGCCAGGTAAAGGAGGTGCTGCGGGAATACGGTTTTGCTGAGGCAAAACTGTTTATCACCGCAGCAACCGAAGGTCGGGGAATTGATGCCCTGCGCGAGCATCTGCTTCAGTTACCAGGACGTGAACACGCCAGCCAACATAGTTTCCGCCTCGCGATCGACCGCGCATTTACCGTAAAAGGTGCCGGGCTGGTCGTCACCGGTACGGCGTTAAGCGGGGAAGTGAAGGTAGGCGATTCACTCTGGCTGACTGGTGTAAATAAACCGATGCGTGTACGTGCGCTGCATGCACAAAACCAGCCAACAGAAACCGCCCATGCCGGGCAGCGTATCGCGCTTAACATCGCGGGTGATGCGGAAAAAGAGCAGATTAACCGTGGCGACTGGCTGCTTGCCGATGCGCCGCCAGAGCCGTTCACACGGGTGATTGTCGAGCTTCAAACCCATACGCCGCTGACCCAGTGGCAGCCGCTGCATATTCACCACGCCGCCAGCCACGTTACGGGACGCGTTTCGCTGCTGGAAGATAACCTTGCCGAGCTGGTGTTCGACACGCCGCTGTGGCTGGCGGATAACGATCGCTTAGTGCTGCGCGATATCTCGGCCCGCAACACGCTGGCGGGGGCGCGTGTGGTGATGCTTAACCCGCCGCGTCGCGGTAAACGTAAGCCGGAATATCTGCAATGGCTGGCGTCTCTTGCACGGGCGCAGAGCGATGCCGATGCGTTATCTGTTCATCTGGAACGCGGCGCGGTTAACCTTGCGGATTTCGCTGGGCGCGCCAGCTCAACGGCGAAGGGATGCGCGAATTGCTGCAACAGCGGCTATATTCAGGCTGGTTATAGCTTGTTGAATGCGCCGGTTGCCGCTCGCTGGCAACGGAAAATTCTCGACACATTAGCGACTTATCATGAGCAACATCGCGATGAACCTGGGCCTGGGCGCGAACGTCTGCGACGTATGGCGTTGCCAATGGAAGATGAAGCGCTAGTACTGTTGCTGATTGAAAAGATGCGCGAAAGCGGCGACATCCTCAGTCATCACGGTTGGCTGCATCTGCCGGATCACAAAGCGGGCTTCAGCGAAGAGCAGCAGGCCATCTGGCAAAAAGCAGAGCCGCTGTTTGGTGACGAGCCGTGGTGGGTGCGTGATCTGGCAAAAGAGACGGGTACCGACGAGCAGGCAATGCGCCTGACGCTACGCCAGGCGGCGCAGCAAGGAATAATTACCGCGATCGTCAAAGATCGTTATTACCGTAACGATCGGATTGTCGAATTTGCCAATATGATCCGCGATCTCGATCAGGAGTGTGGTTCAACCTGCGCGGCGGATTTCCGCGATCGCTTAGGCGTAGGCCGAAAGCTGGCAATTCAGATTCTGGAATATTTTGACCGCATTGGCTTTACGCGTCGTCGTGGAAATGATCATTTATTGCGCGACGCATTATTATTTCCGGAAAAATAAGGAAATGATTAATTAATTTTTAAAATAAATTAATACAAATTTCTTATGATTTTAAAAAAAGCACATTGTTTAATGAATACAATGTGCTTTTTATTAGATTAATTTTGATAATTAATAATAATGATCATGTTTTCGAATGAAAATCCTCAGTAAGCTGCCCACCCTTTTTTACACTTTCAGGAGTGTGTTATGGCATCTTCAACTTTCTTTATTCCTTCTGTGAATGTCATCGGCGCTGATTCATTGACTGATGCAATGAATATGATGGCAGATTATGGATTTACCCGTACCTTAATTGTCACTGACAGTATGTTAACGAAATTAGGTATGGCGGGCGATGTGCAAAAAGCACTGGAAGAACGCAATATTTTTAGCGTTATTTATGATGGCACCCAACCTAACCCCACCACGGAAAACGTCGCCGCAGGTTTGAAATTACTTAAAGAGAATAATTGCGATAGCGTGATCTCCTTAGGCGGTGGTTCTCCACACGACTGCGCAAAAGGTATTGCGCTGGTGGCAGCAATGGCGGCGATATTCGCGATTACGAAGGCGTTGACCGCTCTGCAAAACCGCAGCTGCCGATGATCGCCATCAATACCACGGCGGGTACGGCCTCTGAAATGACCCGTTTCTGCATCATCACTGACGAAGCGCGTCATATCAAAATGGCGATTGTTGATAAACATGTCACTCCGCTGCTTTCTGTCAATGACTCCTCTCTGATGATTGGTATGCCGAAGTCACTGACCGCCGCAACGGGTATGGATGCCTTAACGCACGCTATCGAAGCGTATGTTTCTATTGCCGCCACGCCGATCACTGACGCTTGTGCACTGAAAGCCGTGACCATGATTGCCGAAAATCTGCCGTTAGCCGTTGAAGATGGCAGTAATGCGAAAGCGCGTGAAGCAATGGCTTATGCCCAGTTCCTCGCCGGTATGGCGTTCAATAATGCTTCTCTGGGTTATGTTCATGCGATGGCGCACCAGCTGGGCGGTTTCTACAACCTGCCACACGGTGTATGTAACGCCGTTTTGCTGCCGCATGTTCAGGTATTCAACAGCAAAGTCGCCGCCGCACGTCTGCGTGACTGTGCCGCTGCAATGGGCGTGAACGTGACAGGTAAAAACGATGCGGAAGGTGCTGAAGCCTGCATTAACGCCATCCGTGAACTGGCGAAGAAAGTGGATATCCCGGCAGGCCTACGCGACCTGAACGTGAAAGAAGAAGATTTCGCGGTTCTGGCGACTAATGCCCTGAAAGATGCCTGTGGTTTTACTAACCCGATCCAGGCAACTCACGAAGAAATTGTGGCGATTTATCGCGCAGCGATGTAATCATCATTTCCACAACGGCTGGCAAATTGTCAGCCGCTTTTTCAACTATCTCTGTAACCCTTGCCCGTAAATTCGTGATAGCTGTCGTAAAGCTGTTACCGACTGGCGAAGATTTCGCCAGTCACGTCTACCCTTGTTATACCTCACACCGCAAGGAGACGATCATGACCAATAATCCCCCTTCAGCACAGATTAAGCCCGGCGAGTATGGTTTCCCCCTCAAGTTAAAAGCCCGCTATGACAACTTTATTGGCGGCGAATGGGTTGCCCCTGCCGACGGCGAGTATTACCAGAATCTGACGCCGGTGACCGGGCAGCTGCTGTGCGAAGTGGCGTCTTCGGGCAAACGAGACATCGATCTGGCGCTGGATGCTGCGCACAAAGTGAAAGATAAATGGGCGCACACCTCGGTGCAGGATCGCGCGGCGATTCTGTTTAAGATTGCCGATCGAATGGAACAAAACCTTGAGCTGTTAGCGACGGCTGAAACCTGGGATAACGGCAAACCCATTCGCGAAACCAGTGCTGCCGACGTGCCGCTGGCGATTGACCATTTTCGCTATTTCGCCTCGTGTATTCGGGCGCAGGAAGGTGGGATCAGTGAAGTTGATAGCGAAACCGTGGCCTATCATTTCCATGAACCGTTAGGCGTGGTGGGGCAGATTATCCCGTGGAACTTCCCGCTGCTGATGGCGAGCTGGAAAATGGCTCCCGCGCTGGCGGCGGGCAACTGTGGTGCTGAAACCCGCACGTCTTACCCCGCTTTCTGTACTGCTGCTAATGGAAATCGTCGGTGATTTACTGCCGCCGGGCGTGGTGAACGTGGTCAACGGCGCAGGTGGGGAAATTGGCGAATATCTGGCGACCTCGAAACGCATCGCCAAAGTGGCGTTTACCGGCTCAACGGAAGTGGGCCAACAAATTATGCAATACGCCACGCAAAACATTATTCCGGTAACCCTGGAGCTGGGCGGCAAGTCGCCAAATATCTTCTTTGCTGATGTGATGGATGAAGAAGATGCCTTTTTCGATAAAGCGCTGGAAGGCTTTGCACTGTTCGCCTTTAACCAGGGCGAAGTTTGCACCTGTCCAAGCCGTGCTTTAGTGCAGGAGTCTATCTACGAACGCTTTATGGAACGCGCCATCCGCCGTGTCGAAAGCATTCGCAGCGGTAACCCACTCGACAGCGTGACGCAAATGGGCGCGCAGGTTTCTCACGGGCAACTGGAAACCATCCTCAACTACATTGATATCGGTAAAAAAGAGGGCGCTGACGTGCTCACAGGCGGGCGGCGCAAGCTGCTGGAAGGTGAACTGAAAGACGGCTACTACCTCGAACCGACGATTCTGTTTGGTCAGAACAATATGCGGGTGTTCCAGGAGGAGATTTTTGGCCCGGTGCTGGCGGTGACCACCTTCAAAACGATGGAAGAAGCGCTGGAGCTGGCGAACGATACGCAATATGGCCTGGGCGCGGGCGTCTGGAGCCGCAACGGTAATCTGGCCTATAAGATGGGGCGCGGCATACAGGCTGGGCGCGTGTGGACCAACTGTTATCACGCTTACCCGGCACATGCGGCGTTTGGTGGCTACAAACAATCAGGTATCGGTCGCGAAACCCACAAGATGATGCTGGAGCATTACCAGCAAACCAAGTGCCTGCTGGTGAGCTACTCGGATAAACCGTTGGGGCTGTTCTGATATAAGAAGCTGGTCGCATTGGGTATTCATTGCCTGATGCGACGCTTACGCGTCTTATCATGCCTACGGGAACCTGACCGTAGGCCGGATAAGGCGTACACGCCGCATCCGGCATAAACAAAGCGCACGTTGTTACAATTTACGTTTTAAACCTACGTGCGCAATAACCCAGACTACGCCAACAGAAGTGCGTTTCTGGGGCGTGTTTTGTCAGGAGTTTAATCTCGCGTTTCGATGGTGAGCGGGCGAACCAGGCCGTAAATCACCATTGGTGATCCGAGGCCAATCAGCAATAAACGGTAGATAATTGAAGGTTTAATACGCTTAATCTGTACTGTGGATGTTTTACTGGAGTTATTCATTAGTTTGGCCAATAGTTCCACTATTTCAATATGATAAACCTCGTCCTGTTGAAAAACCAGACAGCACATTTAAGAAAGTATATAAAAAACAATATGTCGTTATATAAATAAGGAAATTGCACTGCATCATGGCATTTCATAATATGCGTTAATTGTTCTTTTTTATATTCTTTGAGGGAAATATGTTCCTGGACTATTTTGCACTGGGAGTGCTTATTTTTGTATTTCTGGTGATATTCTATGGGATTATTATTTTACATGATATTCCCTACCTGATTGCTAAAAAACGTAATCATCCTCATGCCGACGCCATTCATGTTGCTGGTTGGGTGAGTCTTTTTACGTTACATGTTATCTGGCCATTTTTGTGGATTTGGGCCACGCTTTACCGCCCGGAGCGGGGATGGGGAATGCAAAACCATGACTCCTCCGTTGTGCAACTACAACAGCGTATTGCCGGGCTGGAGAAACAGCTCGCCGACATCAAATCCTCTTCTGCCGAGTAATACTTATGGATTTACTGATTATTTTAACCTATGTGGCTTTCGCATGGGCAATGTTTAAGATCTTCAAAATTCCTGTAAATAAATGGACCATTCCCACCGCGGCCCTGGGTGGCATATTTATTGTCAGCGGTTTAATTCTGTTAATGAACTATAACCATCCGTATACCTTTAAAGCGCAAAAAGCGGTTATTTCTATTCCAGTTGTCCCGCAGGTGACAGGCGTGGTGATCGAAGTGACGGACAAGAAAAATACGCTGATTAAAAAAGGCGAGGTGCTTTTTCGACTGGACCCGACGCGTTATCAGGCGCGGGTGGATCGGCTGATGGCGGATATCGTTACCGCAGAACATAAACAGCGGGCGTTGGGCGCAGAGTTAGATGAGATGGCGGCGAATACTCAGCAGGCAAAGGCCACGCGGGATAAATTCGCTAAAGAGTATCAGCGTTACGCACGCGGCAGCCAGGCGAAAGTAAACCCGTTTTCAGAACGCGATATCGATGTGGCGCGGCAAAATTATCTGGCGCAGGAAGCCTCCGTGAAGTCATCGGCGGCGGAACAAAAACAGATCCAGAGCCAGCTGGATAGCCTGGTGTTGGGTGAACATTCTCAAATCGCCAGCCTGAAAGCACAGCTCGCGGAAGCAAAATATAACCTTGAGCAGACGATAGTGCGTGCGCCGAGCGATGGTTATGTGACCCGGTAAACTGATTCGTCCGGTACCTATGCCGCGTCGCTGCCGCTACGTCCGGTGATGGTGTTTATACCCGATCAGAAACGACAAATCGTGGCGCAGTTCCGTCAGAACTCCTTGCTGCGACTGGCTCCGGCGACGATGCGGAAGTGGTGTTTAATGCTCTGCCGGTAGGTATTCAGCGGTAAGCTGGCAGCCATTAGTCCAGCCGTTCCCGGCGGAGCTTATCAGTCGACCGGCACCTTACAGACGTTAAACACAGCGCCGGGTTCAGATGGCGTTATCGCGACCATTGAACTGGATGAGCACACTGATTTGAGCGCTTTACCAGACGGTATTTACGCCCAGGTGGCGGTTTACTCTGATCATTTCAGCCATGTCTCGGTGATGCGCAAAGTGCTATTACGCATGACCAGCTGGGTGCATTACCTTTATCTCGATCATTAATCTTCGCTTTCCGCCGCTTGTTCAGGCCGCAGTTGCTGCGACTGAGCAAGCTGGTGGCGAATTTCACGCAGCATTTCATCCAGCACATACTGGACCCGCCAGGGCTGGTATTCCCGTTTACGGAAGATAGCCACCAGATCCAGCCACCATTCATAGGGTTGCTGAAAGCAGGGCACCAGCGTGCCGTCTTGCAGGTCGCTCTGCACACTTTTGTCTGGCGCAAACACAATCCCCAGGTGATTTCGTGCCAGCTCCAGCGCAGATTGCGTGTTGTCGCAAACGTAATTTCCCTTCACGCGATAATCCCGCACCTCTTTACTCCCGGCGACGTTGAAGCGCCAGATATTCGCGTCGTCGATCATCATCGAGTCGATCAAAATACAGGAGTGATGTTCGAGTTCGTCAGGACGGCTAATGGGATGTTTCTCAAGATAGCGCTGGCTGGCATAAGCGGTTACGGCATATTGGGTAATAAAACTGGCAACCAGCGATTCATCTTTTGGTGGAGCGTAGCTGATTAAAACATCACAATCATCAGGAAATTCGACGCCTTCATAAAAGGCATTACGCTCAAGATTGCAGGTTTTTAGCGATAAGGTGATATCACCGATATCTTTAATTTTATCGATTACATGTTTGGATAAATAGGTAATTATGCCGGTTGGGGCGTAGATGGTGACCCGACCACGTTTCTCATGCTTATAATCTGCAATAAAATTATTAAGCTGCTCGTTTCTGTCCAGCATGTCGTTGATGTACGGTAACAGCGCGGTACCAAAAGGTGTGAGCATCAGCTGCCGGGTGGTTCGGTCAAAGACTTTTAAACCCACTTTTGATTCAAAATCAGCAAGGTATTTGCTGACGTTGGCCTGTGCGATGCCAAGTACAGTCGCGGCATGGCTGATATTTTCACTGGCAGCGATTACCGAGATAATTTTTAACTCCCGGTACTTAAGTTGTAATTTTGTCATCGCAACAGCCCAATTATATATAATTTTATATATTACTATATAAATATGAATCTTGCACCGAAGAAATTGTAAGCATTACTATGCCGACTCTTTTTTATCTTATTTTAAAATGGAATACCGGACATGTTAATTAATCGCAATATTGTGGCGTTATTTGCGTTGCCTTTTATGGCAAGCGCAACTGCTTCTGAATTATCCATTGGTGCTGGTGCAGCTTATAATGAATCGCCTTATCGCGGTTATAATGAAAATACAAAGGCAATTCCGCTGATTAGTTATGAAGGTGATTCTTTTTATGTTCGTCAGACCACGTTAGGTTTTATTCTGTCGCAAAGTGAAAAAAATGAACTTAGCCTGACCGCATCCTGGATGCCGCTGGAATTTGACCCTGCCGATAATGACGATTATGCCATGCAACAGCTTGATAAGCGTGATAGTACGGCTATGGCGGGGGTTGCCTGGTATCACCACGAGCGTTGGGGAACTGTGAAAGCCTCTGCGGCTGCGGACGTTCTGGATAACAGCAACGGCTGGGTGGGGGAGCTATCGGTTTTCCACAAAATGCAGATAGGTCGCCTGTCGCTGACACCTGCGCTGGGCGTGCTCTATTATGACGAGAATTTCAGTGACTATTACTATGGCATTTCAGAGAGTGAGTCCCGTCGTAGCGGTCTGGCAAGTTATTCCGCGCAGGATGCCTGGGTGCCCTATGTCAGCCTGACGGCAAAATACCCGATAGGAGAGCACGTCGTATTGATGGCGAGCGCAGGATACAGCGAGCTGCCGGAAGAGATTACCAACAGCCCGATGATTGATCGTAATGAGAGTTTTACCTTTATCACCGGCGTGAGCTGGCGTTTTTAATTCACCGGTGGATGTCGGTGCGGCTGGTGCTCCGTCGTAATGCCACAAAGGTTGTTGCTCTGGATTGCTCTGTTCATACCGGGAACCTGGCGTCTGAATCAGGATCTTATGGCTGAACAATCCCTTGCCTTCAAATGTCGTAAATGGCGCATCGGCGGGCAGCAACAGGTTATGCAGTGACTCGACGTTGTCGGCCTGCTCCATGCAATACGGTTTAATGACGTTGGCTATTTCCGGCAGATTTTTCGCAAGCACACCGGTTTAACGCCAGCAGCGTGGAAGCGGCGTTACAGCAAGGAACATATCAATTCGTAGTGCCGGGGCGATGAAGCCCCGGCGTGAGGGATTACTGCCCGTAATAGGCATTGGCCCCATGCTTACGCAGGTAGTGCTTATCCAGCAGTTCGTTTTGCATCGCAGGGAGCTGCGGCGCAAGCTGGCGCGAGAATAGGCCCATATAGGCGCATTCTTCGAGTACTACGGCGTTATGCACGGCATCGGCGGCGTTTTTACCCCATGCGAACGGGCCGTGAGAATGCACCAGCACCGCCGGGATTTGTGCCGGACTCCTGCCACGTTCTTCGAAGGTTTCAATGATCACTTCGCCGGTCTCGATATTCATATTCGCCGTTAATCTCCTCTGCGGTCATCTGTCGCGTGCAGGATGGCACCATAGAAATAATCAGCGTGCGTGGTGCCCCGGCGGGAGATCCAGCCCGGCCTGCGACCAGATGGTGGCGTGGCGTGAGTGGGTATGCACAATGCCACCGATTTCGGCGTAGCGACGGTAAAGCGCCAGATGCGTTGGCGTGTCGGACGAGGGCTTTTGCTACCTTCCACCACCTTGCCGCTGGCTATCTAACCACCACCATATCGTCGGCGGTCATCACGTCATACTCGACGCCGGAAGGTTTGATTACCATCCATTGCCGCGTTTCGTCTACCGCGCTGACATTGCCCCAGGTGAACGTCACCAGATGGTGAGCGGGAAGCGCCAGATTCGCCGCCAGCACGTCGGCTTTCAGTTGCTCTAACATATAAATCCAGCCTCCTGCATACGCGCTTCAATCCAACGCCGCGCCTGAATAATCTCCAGCACCGGCTCTTTGGCTTTTTCGGTCCACATCTCAATCAGGAAAGAACCGCGATAGTTCAGTTTATGCAGCGTTTTGAAGATGCCAACGAAATCGACGCAGCCTTCGCCAAACGGCACGTCGCGGAACTGTCCGGGACTTTGCTCGGTAACTGGCTGGGTGTCTTTCAGGTGGATCGCGGCGATACGGTCAATGCCCAGTTTCAGTTCGGCGGGAACATCATTGCCCCAGGCGCTGAGGTTGCCAACGTCCGGGTAGACGGTGAACCACGGCGAGGCGAGCATCTCGTCCCACTTTTTCCATTTACTGATGGAGTTCATAAACGCGGTGTCCATAATCTCCACCGCTAGCATGACTTGTGATGCCGCCGCCTGTTCGACCGCCCACGCCAGCCCTTCAGCAAAACGTTGCCGGGTGCCTTCATCGTGGTCTTCGTAATAGACGTCGTAGCCCGCCAGCTGGATGGTGCGTATGCCGAGATCGCGTGCCAGACGAATCGCTTTGCTCATGATCTCCCGTGCTCGCTGGCGTACCGCGTCGTCACGGCTACCAAAAGGAAAGCGACGATGTGCGGACAGGCACATCGACGGGATCCCAACACCCGTTTCGATCATCGCGGCAACCAGCGAAGTCCTTTGTGCGGTGCTCCAGTCAAGACGTGAAAGCCGTTCGTCGGTTTCATCCACCGACATTTCGACAAAATCAAAACCGCAGCTTTTTGCCAGCACCAGCCGCTCCGGCCAGGAGGATCTTTCGCCAGCGCCTTTTCATAAATCCCTAACGGATGATTACGCACGCTTGCCTCCCCAGATAGCGTCGATTTGCGCATGGAAATCGCCAGCCACCTGCGCCGGATTGCTGAGCCGCTGCCAGTGCTCGCCCGGCAATAAACGCTTTCACGCGAATATCTTTAAACAGCGGCAGGTCAGCAGGGTAATCCCGCCGGTAATGGAAAGCTCAAGGCCGATATCGGAAAGCGCCTTCATGCGTGCCAGATCGGCTTCGCCCCACTGTTGCCCGCTGGCCTGTGCATCACGACCGCGATGATAAATCGCGCCGCCCAATACGATGCCAGTCGCGGGCGTCGTCCAGCGTCCAGTTACCGAACAGCTCGATCTGAATTTCACCACCGCAGCGTTGCGCCATCGCGTGGCCTTTTCCACCGTCGCGGCGGTGCGGCGCAGATGATGGTCATCCAGTTAGCGCCTGCCATGAAATGCCTGTTGCGCGAGCGTTTCACCAGCGTCGGCGACGCTTCCAGTCGGCAACGATGATTTTGTCAGGGCACTGTTCGCGAAGGCTTTCACCGCGCCAAGCCCTTCGTTTAAACAGAGAATGGTGCCCGCTTCGACAATATCGACGCTGTCTTTTAACTGCGTCACGTCGCGCTGTGCGGCTTCAAGTGATGAGTGGTCGAGTGCCAGTTGCAGAGTGGTCGGCTCATAATATGCTCCTTGATGCGGGCGTGAGAAGCCCTGAAGTGCGGCAATGAGATGCTGATAGCGTTGGTATTTTTGTTGGTAAAGCTGATGGACAGTCATATCCGGCAGCAGGGTGCGCACCGGGTGCTGTAAATCACGCTGGGCTTCGCTGAAATCGCGATAAACCCCGGTGCCGACGCGGGCGGCAAGTGCTGCACCAAAGCAGCCGGTTTCTTCCACCTGCGGCAGCTCAATACGCAGACCGCTGACGTCCGCCAGCATTTGCATCCAGACATCGGAATGCGCCGGGCCGCCAGTGACGCGCAGGGTGTGCACATCAGTAAAACGTTCGCGCATCCGGTTGAGATGGGTCATATGGCTGAACACCACCCCTTCATAAATGGCCTGCAACAGGTGTGCGCGGGTGTGAATGGCCTGCATCCCGTAGAAACCGCTGGTCATCTCGAGTCCGGCGTTGCTGCCGTACAGGAACGGCAGGAAAAAGAGATCGCCACCGGCCTTCGGCAAGCTGGCAACGGCCTGGTTGATCTCATCAAACGAGATTTCTCCCCACTGTGCGGTAAACCATTCGAGGTTGCCGGAAGAGGTGGGGCTGGCTTCGTGAACGATAAATTCACCATCGTTAACGTAGCGACCATAGACATACGGATGCGCTTCACCGTCACGTAAACCGCGGGTTATGCCGCTGGTCACCGCCCAGGTGCCCATCACCGCATTAAGGGTAAATTCGTCTTCGATCCCGGCGCAGAGTGCGGTGGAAACCACATCAAACAGGCCGCCGACAACGGGCGTACCCGCTTTCAGACCGGTCAGTACGGCTGTCTGAGCGGTGATCTCCCCGCAGATTTCGGCAGATCCGACAACAGGCGGCAGGGCGTGATTGATTTCAGCAATCCCCAGCCAGTCGGTGAGGCACGGGTCATATTCCCCAAGACTCATGTTGTAGAGGTTGGACTCGGAAATATTGCTCTCTTCACAGCCTTTGACGCCGGTTAAACACCAGCGCAGGTAGTCGTGCGTCATCATCACGCAGCCAATTTGCGCGTAGCGTTCCGGTTCGTGCTCTTTCAGCCAGCGTAACAGCGACACCGGATGCCCGGTCCACAAGGTTTGTCGGGTCAACGGGTAGAGTTTTTCCGGGATGCCATCTTCCTGCCAGCGACGAACGATTTCCATCGCCCGGCGATCCGAGGACAAAATGGCGTTACCGAGCGGCTTGTTGTTTTTATCCAGCAAAAACAAGCCTTTTCCTTGTGCGGAGATACCGATACCGACAATTTGTTCCCCGCTAACGCCGGAATGGGTAAGCAGTTCGCGAATGACAGCCATGCAGCATTGCCACAGTTCTGCCATATCGCGCTCTGCCCAACCTGGCTGCGGGCTTAATGCGCACAGCGGCAGGCGCTGCACGCCTGCCTCCCGGCCTTCGCGGTCATACAGCCCGGCTTTCAGCCAGCTACCGCCACAATCTAACCCCAGCCAGTATTGCGTCATGGTTTATTGCACCTCATCCACGGCTTTCAGTAGATCAGCACCCTGCGGAACATCTTTTACAAACATGTCGCGGACCTGAGTACCCAGTGCGTCGCTAAAGGCTTTGCGGTCGAGATCGGTGATGACTTCCACGCCCGCTTCTTTCATGCCGTCGATGATTTTTTGCTGATCTTCGGCAACCAGTTTGCGCTGGTAGTTACCCGCTTCCTGCGCAGATGAAATTAGCGCTTGCTGGAACTCCGGGGTTAAGCCATCAAACTTCGCTTTGTTGATCACCACCAGAAGCGGGGAATAGGCGTGGTGCGTCAGAGAAAGGTACTTCTGCACTTCGAAAAATTTTGCTGACCAGACGACATTGATCGGGTGTTCCTGAGCGTCGATAGTGCGCGTTTCCAGCCCGGTATAGACTTCGGCAAATGGCATCGGGATCGGGTTAGCGCCAAAGACTTTGAATGCGGCGATATTCATCGGGCTATTGTTGGTGCGAATTTTCAGCCCTTTCAGGTCGGCGGGGGTTTTAACCGGTGCGCGCGAGTTGGTGACATCGCGCCAGCCGTTTTCCCGTGAGGCCAGTACACCAGTCAACTGCAGCTGGTGAGGCTTTCAGATCATCACCGACTTTGCCGTCGAGCGTTTTATGCGCGTGAGCGGTATCGCGGAACAGGAAAGGGACATCAAGCAAGTTCATCACTGGTGATAACCCGGCAAAGTTATTCGAGCCGGACATTTCCATATCGATGGTGCCGCCACGTACGCCGCTGATCATCGCCTGCGCGTTACCGAGGGTGCTATCCGGAAACAATTTTAATTTCAGCTCGCCTTTGGTTCTCTCCTGCAATAAATCATTGAATTTTTTCGCCGCAATATGTTGCGAGTCGGTTTGTGAGGTTTCATAACCGAAACGTAAAGATTGCGCCGCCAGAGAAGATGTGCTGAATGCAGCCAGGCCAGCAATGAATAATGCGTAGGTTACAGAGCGTAATTTCATAATATTTTCCTTTTAATTAATCCATTTCAAAGGGAGGATGATGAGTAGAGATCGGGAATAAAAACAAATACGACTAATAATGAATATAAAACCAGGACGTAAGGGAAAACGCCTCTGACTGCATCATCGAATTTGAGTTTTGCCACCCCTGAAATAACGTTAAGTACATTACCGATAGGCGGTGTAATTAAGCCGATTGAGCAGTTAATGATAAACATGACACCGAAATAAATCGGATCGATTCCTGCCTCTTTAACTAAAGGCATTAATACCGGGGTAAGAATTAATACCGTCGGCGTTAAATCCATGACCATGCCGACAATCAGGATAGCCACCATAATGACGATAAACAGCAGACGCGGTGAATCGACCAACGGTTGCAGTAAATCAGAAACCATCATCGGCAGTTCAGCAATGGTAATCAGCCAGGCGGAAACTTGTGCCGAGGCCACCAGAAACATAACCACTGAGGTGGTTTTCGCCGCGCCAATGAGTACATGCCAAAGTGTGGCGAAGGTCATTTCACGGTAAATAACTGTGGCGACAAACAGCGCATAGAAAGCAGCAACGGCCCCGGCTTCGGTAGGGGTAAACAGACCGGAGCGAAACCCGCCAATAATGATGACTGGAAGAAACAGCGCCCAGATACCGGAGACAAAAGAGTGCCAGATTTCCTGCATCGTTGCTTTTTGCTGGCGGGGTAAATTAAGGCGACTGGCCTGCCACCACCAGGTAAGCATCAGCGTTGCGCCCATCATCATGCCAGGGGCAATGCCCGCCATAAACAGCTTACTGATGGATAATCCGCTGGAAACGCCGAAGATAATAAACGGAATGGAAGGGGGAATAATTGGCGCGATAATGCCGCCAGAGGCAATCAGCCCCGCCGCCCGGTTGACCGGGTAGTTGGCGCTGCGCATCATCGGCACCAGTAGAGCGGCAACGGCGGCGGTATCCGCAACGGCAGAACCAGAAAGGCTCGCCATAATCATAGCTGCCAGCACGCCGACGTAGCCCAGCCCGCCTGGTTTATGCCCCACCAGTTTCATCGGCAGGTCAACAATGCGTTTTGACAAGCCGCCCGCATTCATGATTTCACCCGCCAGCACAAAGAACGGAATCGCCAGCAGGGAGAAGCTATCGGCTCCGTTCACCAGCGTTTGTGCCATGATCTGGACATCAAACATGTCCAGCCAGAACATTAACGCCGCCCCGCACAACAACAGTGCCCAGGCAATAGGCAAACCGATAGCAATACCACCCAACAGACAGCCCAGAAAAATCAGCACAGCCATGATTAAGCTCCTTGCGGTGGCGACGTTAGAGAATTGCTACGCGTGATGAGTTGATATAAATGACGCAGTTCAAAGAATGCGATAACGAGGCTGGTGGGCAGACAAGCGGCATACATCAGGCCGATGGGTAAACCGAGGATCGGTGAATAATCGCTCCAGTCCTGAATTGTTTTTAGCGTTGCGCCCCAGGCCAGTGCGCCACAAATAAATAAGATTAAGGAATGGGTAACCAGAGCGACTCGTCGTTGCCATGCGGGGGAGAGTTTCTCCACCAGAAAGGTGACCTGAACGTGGGCGTTATCCATAAAAGCCACAATCGCGCCAATAAATGTTAACCAGACAAATAAATAACGTGACAATTCATCTACAGATAAAATGCTTGTCTGAAAACCATATCTTAAAATAATGTTTATAAACACAATACAGGAAAGTACGGCGAGATTAATCGCCAGTATTGCTTCAAGTATTTTTTTCATAGCTATTCCTTGAGGCTATGTCTGTCATAATTCAAGTTGCATGTGCAGCAACCTAAATTATTAATATAGTTAGAGCAATAACATTACCCAGTCGTTCTGGCGTAGACGATTATTCGATTAATTCAGCGCCGTTAATGCGACTTTAACCACAATTTTTCGTATCTCAGAGGCTGTTTGCAAAATACAACCTGGTCGGTGAACATCCTGCGGAAAGAAAATTGCGTAGCTGCCCGGTATCATTTCTATAAATGATTCATGTTCACTGTCATGATAAAAAATAATATCGCGCTGCTCTAATAGTGATTCGCTGACTTTATTATTTCCCGTATCAATAGCAATGCCGATTTTCTCTTCACCCCACGCCAGAAACTGAATATCGATATACCGACGATGCACTTCCGGACGGTTTTCCACCGCTTCGCGTGTGGTTAAATCGATAATTTGCGCATAAATATTTTTGCCGTCGATTTCGACAACGCCCGGCTCCAGGCGTTGAAATCGGTAGCGCGCAGAAAATCGAGCCTTCAATGGCGGCGGAGCAAACGGCACGGATTGGGCTGCGCGATATGTCCAAAATCATGACTGCTATCTCCTTATAACGCGGATTTTGGCCCACACGCTGTCATCAACGGTAATACCGTTACGGCGGTTTCGGCCAGCAGGGTAGTAAATTCGTGGCCGGGTAAGCGGATGGCACTGTTTCGTCAGCGCGTTCAGCGGTAGTAACGTAATCCATGATACGTTGCAGCTTGGCATCGCGGGTGGGACCGTCGATAAGCTTCCACTTCAATGGCAATAAAATTTGTGAAATGCCGTATCGTCGCTTTGTTGTCTGGGTGACTTCGGCAACCGATGCGCCGTCGGAAAGGAGAGTAGCGATCATATCCAGCACAATCGACATGCCAGAACCTTTCCAGTAGCCCATCGGCAAAATGCGGCGATTCTTCTCGATAACGCCAGGTTCTTTGGTCAAATTGCCCTCATCATCAAAGCCACCATCGACCGGGAGCTGACGGCCCGCCAGGCGGTTAACTTCTAACATGCCGTAAGAGAACATCGACATCGACATATCGACCATGGTGATCGGCGTGGAAGGAATGGCGACGATCAGCGGGTTAGTGCCAATGCGACACTCTTTTGCGCCCCACGGCGGCATTACGGCGATGGAGTTGGTCCAGCAAATGCCAATATAGCCTTTTTCCGCCGCCTGCCAGCCGTAGCTGCCGCCGCGCATCCAGTGGTTGGCATTACGAAGTGCCACCAGACCAATACCGTGATCGGCAGCCAGTTCAATGGCGCGATCCATCATCTTTTTCGCCGTCAGGTTGCCGATCGAACGCTGGGCATCCCACTGTTCAATTGCGCCGAGGCTGGTTATACGTTTGGGTTGGGCATCAGGAATGATATCGCCGTTTTCCAGTTGTTGAATGAAACGAGGGAAACGATTAACGCCGTGAGAATAAACGCCGGATTCGGTGGTGCGGGCGAACATCTCTGCACAGGCGTCAGCCGTTTCGCTGTCAACGCCGCGTGAAATTAAGACCCGATTAAAGGCTGCTTTTAACTGCTCAAATGTCACTTTCATCCCAGGCTTCCTTGTTTTTTTGATCGCTTTTTTGGCTTAAAATTTCAATATGCGAAACTTGATTTCAAATATATCGATCACTTTTTAACAAAGCAATCTGATTGATGAATTTCAAAAGACATAAAAATCAAGTGGTTATAAATTATCTGTCGAGATCGTGAACTACGGCACACTTTGCGCTACCATCAGGACGCGACAAAATGGGGAAAGAAGTGATGGGAAAAAAAGAGAACGAGATGGCGCAGGAAAAAGAGCGTCCAGCCGGAAGCCAGAGTCTGTTTCGCGGGTTGATGCTGATTGAGATTTTGAGCAACTATCCAAACGGTTGTCCGTTGGCGCATCTTTCGGAGCTGGCTGGTTTAAATAAGAGTACCGTCCATCGCTTATTGCAGGGATTACAGTCCTGCGGCTATGTGACCACCGCGCCCGCCGCAGGGAGTTACCGCCTGACTACCAAATTTATTGCCGTCGGGCAGAAGGCGCTGTCTTCGCTGAATATCATTCATATCGCCGCTCCGCATCTTGAGGCACTGAACATCGCCACTGGTGAAACCATTAACTTCTCCAGCCGCGAAGACGATCACGCTATTTTGATTTATAAGCTGGAACCCACAACCGGGATGCTGCGAACCCGTGCCTATATTGGCCAGCATATGCCGCTCTACTGTTCCGCAATGGGCAAGATCTACATGGCGTTTGGTCACCCGGACTACGTGAAGTCATACTGGGAAAACCATCAGCATGAGATCCAGCCGTTAACCCGCAATACCATTACCGAGCTGCCCGCGATGTTCGACGAACTGGCGCACATTCGTGAAAGCGGAGCGGCGATGGACAGAGAAGAAAACGAACTCGGCGTCTCCTGTATTGCTGTTCCGGTGTTTAATATTCATGGGCGGGTGCCGTACGCCGTGTCGATTTCGCTTTCGACATCACGTCTGAAACAGGTGGGGGAGAAAAATCTCCTGAAACCACTGCGTGAAACCGCGCAGGCTATTTCTAATGAACTGGGATTTACTGTCAGGGACGACCAGGGCGCGATCACATAACGCTTTGGACAAGTGCCAAAACTTTAACATTTCCTTCGTTGGATCAAAGCAGTAGGGACGCGCTCTCTGGCACTCTGCTGTTTTAGTGCAAAGGAGTGATCATGAACCGGTTTATTATTGCGGATGCGACGAAATGTATCGGTTGCCGTACCTGTGAAGTGGCTTGCGCAGTGTCGCATCAGGAGAATCAGGATTGCGCTGCGTTGTCACCAGACGAGTTTATTTCCCGTATTCGTGTCATTAAAGACCACAGCTGGACCACGGCAGTAGCCTGTCATCAGTGTGAAGATGCACCGTGCGCGAATGTCTGCCCTGTTGACGCGATAAGCCGCGAACATGGGCATATTTTCGTTGAACAAACACGTTGCATTGGCTGTAAAAGCTGTATGCTGGCTTGCCCGTTTGGTGCGATGGAGGTCGTTTCTTCGCGCAAAAAGGCGAGGGCGATTAAGTGCGATCTGTGCTGGCATCGGGAGACGGGACCGGCCTGTGTTGAAGCCTGCCCGACAAAGGCGTTGCAGTGCATGGATGTCGAGAAAGTGCAGCGGCATCGGCTACGGCAGCAGCCTGTTTGAAACGTTTTTCCGGCGTTTCTCAACGCCGGAATAGTGCGCTTTGTTTATGCCAGATGCGGCGTAAACGCCTTATCCGGCCTACAAATTCTTCCAAATTCAATATATTGCAGAAATCATGTAGGCCTGATAAGCGTAGCGCATCAGGCAATTTTTAGTGACTTTCAGCCCAGGCTCTTTCTATCTCTTCCGCCAGAATCTTCACCCCCGCCTCAATTTTCTCCGGCTCTGGTACGTAGTTCATGCGCATACATTGATGCGTATGCGGCCACGGTTTATCCAGCCCTGGGAAGAGAGTTGTGCCCCGGCACCATCAGCACGCCGCGTGCTTTCAGGCGCTGATAGAGCTGCTCGGTCGTAATGGGCAAATCGCCAACCATAGAAAGGTAAACCATATTTCCCGGTTTATGAATCAGGCAGCGATTTTCCGGTAAATAGCGGCGAATGATGGCGATAGTTTCCTGAACACGCTGGTAGTAAAACGGTTTGATGACTGTTTCAGACAGGCGCAGCAGATCGTTACGCTTAATCATTTCACATCATGTCGCGGGATGGCGCCAGTGCCAGGCTGATAATGCCGTTCATATTGGTGATGGCGGTGATGATTTTTTCATTGGCGATGATAATGCCGCAGCGGGAGCCAGGCAGCCCCAGCTTGGAAAGACTCATGCACAGCACGATATTCGGATTCCATAGCGGGCGCGCTTCACTGAAGATGATACCCGGGAACGGGACGCCATAAGCGTTATCAATCACCAGCGGAATGCCGTGTTGATTCGCCAGCGCGTCAAGCTTCAGCAACTCTTCGTCAGTAATCACATTGCCTGTTGGATTCGTCGGCCGGGAGACGCAAATCATCCCGGTTTCTTCGCCAATATGCAGATGCTCAAAATCGACGTGGTATTTAAACTGGCCTTCCGGCAGCAGTTCAATATTCGGACGCGCAGAGACAAACAGATCTTCTTCCAGTCCGGCGTCAGCGTAGCCAATGTATTCCGGTGCCAGCGGAACAGCGCACGACTGACCATCCGGCGTCGGCAACAGATTAAATAAGTAGAAAAACGCGCTCTGGCTGCCGTTTGTTAGTGCAATATTCTGTGCTTCGATATCCCAACCCAACTTCTCGCGCAGCATTCCGGCAAGCAGTGTGAGTAGCTCCGTTTTCCCCTGTGGACCGTCGTAATTGCACAGTGCATCAGTCGCTTTGCCACTTTCCAGCATGTCGGTCAGTAGCGTCTGGAAGTAGTCCTGCATTTCCGGGATCTGCGCCGGATTACCGCCGCCGAGCATAATCGCGCGGGTATGTCCGTAAATCGTTCGGATCAACGAAAACCAGCGGCGTAATGCCGGAGTGGCGGGTAAATTTGTCACCAAAAAGGGAGAATGTCATAGCGGGATATCTGTCGAACTCTGTAGCAAGGAAGGTAACAATAACGCTACATTTGCTGGGGTGCAAATCGGTCTGTTGGAGAGTGAGCGGTGCTTTATCCTGCAACGCTGATTAGGGCTGACATTTTATCCTGGTTGGCGGCTTCCCGAGGTACTGACGAACGGGCCGGAAGATCACTATTGCCGGTAGACAGCCAGCACTTTGCTTATCGTCGCCTCGCGACGAAGCCGTAGCCCTGCTTCAGCGAAAGTGTCGTTTGTTTGCCCGCGCCAATTGCGGGATGGCGGGCGCGGAACTGGCTGATTTTCTGCCAGTGCGCGACGTTGGCGGCAGATTTACCGCTAACATCCTGCCAGTTCATATCCGAACGTGTACCTTGCAGCGGATCAGAACCTGTAGGACCGAACGGACGCGAGGATTCATCGCCATAAAAGATTTGTACCGCGCCTGGCGCTAATAGTAATAACTCTGCTGCTTTGTCGCCCCCTTCACGGAACAGACGGGTATCATGCGACGAGAGGTAGCTCAACACGTTGAAACCCTGCAATTTCTCCGCCATTTGCTGCCAGGTCGTATCCATCTGCGCCAGACAATCGACTGCTTTCGCCGCCTGCTCCTGATAATCGAAATTGATCATCGCATCGAAGCCGTGGCGATAGTAGTCACTTTGCATCACGCCGTGGCCCCAGGCTTCACCGGTCATCCAGAAAGGTTTGTCATCTAATGCTTTGTCGGGGTAAGCTTTTTTCCATTCGCGAAGCGCGGCGCTGGCTTCGGTTTTCAGTTGCTGCCAGGCGGGTAACTCAACATGTTTGGCGGTATCGACCCGAAAACCATCAATCCCATAGTCGCGGACCCACTGACTTAACCAGTGGGTTAAGTAATCGCGAGGTGTAAAGCCTTCGATGACTTTAGCGTGAGTATCCGTTTTGTTTTTATAGAACACCGGCAGACCAGAAGCGGTAGTTGATTCGGTTTTGATATCCGGCAAAAAGGCCAGCGACATAGTGAGATCGTCGAATCCAGGATTGTCGTAATCGCCGATATCCGTTCTGATCCAGTTTTTTCCCCACCATTTATCCCAGCCTGTTTTGTCGCTGAAATTAATGTAATCGTTAAAGCTATGCCAGGTTTGCCCGGCGGCAGGTTTCCAGTCGCTCCAGCGTTCACCCAGCGTTTTTTTCACCTCGTCACCAGAAAGATATAACGCGCCAAACTGATACTCCTGCATATCCGCCAGCGTGGCATAGCCGGTGTGGTTCATCACGACATCAAAGAGAATACGAATACCGCGCTGATGTGCGCTATCAACCAGCGTCCGTAGATCGGCTTCGTTGCCCATATTGGCATCAAGATTCGTCCAGTCCTGTGTGTAATAACCGTGGTAGGCATAATGCGGGAAATCGCCTTTTGTACCGCCGCCGACCCAGCCGTGAATTTGCTCAAATGGGGCGCTTATCCATAAAGCATTAACGCCCAACTGCTGGAGGTAATCCAGTTTGTTGGTCAGGCCGCGTAAATCGCCGCCGTGAAAAGTGCCAATTTCCGCCATACCGTCTTTATGACGTCCGTAACTCTGGTCATTACTGGGATCGCCGTTTTCGAAACGATCTGTCAGCACAAAGTAAACCGTGGCGTTATGCCAGTCGAAAGGGGCAGGGGCGTCAGTTTCTGCCCGTTCCAGCAGGAGTAAACCGTTGCTGGTAGCAGCGGGTTGTAACGTTATTTGACCGTTCTTCACTATCGCAATTTGCTGGCTGTAATAATCCCGTACGGCGGCTCCTTCCGGGAAAGTGGCGCTGACATCCAGCGTGAGCGGTAATCCATCCCATTTCGGGCATTCACGGACCAGGTTTGCTACCGGTTCGGCGGCGTTCTGGATGGAAATCATCAATGTTGGCGTACCGGAGCGGGTGTCTATTTGCAGCGTATATTTGCCGTCTCTGAACAATCGCCATTGAGGCGGCGTGTTGCTACAAGGTTGCAGGGAAAGCATCTGATTGAGTTTTATCGCATCTGCAGGCTGCCAGCACTGTTGGTCAAAATTTAGCGTGAGTGGACGCGTACCTTTGGGCAACTGCGCGTGGCTGACAAATGTTCCCGTTCCCTGTTCGCTAAAGGCAGGGAACCCCGGAGAAGTCCAGCTGGCGGCAACGGCGAAGCCAGGAAGGAGTGTCAGAAAACAGGCGGCGAGTTTCATGGTGGATGAGTCCTTATTGCTGCGATTTCAGACAGTTTGCCAGCGATAAGCCAGACAAAACTCATCCCTGAGCGGTAAGTCCACAGGATGAGAAGCAAGGGTGAGCGATCTCGCGCAAAAAACGGCTGAATTTTGCGATAAACCCCACATTTTCTGCGATTTAGCGCCAATCTGAATCGTTAACACGTGACATAGTTTCAGATTTGGACTATTCCTTGGGGTGCTCTTGACAGCTATTTTTGATATGATTTGAGATTCAACTCTCAAATTTGTGAAAAATATAAGGTGTTGGAATGATTAAATCCGACCAGGAGACCTGATGATTTTGACTCCCATACGACGATATGGGGCGATGATTCTTATGTTACTCACTCTGGTGTTTTCGAGTGAGGTGTTAGCGAAGACGCACACAACAACAGCGAGTCAAAAGTCCCACTTAACTAAAGCTAGTAATAAACAGGTAAGCAGTAAACAAGAGTATTCTCGCAATAGTGCAAAGAGTAGTTCACTTCCTGATTTGCGAAAATACCCTTCCGGAACACCAAGGAAAAAGGCGTTTCTCCGGACCGTAATGCCTTACATTACCAGCCAAAATGCAGCCATTACTGCAGAACGTAACTGGCTGATTTCAAAACAGTATCAGGGCCAATGGTCACCTGCTGAGCGTGCGCGTCTGAAAGACATCGCCAAACGCTACAAGGTGAAGTGGTCTGGTAATACGCGAAAAATCCCGTGGAATACCTTGCTTGAACGCGTAGACATTATCCCTACCAGTATGGTGGCGACGATGGCTGCAGCAGAAAGCGGTTGGGGAACGTCGAAGCTGGCGCGCAACAACAACAATCTTTTCGGCATGAAATGCATGAAAGGACGTTGTACCAATGCGCCGGGTAAAGTGAAAGGGTACTCACAGTTTAGTTCTGTCAAAGAATCGGTGAGCGCCTATGTCACTAACCTCAATACGCATCCGGCTTACTCTTCGTTCCGTAAATCGCGTGCGCAGCTGCGTAAAGCGGATCAGGAAGTGACTGCCACAGCGATGATTCACAAGCTGAAGGGCTACTCGACCAAAGGGAAGAGTTATAATAACTACCTGTTCGCAATGTACCAGGATAACCAACGGTTAATCGCGGCGCATATGTAATTGCATTTCCTTGAGCCTTATCTGATTTGTTGGTCGGATAAGGCTTTTGCTCGCATCAGGTGGCTGTGCTGAGTTCCCTGATGTGACGCCGACAATTCTCATCATCGCTACAACATGACCTCGCTATTTACATCGCGATACTCTTTTGGCGTTGTGTCATATGCTTTTTTAAAAACAGAGTAGAAATATTGCAGCGATGGATAACCGCACATTTGCGATATCTCATTGATCGACAAGGTGGTTGAAATCAGCAGACTGCGCGCTTTCTCCAGCTTCTCGGCATGAATCATGGCATGGATGGTTTCACCCACCTCTTCTTTAAAACGCTTCTCAAGATTGGAGCGCGAGATCCCGACCGCATCCAGTACCTGATCCACTTTAATCCCTTTACAGGCGTGATTACGAATGTAATGCATGGCCTGAATAACGGCGGGATCGGTCAGCGAGCGATAATCTGTTGAGCGCCGTTCAATGACGCGAACTGGTGGGACCAAAATTCGCTGTAGCGGCATTTCTTCTTTATCTAATAATCGATGCAACAGTTTTGCCGCCTGATAGCCCATTTGCCGCGCGCCCTGAGCGACCGAAGAAAGGGCGACACGCGACAGATAGCGGGTCAATTCTTCGTTATCGATGCCAATCACGCATAATTTTTCCGGTACGGGAATATGTAGATGTTCACATACTTGCAGAATATGCCGCGCTCGGGCGTCAGTAACGGCAATAATCCCGGTTTGCGGTGGTAGCGTTTGTAGCCAGTCTGCCAGCCGATTTTGCGCGTGTTGCCAGTTCTCTGGCGCGGTTTCTAACCCCTGATAAACCACTCCGCGATACTTTTCTTCGGCGACAAGCTGACGAAATGCATATTCGCGCTCAGTGGCCCAACGTTTGCCGCTTGATTCCGGAAGACCATAAAAAGCAAAGCGGTTAACGCCTTTCTCTTTTAAATGCAAAAATGCGCTTTCAACCAGCGCATAGTTATCGGTGGCAATGTAATGAACGGGTGGGTAACTTTCTGCAAGGTGATACGAGCCGCCAACCCCAACAATGGGGACGTCGACATCAGCCAGCGCTTGCTCGATCTGTTTGTCGTCGAAGTCGGCAATGACGCCATCTCCTAACCAGTCCTTGATTTTATCAATGCGGGCGCGGAAATCTTCTTCAATGAAAATATCCATTCCGATTGTGACGCCTGTAAATATTCCCTACGCCTTCTACTACCGCCGGTCATAGGCTTTATTGGCATTGAACAGTAATGTGATGCGGTGACGTTTAGTAAACATGGTTCTTTTCCTGCTGAATCATGCAAAACTCAAAACCGGTAATACGTAACCGGCTTTGAGAATTTTATCAAAATCAAGAACGGCGTTTGGTTGCGGAGTCCATCCATACTGCCAGCAACAGAATCGCACCTTTAACGATATACTGCCAGAAGGTCGGTACATCCATCATACTCATGCCGTTATCCAGTGAAGCCATGATAAATGCCCCATTACTGCTCCGGCAACGCTTCCCCCGCCAGCCGGCTGGTGCCGCCAATCACGCATGCTGCAATTGCGTCCAGTTCGGCGATATTTCCCGCAGAAGGTGAACCAGCGCCAAGTCGAGAACTAAGGATTAATCCGGCGATGGCTACCATTAATCCGTTAATCGCGAACACGGCAAGTTTGGTGCGTTCAACGTTAATCCCGGAGAGACGTGCTGCTTCCAGATTGCCGCCGATGGCATAAATGCGTCGTCCAAATGCCGTCCGCGTTGCCATAAACATTCCGCCGAGTAACAGCAACGTCAGCAGCAGAACAGGAGTGGGAACGCCACGGTAATCATTCAACAGCCAGATTGCGCCTAATACGATGATAGCGGTTAAAGCCTGGCGACCGACTACTGCGGTAGAGGCCGGAGACTGCAAACCCAAAGCCTGACGGCGCATTCTTCCGCGCCATTGCCAACCAACAAAAGCCATTAAGCCAAGCGCGCCAATGATGAAGCCAGTGCTGGCAGGTAGATAGCTTTGCCCAATTTGTGACATCGCGGCGCTGGTGGGGGAAACAGTCGTGCCGTTGGTGATGCCAATGAGTATGCCGCGAAATGCCAACATGCCCGCGAGGGTGACAATAAATGAAGGGACTTTGCGGTACGCGACCCACCATCCGTTCCAGGCACCGAGAAGCAGTCCCAGAACCAACGTCACAATGATGGTAAGTGGCAAAGGCCAGCCTAACCAGACGTCACAAATCGCCGCGACGCCACCTAATAGCCCCATCATTGAGCCGACGGAAAGGTCGATTTCAGCAGAAATTATGACGAACACCATTCCTACCGCGAGGATGCCGGTAATCGCGGTCTGGCGTAACAGGTTGGAGACGTTACGGGCGCTTAAGTAGGCACCATCGGTGGTCCAGGTAAAGAACAGCATGATTGCGATGATAGCTGCAATCATCACGAAGACCTGCAAATTCAGTGATTTCAGCCCGGAAAAGCCACCGGATGTCGGTACGGCCAATTTCACTTCAGACGGATTGCTTTTCGACATGATGTTCGCTCCTCAATGCGGCTTCCATCACCTGCTCCTGAGTCAGGTTATGATTTATCAGGTTGGCTTTTAGTTTCCCTTCATGCATCACCAGTACCCGATCGCTAAGGCCGAGCACTTCAGGTAATTCGGAAGAGATGACAATAACGGCAATACCCTGCTGGACGAGTTGGTTAATTAATTTGTAGATCTCGTATTTCGCGCCAATATCGATACCCCTGGTAGGTTCATCAAGAATGAGGATGCGCGGGTTAAGTAACAGACAGCGAGCGAGGATCGCTTTTTGCTGATTGCCGCCGCTCAAACGTCCAATAGCAAGATCGGGGGACGACGTTTTAACTTTGAGTTGCTGAATTGATTCCAGAATACATTTTTGCTCTTCCGCGTCATCAAGCTGGCTAATGCCACCGGTAAATTTATTGAGTGCGGCGAGGGTAATATTTTTACCAACCGCCATTACCGGAACGATGCCGTCGCGCTTTCTGTCTTCGGGTACCATCGCAATCCCCTGGGCGATGGCTTGCTGACAGTTACGAATATCTACCTGTTTGCCATCAATATAAATTTTTCCTTCCCATTGTCCGGGCCACACGCCAAACAGGCACTGAATGGTCTCGGTACGTCCGGCACCAACGAGTCCGGCAATACCCAGTATTTCGCCACGTTTCAGGGAAAACGAGACATCATTAACTCGTTTAATATGACGATTGACCGGATGCCATGCCGTCAGATGTTCAATACGTAATATTTCATCTCCGGTGGTATGTGGTTCATTAGGGTAAAGCGCGGTTAACTCTCGCCCGACCATCATGGTGATAATATCGTCTTCACTCATTCCGGCAGCATCACGCGTACCAATGTGCTGTCCGTCGCGAATAACGCAAATCGTATCGGAAATCGCTTTGACTTCGTTGAGTTTGTGCGAAATATAAATACAGGCGATACCGTGCTGTTGTAGATCGCGAATAATATCCAGTAAAACCGACGTTTCCTGCTCAGTTAATGAGGCTGTCGGTTCATCGAGAATTAACAAGCGCACCTGTTTATTAAGTGCCTTGGCAATTTCAACCAGTTGTTGTTGCCCAAGCCCTAAATCGCCAACGCGGGTATCAGGTGAAATGGATAAACTGACCTGTGCGAGCAGCTTCTGACAGCGTAGCGTCATCAGGTCATAATCCATAATGCCATTGTGGGTTATTTCGTTACCCGGAAGATATTTTCCAGCACGGTCAATTCTTTCACCAGGGCCAATTCCTGATGAATGATGGCGATACTTTGCGTTCGGTATCGCGGATGTGACTCGCCTGAATCTCTTCCCCGCAAAATAATTTCGCCTTCGTAGGAGCCATGGGGATAAATACCACAGCACTTCATCAGCGTTGATTTACCAGACCCATTTTCCCCACAAAGTGAGACGATTTCGCCAGCATTCAACCGCAAGCAGACGTTATCAATCGCCTTCACATGCCGAAGGTTTGGTAATGTTCTTCATTTCAAGTAGATAAGGCATAACGACTCCACCTAAGCCAATTCATTCACGCGGCATGGAGAAATCACGCCCCCGCTGCCGGGGCGTAACGCTTACAGCTCGCTCTCTTTGTGGAATCCGTCTTTAACTACCGTGTCTTTGATGTTGTTTTTATTCACATCGATCGGTGTCAGGAGGCGGGAGGGCACATCTTTCAGGCCATTATTCAGTGTGGTATCTGCTTTTGGTTCCTGACCATTGCCCAACTCAACGGCAATTTCTGCGGCAGTATTTGCCAACAACGTAATAGGTTTATACACCGTCATAGTTTGCGTACCGGCAGCAATACGTTTAATACCTGCGAGATCCGCATCCTGGCGGAAATTGCTACTTTCCCTGATAAACCTTGCGCTTAATGCCTGAATTGCCCCACCTGCGGTGGCATCGTTTTGAAAACAGCATCAATTTTGTTATTATTGGCGGTTAGCGCGTTTTCCATAATTTTCAATGCGTTTTCCGGTAACCAGCCATCAACCCATTGGTCACCAACGACTTTAATTTTTCCGGAATCAACGTAAGGTTTTAACACTTTCATTTGTCCGGCGCGGAACAGCTTGGCGTTGTTATCTACCGGCGAGCCGCCCATCAGGAAGTAATTACCTTGCGGAACAATATCGACCAGGGCTTTTGCCTGCAGTTCACCGACTTTTTCGTTATCGAAAGAAATATAAAAATCGATATCCGCATCGTTAATCATACGGTCGTAAGCTAATACTTTAATACCTTCTTGTTTGGCTTCTTTTACAACGTTACTTAATACCTGGCCGTTATACGGAATAATGACAAGAACATCGACACCCCGGTTAATCATGTTTTCAATCTGCGACATTTGTGTTTCTTCATTGCCATTTGCAGACTGTACAAATACTTTCGCGCCGAGAGATTCTGCCTTTTTCACAAAAATATCTCGATCTTTTTGCCAGCGTTCAAGACGGAGATCATCAATCGCCATACCTATTTTGACTTCTTTGGCGTGTGCCGCAACGTTGGTAAAACAGCAGAAGTGGGTGCAAGGGTATGAAATGTTCTTTATTTTCATGGTGTAGGGCCTTCTGTAGTTAGAGGACAGCTTTAATAAGTAACAATCACCGCGATAAACGTAACCAATTTTTAGCAACTAAACAGGGGAAAACAATTACAGATTTTTATCTTTCGATTACGATTTTTGGTTTATTTCTTGATTTATGACCGAGATCTTACTTTTGTTGCGCAATTGTACTTATTGCATTTTTATCTTCGAGGAATTACCCAGTTTCATCATCCCATTTTATTTTGCGAGCGAGCGCACACTTGTGAATTATCTCAATAGCAGTGTGAAATAACATAATTGAGCAACTGAAAGGGAGTGCCCAATATTACGACATCATCCATCACCCGCGGCATTACCTGATTATGGAGTTCAATATGCAAGCCTATTTTGACCAGCTCGATCGCGTTCGTTATGAAGGCTCAAAATCCTCAAACCCGTTAGCATTCCGTCACTACAATCCCGACGAACTGGTGTTGGGTAAGCGTATGGAAGAGCACTTGCGTTTTGCCGCCTGCTACTGGCACACCTTCTGCTGGAACGGGGCGGACATGTTTGGTGTGGGGGCGTTTAATCGTCCGTGGCAGCAGCCTGGTGAGGCACTGGCGTTGGCGAAGCGTAAAGCAGATGTCGCATTTGAGTTTTTCCACAAGTTACATGTGCCATTTTATTGCTTCCACGATGTGGATGTTTCCCCTGAGGGCGCGTCGTTAAAAGAGTACATCAATAATTTTGCGCAAATGGTTGATGTCCTGGCAGGCAAGCAAGAAGAGAGCGGCGTGAAGCTGCTGTGGGGAACCGCCAACTGCTTTACAAACCCTCGCTACGGCGCGGGTGCGGCGACGAACCCAGATCCTGAAGTCTTCAGCTGGGCGGCAACGCAAGTTGTTACAGCGATGGAAGCAACCCATAAATTGGGCGGTGAAAACTATGTCCTGTGGGGTGGTCGTGAAGGTTACGAAACGCTGTTAAATACCGACTTGCGTCAGGAGCGTGAACAACTGGGCCGCTTTATGCAGATGGTGGTTGAGCATAAACATAAAATCGGCTTCCAGGGCACGTTGCTTATCGAACCGAAACCGCAAGAACCGACTAAACATCAATATGATTACGATGCCGCGACGGTCTATGGCTTCCTGAAACAGTTTGGTCTGGAAAAAGAGATTAAACTGAACATTGAAGCTAACCACGCGACGCTGGCAGGTCACTCTTTCCATCATGAAATAGCCACCGCCATTGCGCTTGGCCTGTTCGGTTCTGTCGACGCCAACCGTGGCGATGCGCAACTGGGCTGGGACACCGACCAGTTCCCGAACAGTGTGGAAGAGAATGCGCTGGTGATGTATGAAATTCTCAAAGCAGGCGGTTTCACCACCGGTGGTTTGAACTTCGATGCCAAAGTACGTCGTCAAAGTACTGATAAATATGATCTGTTTTACGGTCATATCGGCGCGATGGATACGATGGCACTGGCGCTGAAAATTGCAGCGCGCATGATTGAAGATGGCGAGCTGGATAAACGCATCGCGCAGCGTTATTCCGGCTGGAATAGCGAATTGGGCCAGCAAATCCTGAAAGGCCAAATGTCACTGGCAGATTTAGCCAAATATGCTCAGGAACATAATTTGTCTCCGGTGCATCAGAGTGGTCGCCAGGAGCAACTGGAAAATCTGGTAAATCATTATCTGTTCGACAAATAACGGCTAACTGTGCAGTCCGTTGGCCCGGTTATCGGTAGCGATACCGGGCATTTTTTTAAGGAACGATCGATATGTATATCGGGATAGATCTTGGCACCTCGGGCGTAAAAGTTATTTTGCTCAACGAGCAGGGTGAGGTGGTTGCTTCGCAAACGGAAAAGCTGACCGTTTCGCGCCCGCATCCACTCTGGTCGGAACAAGACCCGGAACAGTGGTGGCAGGCAACTGATCGCGCAATGAAAGCTCTGGGCGATCAGCATTCTCTGCAGGACGTTAAAGCATTGGGTATTGCCGGCCAGATGCATGGAGCAACCTTACTGGATGCTCAACAACGGGTATTGCGCCCTGCCATTTTGTGGAACGACGGGCGCTGTGCGCAAGAGTGCACTTTGCTGGAAGCGAGAGTTCCGCAATCACGAGTGATTACCGGCAACCTGATGATGCCCGGATTTACTGCGCCTAAATTGCTATGGGTTCAGCGGCATGAGCCGGAGATATTCCGTCAAATCGACAAAGTATTATTACCGAAAGATTACTTGCGTCTGCGTATGACGGGGGAGTTTGCCAGCGATATGTCTGACGCAGCTGGCACCATGTGGCTGGATGTCGCAAAGCGTGACTGGAGTGACGTCATGCTGCAGGCTTGCGACTTATCTCGTGACCAGATGCCCGCATTATATGAAGGCAGCGAAATTACTGGTGCTTTGTTACCTGAAGTTGCGAAAGCGTGGGGTATGGCGACGGTGCCAGTTGTCGCAGGCGGTGGCGACAATGCAGCTGGTGCAGTTGGTGTGGGAATGGTTGATGCTAATCAGGCAATGTTATCGCTGGGGACGTCGGGGGTCTATTTTGCTGTCAGCGAAGGGTTCTTAAGCAAGCCAGAAAGCGCTGTACACAGCTTTTGCCATGCGCTACCGCAGCGTTGGCATTTAATGTCTGTAATGCTGAGTGCAGCATCGTGTCTGGATTGGGTCGCGAAATTAACCGGCCTGTGCAATGTCCCAGCTTTAATCGCTGCAGCTCAACAGGCTGATGAAAGTGCCGAGCCAGTTTGGTTTCTGCCTTATCTTTCCGGCGAGCGTACACCACACAATAATCCCCAGGCGAAGGGGGTTTTCTTTGGTTTGACTCATCAACATGGCCCCAATGAACTGGCGCGAGCAGTGCTGGAAGGCGTGGGTTATGCGCTGGCAGATGGCATGGATGTCGTGCATGCCTGCGGCATTAAACCGCAAAGTGTTACGTTGATTGGTGGCGGGGCGCGTAGTGAGTACTGGCGTCAGATGCTGGCGGATATCAGCGGTCAGCAGCTCGATTACCGTACGGGGGGGGATGTGGGGCCAGCACTGGGCGCAGCAAGGCTGGCGCAGATTGCGGCGAATCCAGAGAAATCGCTCATTGAGTTGTTGCCGCAGCTACCGTTAGAACAGTCGCATCTACCAGATGCGCAGCGTTATGCCGCTTATCAGCCACGACGTGAAACGTTCCGTCGCCTCTATCAGCAACTTCTGCCATTAATGGCGTAAACGTTATCCCCTGCCTGACCGGGTGGGGGATAATTCACATCTATATATCTCACTAATTAATTAATATTTAGTATGAATTTATTCTGAAAATCATTTGTTAATGGCATTTTTCAATTTTGTCTTTCGTTGGTTACTCGTAATGTATCGCTGGTAGATATGGAGATCGTTATGAAAACCTCAAAAACTGTGGCAAAACTATTATTTGTTGTCGGGGCGCTGGTTTATCTGGTTGGGCTATGGATCTCATGCCCATTGCTAAGTGGAAAAGGCTATTTTCTTGGCGTGTTAATGACAGCAACTTTTGGTAACTATGCATATCTTCGCGCAGAAAAACTCGGGCAACTGGATAATTTTTTTACCCATATCTGCCAGTTAGTTGCGTTAATCACTATCGGTCTCTTGTTTATCGGTGTTTTAAATGCACCTATCAATGCTTATGAAATGGTGATCTACCCCATCGCCTTTTTTGTCTGCTTGTTTGGTCAAATGCGTTTGTTTCGCTCGGTATGAGCAACATAAAGCTCTTACACATTCAGGAATGAAAGGAATACTGTGATGGACAACAAAATATCAACCTATTCACCGGCCTTTAGTATTGTGTCATGGATAGCTCTCGTTGGTGGTATCGTTACCTATCTGTTAGGGCTATGGAATGCAGAGATGCAGTTAAATGAAAAAGGGTATTATTTTGCCGTACTGGTGTTAGGACTGTTTTCTGCTGCGTCTTATCAAAAGACCGTTCGGGACAAGTATGAAGGCATACCGACCACTTCCATTTATTATATGACCTGCCTGACTGTCTTTATTATCTCTGTTGCATTACTGATGGTAGGTCTGTGGAATGCGACATTATTACTCAGTGAAAAAGGTTATTATGGACTGGCTTTCTTCTTAAGCTTGTTTGGTGCAGTAGCGGTGCAGAAGAATATTCGTGATGCCGGAATAAACCCGCCAAAAGAAACACAGGTTACCCAGGAAGAATACAGCGAATAATTCACGTAAGCCCGGTCAGTCCAATGTGAACGGGCTTTTACTTAACTCACTAATCTGTTTCTGTCGATTCGTTGTACCAGCATAGAAAGTAACAAACTCGCTGCCAACGTCGCGCAAAAGATCCAAATAATATCCAGTATTGGCCAATTTTTAAGCTCAATTCCCCGGGTGCGCAGCGCATGGATAATCAAGGCGTGGAATCCGTATATACCCAATGAATGGCGGGAGATTAAGCCAAGTCCGCGAATGGTACGCGTATCCAGCGTGTTTTTAACCAGAGTCAATAGCGCGATTGCGCAGATAAAAACCATCGGCCCACAGTAAAGATACCAGGTATCGGCAAAATTTCCGCGCCACTGCAATTCATATAATGTCCCGCGAGAGATAATAAAAACCCCCGTCGCAAACAGCGCGGCGCTCACCCACGACAGTGCTTTATGCTGTGTGTCCATCATCCCTATAGCGCGGCCCAACATGCCATACAGAATGTAGTAAAAAGTATCGCCATTGATATATAAGTTAATTGGCAGCCATTCAAAACCGTCAATTTTCTGCGGCACTGTGTTTGGGTTAGCGATAATGCCAATCACCACCATTAGCACCAGCAACATTTTTCCGCCGACGTTCTTCACCTGAATCAGCGGTGAAACCAGATAAATCACCGCAATCGCGAAGAAAAACCACAAGTGGTAAAACACTGGCTTTTGCAGCAGGTTTTTCAGCGCTAACTCCATATTGATGGAGGTAAACAGCGCAATGTAGAGCAGTGCGATTGCGCTATAAAAAATCAGGCATAAGCCGATACGCAAGAAATGGCGCGGCTGGGCGCTGCGTTCGCCAAAAAAGAGATAGCCGGATATCATGAAAAATAGCGGCACGCTGACACGAGAGGCAGAATTCAGAACATTGGCGATATCCCAGGTGACGGGGCTAACACTATGAGCATTGGTCACATACCAGGTAGTGGTGTGAATCATCACCACCATTAAACACGCTATCCCTCGCAGGTTATCAATCCAGTAAATTTTGGGCTGCATCTGTGTCTCTGTATCTGGTTAAAAAAAGTCTGACCGATAAATCATTTGGTTGGCGCACTGGAATAATCTGAGTTTTATCACTACAGCTTATAGAGGCTTAAGGAAATTCGTAAGATATCAGCCACTATACCGATATAAATAATAAGACTCACCTGCAAACCAGACGGTAATTTAATGATGATGAACGCTTTCTTTCCGGCAATGGCGCTTATGGTGCTAGTGGGTTGTTCTACACCGTCACCCGTGCAGAAAGCACAACGGGTAAAGGTTGATCCTCTGCGTTCGTTGAATATGGAAGCGTTATGCAAGGATCAGGCGGCAAAACGTTATAACACCGGCGAGCAAAAAATCGACGTCACCGCCTTCGAACAGTTCCAGGGAAGCTATGAAATGCGCGGTTATACCTTCCGTAAAGAGCAGTTTGTCTGTTCTTTTGACGCAGATGGCCATTTTTTGCATCTTTCCATGCGTTAAGCCCTGCTTTTTCCCGTTTCGTACTGTATATCTTCCATCCAGCGGGTATACTGATCCCTTCCTTTAAATCCACACGTATCCAGCACGAAATAATATGCAAAAGTTTGATACCAGGACCTTCCAGGGCTTGATCCTGACCTTACAGGATTACTGGGCTCGCCAGGGCTGCACCATTGTTCAACCATTGGACATGGAAGTCGGCGCGGGAACCTCTCACCCAATGACCTGTCTGCGCGCGCTGGGGCCAGAACCGATGGCGGCTGCTTATGTTCAGCCTTCTCGTCGCCCGACCGATGGTCGCTACGGCGAAAACCCCAACCGTTTACAGCACTACTATCAGTTCCAGGTGGTCATTAAGCCATCGCCGGACAATATTCAGGAGCTGTACCTCGGTTCTCTGAAAGAGCTGGGCATGGACCCGACTATTCACGACATCCGTTTCGTGGAAGATAACTGGGAAAACCCGACTCTGGGTGCCTGGGGACTGGGCTGGGAAGTGTGGCTAAACGGCATGGAAGTGACGCAGTTCACTTACTTCCAGCAGGTTGGTGGTCTGGAGTGTAAACCGGTTACCGGCGAGATCACCTACGGTCTGGAACGTCTGGCCATGTACATTCAGGGCGTAGACAGCGTTTACGACCTGGTCTGGAGCGACGGCCCGCTGGGTAAAACCACCTACGGCGACGTGTTCCATCAGAACGAAGTGGAGCAGTCCACTTACAACTTCGAATACGCGGATGTGGACTTCCTGTTCACCTGCTTTGAGCAGTACGAGAAAGAAGCGCAGCAGCTGCTGGCGCTGGAAAATCCGCTGCCGCTGCCAGCCTACGAGCGTATTCTGAAAGCCGCCCACAGCTTCAACCTGCTGGATGCGCGTAAAGCCATCTCCGTCACCGAGCGTCAGCGCTACATTCTGCGCATTCGCACCCTGACCAAAGCAGTGGCAGAAGCATACTACGCTTCCCGTGAAGCCCTCGGCTTCCCGATGTGCAACAAAGATAAGTAAGAGGCGGCTATGTCTGAGAAAACTTTTCTGGTGGAAATCGGCACTGAAGAGCTGCCACCAAAAGCACTGCGCAGCCTGGCTGAGTCCTTTGCTGCGAATTTTACTGCGGAGCTGGATAACGCTGGCCTCGCACACGGCACCGTTCAATGGTTTGCTGCTCCGCGTCGTCTGGCGCTGAAAGTAGCTAACCTGGCGGAAGCGCAACCGGATCGTGAAATCGAAAAACGCGGCCCGGCGATTGCCCAGGCGTTCGACGCTGAAGGCAAACCGAGCAAAGCGGCAGAAGGTTGGGCGCGTGGTTGCGGTATTACCGTTGACCAGGCTGAGCGTCTGACTACCGATAAAGGCGAATGGCTGCTGTATCGCGCCCATGTGAAGGGCGAAAGCACCGAAGCACTGCTGCCGAATATGGTTGCGACTTCTCTGGCGAAACTGCCGATCCCGAAACTGATGCGTTGGGGCGCAAGCGACGTGCACTTCGTGCGTCCGGTGCACACCGTGACCCTGCTGCTGGGCGACAAAGTCATTCCGGCAACCATTCTGGGCATTCAGTCCGATCGCGTGATTCGCGGCCACCGCTTTATGGGCGAACCGGAATTCACCATCGACAACGCCGATCAGTATCCGGAAATTCTGCGTGAGCGCGGGAAAGTCATCGCCGATTACGAAGAACGTAAAGCGAAGATTAAAGCCGATGCCGAAGAAGCAGCGCGTAAGATTGGCGGTAACGCTGACTTAAGCGAAAGCCTGCTGGAAGAAGTGGCTTCGCTGGTGGAGTGGCCGGTCGTTCTGACCGCAAAATTCGAAGAGAAATTCCTCGCGGTGCCGGCTGAAGCGCTGGTTTACACCATGAAAGGTGACCAGAAATACTTCCCGGTGTATGCGAACGACGGCAAACTGCTGCCGAACTTTATCTTCGTTGCCAACATCGAATCGAAAGATCCGCAGCAGATTATCTCCGGTAACGAGAAAGTCGTTCGTCCGCGTCTGGCGGATGCCGAGTTCTTCTTCAACACCGACCGTAAAAAACGTCTGGAAGATAACCTGCCGCGCCTGCAAACCGTGCTGTTCCAGCAACAGCTGGGTACGCTGCGTGACAAAACTGACCGCATCCAGGCGCTGGCTGGCTGGATTGCTGAACAGATTGGCGCTGACGTTAACCACGCAACCCGTGCGGGCCTGCTGTCTAGTGTGACCTGATGACCAACATGGTCTTCGAGTTCACCGACACCCAGGGCGTTATGGGGATGCACTATGCGCGTCACGATGGCGAAGCGGAAGATGTCGCGGTGGCGCTGAATGAGCAGTATCAGCCGCGCTTTGCCGGTGATGACCTGCCGTCTAACCCGGTAGCCTGTGCGCTGGCGATTGCTGACAAGATGGATACTCTGGCGGGTATCTTCGGTATCGGCCAGCATCCGAAAGGCGACAAAGACCCGTTTGCGCTGCGTCGTGCCGCACTTGGCGTGCTGCGAATTATCGTTGAGAAGAACCTCAACCTTGATCTGCAAACGCTGACCGAAGAAGCAGTGCGTCTGTATGGCGATAAGCTGACTAACGCCAACGTGGTTGATGATGTTATCGACTTTATGCTCGGTCGCTTCCGCGCCTGGTATCAGGACGAAGGTTACACCGTTGACACCATCCAGGCGGTACTGGCGCGTCGTCCGACTCGTCCGGCTGATTTCGATGCCCGCATGAAAGCGGTATCGCACTTCCGTACCCTTGAAGCAGCTGCTGCACTGGCGGCGGCGAACAAGCGTGTCTCCAACATTTTGGCGAAATCTGACGAAGTGCTGAGCGACCGCGTGAATGCCTCTACCCTGAAAGAGCCGGAAGAAATTAAACTGGCGATGCAGGTTGTGGTGCTACGTGACAAGCTGGAGCCGTACTTTGCGGAAGGTCGTTACCAGGATGCGCTGGTCGAACTGGCAGAGCTGCGTGAGCCGGTTGATGCTTTCTTCGATAAAGTGATGGTCATGGTTGATGACAAAGAATTGCGTCTCAACCGTCTGACCATGCTGGAGAAACTGCGCGAACTGTTCCTGCGCGTTGCGGATATTTCGCTGTTGCAGTAATAACGCCGTTATTAAAAAGCCTGCCATCTGGCAGGCTTTTTTTATTATCGCTAAATAATACAGCAACCTTTAATAATCTTCTGCTGAATAAAGATTATCTCATATATTAATTTTATGAGGTTTTTTTAGGATTATATCAAGGAGAAGAAACAAACTTATTAAGCTAGAATAGCCACGGGTGCTTGAGACTGTTTGTCTCAGGTATTCACCGAAAGGCAGACAGAGAAAAGCCCCACCTGACTATAAATCAAAGTGAGGCTACCCTATGCCTGAACACCATAAGGTTAGCCTCTTACTCGTTGGAAATCAACACAGGGGGCTGGGAATGCCGCAGAAATATAGATTACTTTCTTTAATAGTGATTTGTTTCACGCTTTTATTTTTCACCTGGATGATAAGAGATTCACTGTGTGAATTGCATATTAAACAGGGGAGTTATGAGCTGGCGGCATTTTTAGCCTGCAATTTAAAAGAGTAAGAGTCTTCGGCGGGAAGTTATTCCCGCCTTTCTTACGGCGTTGCGCATTCTCATTGCACCCAAATTTATTTTTCACAAAAATAATACTAGATTTTATTACGCGATCGATTATTTATTTCCTGAAAAACAAATAAAAAAATCCCCGCCAAATGGCAGGGATCTTAGATTCTGTGCTTTTAAGCAGAGATTACAGGCTGGTTACGTTACCAGCTGCCGGGCCTTTAGCGCCGCTTTCGATGGTGAAGGACACTTTCTGACCTTCGTCCAGAGATTTGTAACCATCGTTCTGGATAGCAGAGAAGTGTACGAACACGTCTTTAGAGCCATCGTCAGGAGTGATGAAGCCGAAGCCTTTGTCAGCGTTGAACCATTTTACGATACCAGTCATTTTACCGGACATAGTGTATTACCTTTAATAATTAAGTGTGCCTTTCGGCGATATGGCGTGCTTTACAGATTTTGAAGCGTTAAAGGAATGTGCACTACGAGGGGTATCAACGATAACTCTTGAAGGGACTTGCCTTACTACACTGCTTTAATGGTCTGTACGTCAAACCGTTGATGTGCATTAAGCCACGCATTGGCGGGTGATGCAACAATTATTTTTCATATTTATGATTAATCGGTTGGAAAACGGTCCTGTCATCAGGACCGTAAACAGCAATAAAGTGGATAAAAGTCTATTCCATCAACTGCTTACTTAATGCCGGGTTGGCTTGAATCAAACGCATCAATTTTAGTTCGGCACTTGAAGGCTTCACGCGTCTGGATTCCCATTCCTTTACCATGGCGACTGATACGCCCAAAACCCGGGCGAAATCATCGATTTTTAACCCTGTCCCTTTTCGTAACTGCTCAATTTCGGTACAGGACGTTGTTCTGTGCGTCAGGGTAATTTTCTGCGTTTCATCTTTAAAAACAATCTGTTCCAGGCTGCTCAACAGCTCATGCATTGGATCTTTATATTCCATTGAAAACTCCTCAAATCACACTGCGGGATCGTGAATTGCATCGAAGCTCATTAAGAATAGTCGGGAAAAGCAGACACAGCGGGGTGAAGTCAGGGCATGCTCTGGCTATGATTCGATTCAGCCAGTCATTTAGCGTGACTTATAGCCACCTAACGATCTGATAAATGCCGATATATCTCTTACCACTCCTGGTTTGTAAAGATTTCGAAAATCTAACCTTCTGCGAAGGCGTAAATCTCTGGCTACAAAAAAAGCAACGGCACTATCATTTTTTAACAATGAAACAACAAATTAACCTTGTTTCATTTTCTCCATGATTTTACCAGGAAGATTACGTAGAAAGGGTATCCTGCAAGCCTGTCCTGGACTATCCTTGTCACGTCAGACACGCGTGTGTCGTTGTGCGCTTTTTTTGGGTGAAAGGAGTAAGAAAATGGCGACAGGAAAGTCCTGCTCTCGCTGGTTTGCGCCTCTTGCGGCGTTATTAATGGTAGTTAGCCTGAGTGGGTGTTTTGATAAAGAAGGCGATCAGCGTAAAGCGTTTATCGACTTCCTGCAGAATACAGTGATGCGTAGCGGTGAACGTCTACCAACCCTGACTGCCGATCAGAAAAAACAGTTTGGTCCTTTGTCCTGATTACGCGATTCTGTATGGTTATTCTCAGCAGGTGAATCAGGCAATGGATTCCGGTCTGCGCCCGGTCGTAGACAGCGTTAACGCAATTCGCGTACCGCAGGATTACGTTACGCAAAGCGGTCCGCTGCGTGAAATGAACGGTTCGCTGGGTGTGCTGGCGCAACAACTGCAAAATGCGAAGTTGCAGGCCGATGCTGCGCACTCTGCGCTAAAACAGACCGATGATTTGAAACCGGTCTTTGATCAGGCATTCACCAAAGTGGTAACAACGCCAGCTGATGCATTGCAACCGTTGATTCCGGCTGCACAAACTTTCACGCAACAACTGGTGATGGTTGGAGACTACATTGCTCAACAAGGTACTCAGGTGAGCTTTGTAGCAAATGGTATCCAGTTCCCGACTTCGCAGCAGGCAAGTGAATATAACAAACTGATTGCGCCGTTACCGGCACAACATCAGGCGTTTAATCAGGCCTGGACTACAGCAGTTACTGCAACCCAATAAAGAGTAAAAGCCCGAGCGATTATCGGGCTTTACTTCACGCAGTCGCGGCTTAGTCCGCGACGTGCGGATTCACACAGTTCTTCTCAACCTTTCCTTGTAACGCATCAATCAAATTATCCACGGCACAGGCGGCCATGCCATAACGCGTCTCATGGGTGGCAGATCCAATATGCGGTACTGCGACGACGTTGGCCATTGAGAGCAACGGCGAATCTACGGACAGTGGCTCTTGTTCGAAGACATCCAGCCCGGCGGCGTGAATTTCGCCTTTCTGCAATGCAGCAATCAGTGCATTTTCATCAACCACCGGGCCACGTCCGGCATTAATGAAAATGGCGGAGGATTTCATTTTGGCGAATTGTTCTGCGCCAAACAGATGATGCGTCTCATCAGTTAACGGCAGGATCAGGCAAACGAAATCTGACTCTTGTAACAGAGTATCCAAATCGCAGTAGCGGGCGTTGAAGCGTTCTTCTGCTTCTTTATGGTGGCGGCGCGCGTTATAGAGGATGGGCATGTTGAAGCCAAAGTGCGCACGTTGTGCCAGCGCCATGCCGATCCGTCCCATCCCGACAATGCCCAGTGTTTTATGGTGAACGTCAGTGCCGTACCAGTCCGGGCCTATGCTCGCGGTCCATTCGCCTGCTTTTACCCGTTCTGCTACCTCCACAACCCGACGAGCGGTAGACAACACCAGCGCCATCAGCGTATCGGCGACGGTTTCTGTTAATACGGTTGGCGTGTGCATCAGCAGAATTTTCGGGCGGTAAGCGCATCGACATCAAAATTGCATAGCCGACGGAGATCGTTGATGTGGCACGCAGTTTCGGCATTTTTCCAGCAATGCGGCATCTACATTCCGTTTGAACCCAGTAAACCTTCAGCTTCGGCAAAAATTGCTGCATTTTGTTCGACGGTTTGTGGGCTGAGGTTTGCCACCTGGTGAACGGTGAAATGCTCTTGCAGGCGTTGCAGTAAATCATCAGGTAAGGCTTTGTAGAGGATAACGGACGGCTTCATGCTTCTCTCCATTCACTGATAAGGCGATCACCTTAGCCTGAAATATGATGAAGGAAAACTGAAGAATGCCAGGTGATTTCTGCATCACCTGGCATGAAAGGGATTACAGCGGGCTTAAGGTAATTTCTACACGGCGGTTTTGCGCCTTACCTTCTGCGGTGCTGTTGCTGGCGATTGGGTTAGCCGGGCCAAGGCCCTGAGTACGGATGCGGCTGGCGTCCACGCCCTGGGTGATCAACGCGCTGGCAACGGAATCCGCACGTTGTTGGGAGAGACGCATGTTCAGGTCGTGACCACCCGTGCTGTCGGTATAACCAATCACGTTAACCGCCGTTTTCGGATACTCTTTCAGCACCATTGCCACGCCGGTCAGGGTGTTAGCGCCTGCCGGTTTCAGGGTCGCGCTGCTGCTGTCGAAGGTCACATTGTTCGGCATATTGAGGATAATGTTATCCCCGCTGCGGGTTACGCTAACACCAGTGCCGCGCATTTTGTCACGCAGCTTCGCTTCCTGCACATCCATGTAATAACCCACGCCGCCGCCCAGAGCTGCGCCTGCTGCTGCGCCAATCAGCGCGCCTTTACCGCGATCTTTCTTCGAAGAAGAGAGCGCACCAATACCCGCGCCCACGAGAGAGCCCAGACCTGCGCCGATAGCAGATTTGCCTGCTTCGCGTTCGCCGGTGTAAGGGTTAGTTGTGCAGCCAGATACCGCCAGAGCGCCACTCACTACGGCGGCAATAAGATAAACACGTTTCTTCATTGTTAATCCTTAATAACCTTTTTATTCTTTGCCACGGGTTCCGTGGCGGGAGATTATGCCGCGTGAACATGAAGATTATTCCTGGGAATACTCGGAAATTTGTAAGTAATATTTAACTGCTCAATACATCTAACCTTTCAGGAGTCTTCGGTTTGGCCAACTCATCCTCACGATATTCCGTTCTGACTGCCGCCCACTGGGGGCCCATGCTGGTTGAAACCGACGGCGAAACCGTGTTTAGCTCGCGTGGCGCGTTAGCCACAGGAATGGAAAACTCCTTGCAGAGCGCGGTTCGCGACCAGGTTCACAGCAATACGCGGGTACGATTTCCAATGGTGCGCAAAGGCTTTCTCGCGTCACCGGAAAACCCGCAAGGCATTCGTGGGCAGGATGAATTTGTTCGCGTGAGTTGGGATGAGGCGCTGGATCTTATTCACCAACAACATAAACGCATTCGTGAGGCTTATGGTCCGGCATCGATTTTTGCTGGTTCCTACGGCTGGCGTTCAAACGGCGTGCTGCATAAGGCCTCGACATTATTACAACGCTATATGGCGCTGGCAGGCGGTTATACCGGGCATCTGGGGGATTATTCGACTGGTGCGGCACAGGCGATCATGCCGTATGTCGTAGGTGGCAGCGAAGTTTATCAACAGCAAACCAGTTGGCCGCTGGTGCTGGAACATAGCGATGTCGTGGTGCTGTGGAGTGCTAATCCACTCAATACGCTGAAAATTGCGTGGAATGCATCCGATGAGCAGGGGCTTTCTTACTTTTCTGCACTGCGTGACAGTGGGAAAAAGCTGATCTGTATTGATCCAATGCGATCGGAAACCGTCGATTTCTTTGGCGATAAAATGGAGTGGGTGGCACCGCACATGGGCACCGATGTTGCGCTGATGCTGGGGATCGCCCATACGCTGGTGGAAAATGGTTGGCACGACGAAGCGTTTCTGACGCGTTGCACCACAGGTTATGCCGTCTTCGCCTCTTATTTGCTGGGCGAGAGTGACGGAATAGCGAAAAACGCCGAATGGGCGGCAGAGATTTGTGGGGTTAACGCAGCGAAAATCCGCGAGCTGGCGGCTCTTTTCCACCAAAACACGACCATGCTGATGGCTGGCTGGGGAATGCAGCGCCAACAGTTTGGTGAGCAAAAACACTGGATGATCGTCACGCTGGCCGCAATGTTGGGGCAAATCGGCACACCCGGCGGCGGTTTTGGTCTTTCTTACCATTTTGCCAATGGTGGTAACCCCACGCGGCGTTCTGCGGTGCTCTCTTCCATGCAGGGCAGCTTGCCGGGTGGCTGCGATGCGGTGGATAAAATCCCTGTTGCCCGCATTGTTGAAGCACTGGAAAACCCTGGTGGCGCATATCAACACAACGGTATGAACCGACATTTCCCGGATATTCGTTTTATCTGGTGGGCGGGCGGTGCCAACTTTACTCATCATCAGGATACCAATCGTCTGATCCGTGCCTGGCAAAAACCGGAGCTGGTGGTGATCTCTGAATGCTTCTGGACGGCGGCGGCGAAACACGCGGATATCGTTCTGCCTGCGACTACCTCTTTTGAGCGTAATGATCTCACCATGACCGGTGATTACAGTAATCAGCATCTGGTGCCGATGAAGCAAGTGGTGCCGCCACGCTATGAAGCGCGTAATGATTTTGATGTTTTTGCCGAGTTAAGTGAACGCTGGGAGAAGGGCGGTTATGCACGTTTTACGGAAGGAAAAAGTGAGCTGCAATGGCTGGAAACGTTTTATAACGTTGCCCGGCAGCGCGGGGCAAGCCAGCAGGTTGAATTGCCGCCATTTGCTGAGTTCTGGCAAGCCAACCAGTTAATTGAGATGCCGGAAAACCCGGACAGCGAGCGGTTTATTCGCTTCGCTGATTTTTGCCGCGATCCGCTGGCGCATCCGTTAAAAACCGCCAGCGGCAAGATTGAAATCTTCTCACAGCGTATTGCCGATTACGGTTACCCGGATTGCCCTGGGCATCCAATGTGGCTGGAGCCGGACGAATGGCAGGGCAATGCCGAACCAGAACAGTTGCAGGTACTTTCTGCCCATCCGGCGCACCGCCTGCACAGCCAGCTGAATTACAGTTCTCTGCTTGCCGAATTCTTAACGAAGCAATGAGCCTGTCACCATTCATCCTGACGATGCTCAGGCGCGCGGCATAACCGAAGGGGATATGGTGCGGGTGTGGAACTCCCGTGGGCAGATCCTTGCCGGAGCGGTCATTAGCGAGGGAATTAAACCTGGCGTGATTTGCATTCACGAAGGGGCATGGCCGGATCTGGATTTAACCGCTGACGGTATTTGTAAAAACGGCGCAGTGAACGTGCTGG